>Ga0182004_10003060_pt1 | contig 13203 bp, 5 predicted proteins | sample Sormic07211540_1_FD_120479 | JGI IMG/M metagenome (GOLD analysis project Ga0182004, IMG submission 120479) | Endophyte microbial communities from Sorghum bicolor roots, Mead, Nebraska, USA - 072115-40_1 MetaG | ecosystem: Host-associated > Plants > Roots > Unclassified | place: USA: Nebraska...
AATTAGTTTTCAAATAGGACTTTTGGAGTTTTATTTTTCCGAAAACCGAAAGGACCTAAACGTGGCTCGCTAGAAATTTTGAAAATTCATTTTTCTGAGACAAGCCAAACAAAACTAGGGCACGAAACACACATCAAATAAAACACCCTCCACTTAATTTAATAAAAGTTTTAAACTCCACATTTTTCTCATTTTATAAAAACAATAATTAATAAATTCTTGGAATATTTTAGAAAAAAATTTAAATCCTTATTTAATTTAGTATTTTCTAATAACAATCCAAAATTAAAATTTTTTGGAGTGTTATACAAAGTGACAGTAGTATAGGGTGTTGAGTCTTGTTTTGTTCCCAAAAGATTTTGCAAAATTTTTCAGATTTCCCGTCACATCAAATCTTTAGAGATATATTTTTAATTTCAAATAAATTTATTCAAAAATTAGATTTAAATATCTATTTAATGATACTAATTTTATATTATAAATATTAATATTTTTAATAAATATTTAATCAAAGTTATTTTCACTGTGCGTACAGTGCTGCTGCTGCTGTACAGTGCTGCTGGTGGCAGCACGCGCGCAGTGCTGTGCGCAGCACGCACATTTTCTGTTCTTAAATGTCTGTTATTTTTCTTTTGAAAAATAACTTTGATTAAATATTTATTAAAAATATTAATATTTATAATATAAAATTAGTATCATTAAATAGACATTTAAATCTAATTTTTGAATAAATTTATTTGAAATTGATGTGACGGGAAATTAAAAAATTTTGCAAAATCTTTTAAGACCTAAACAAGACCCAACACCCTAGACTACTGGTCACTTTGCCTCTCACGATGGGCAAGCCTGACCTCTCTCTCTTTCTCCACGCATACACACTATAGGGTGGCTTTGTTTAGATCCAAAAACTTTTTAGATTTTAACACTATAGTAATTTCGTTTTTATTTAATAAAAAAATATCTAATTATAAAGTAACTAGGCTTAAAAAATTCGTCTCGTGATTTACAGAAAAACTGGAAACTGTATAATTAGTGCAATTTATAGACAATAATTACCACAAATGAACGAAAGTGCCACCAGAAAACACAGAGAAAGCAGAGGGTGGGCGATTTATCAGACAGGGAGCACCCCGCCATGATGCGCGGCGGGGTTGCATCCCATCATGATGCGTGGCGGGGTACTATTTGCCACGTACCCCGCCACGTGTTAGCCACGTCAGCAGGTGTCCCCCTGAACCATGCCACGTCAGCAGTAGTACCCGCCGCCATGCATGGCGGGGTTCTGTGCATTTGCCACGCCATACATGGTGGCGGGTCCAAACGGCCTAGTTTTGAAAATACTTTCAAAAGCGGATCAAATTTGAAATATGTTTTAAATTTAGGCTAAAAATAAAAAAAATTCCCCTGCCCTCGTTGCGGAAAACCGGAGCAGCAGCGCCGTGCCGTCCTAGCACTAGCAGGAACCGCTAGCTGACCACCCGGTCCAACCACCGCGCAGGCGCAGGCGCGGGCTTTAGCGTGACGCGAACCGTGTTATCCCAGCCCATGCAGCCCGGCCTGTCTGAGCTGAAAACATTGCCTGTTGGGTCTCTTCACTCTTCTGTACCGATTCCAAGGCCCAGTGCACACCCATTCCTTAAAACACGGCTCGCTCAAGTCACTCCTTGTAGTTGTAGCAGACTCTCAGGACGATTACCATCCATTCTGTTTCTGATACTACTTTCCTGTGTACACAGGCTTCCTCTTCTCGGCGAATGCAGCCAGGGCCTCAAGGCGATCCTGCGTGTGCAGCAGCTGCTCGTAGCACTCCCCTTCGATAGCCAGCGCTGAGGACATGTCGGCCACCTCTGTCCCCTCATTGATAGCCTTCTTTGCCATCCTTATCCCCAAGGGACCCTGGAAGAACGAGAACCAAGTTCAGAGCGGATTAAGGTCCGGGCCACTGGACCAGTGATCTCAATGAAATGAACCCTGCAAGCTCTATTATTTCAATTATTGTTGGTTTTCAATGAATGCGTTCACACAAATTGACTGATCCTGGCAGAAACTTGTTATCATTTGCATGTTTTTTTTGGTAATATATATACTGTGGCATGTAAATTTTAGATGGGAAGCGTAACTCATGAAGAAAATCCTGTCTTTGAAAGACCAGATTAACAGTAAGCCTTACCTTCTGAGTTATCTCACAGGCAATGTCAAGAGCCTTCTGGTAAGCCTCTCCTGCTGGAACACAATAGTTTGCTAATCCTGAAACCCAAACGCCGAGTTAAGAGTTGTTGCAATAAGTAATATAAGTAGGTAAAAATAGGTAACAAATAACAAGGCTAGCATTACCCATCATTACAGCTTCAGCTGCGCCACATTTGCGGCCAGTGAATATCAGTTCCTTTGCTCTGGATCTCCCTACGATCCTTGGAAGGCGTTGTGTACCTCCAGCTCTGTATAGTGCAGCAAACGGAAGTTATTTCACCGAAGCTGATTACTCTGGTAGTTTTGGTTAGGTTCTGTGCACTTTTCAATGTTGTGTACATCAAGAAATGTGTGTACAATTACTATAGTCAAAACATGCAGCGGGAAAGTTCTATCATGACAAAGAAAACCACTATCAATTTTGATTCTAGAAAAGTAAACACATGTAAAGTCCTGCTTGTCAGTTTCACCTTTTCAGCATCAACATATCAAATCGACTATTCGCAAGGTACTTAAAGTTGATGTAGATGCTTACTTCTACAAGTTTTTTACGCTTGAATCTTTGTGTCAAACTTTTACCAGCCACGTCAAAGAAGTGAATAAATCTATGTTAACTACAAGGTCAGTCTTCAGGCATAATGTTGACTAAGTCTTCCTGAGCAGTAATATTAGGCCCTATTGAAGCAAGCAGTTTATTTTCAGGATATGGTTAATTGCCCCCTAAGCCCTATTGAAGCAAGCAGTTTATTTTCTATGAAATCACGTCCAGTTACGGCTAGATTTATCAAGTCACAATTCAAGACTAAATAATCGCACCAGACTAGGGACTCCCTATGTACTTCAGGCTATTTTTTTCAGAGCATCTTGACATTTTCTTGAAAAAAACGTTTATAAAAACACAAGGTTGTGTAGGTTATATATTTCCATACCCAGGTATAATAGCAAGGCCTGTTTCTGGCAGTCCAAGTTCTGCATATTCCCCTGCAGAGTGTAGGTATGCATTTCAATATCCAAAACAACAGGAAATAGTTATCCAATAAGGATGGACAGAATTTGGTAATACTCCAGAACAAAGGCACCACCGCATATTCGGAGGTCGCATGCCAAAGCCAGTTCTAGCCCACCACCAAGGGCAGCTCCTTCAATGACAGCAATTGTTGGAATAGGGAGTGCCTATTGAAACAAACTGTGATTTGTAAGTACTGTGAGAACAACATATGCGGATATGTACATCGAATAACTATGGCCAATGATAAGAAAAATGAGTCATGGGGCAAGTTGTATAAAGATGAGCGTAGTTGTATGTTTACCCATTACCCATTTTGTTGATTTAATGTTACAAATACAAAAGGCACATTAAAATTGAGTTCCAGGTGCAAACCTCAAAAGACGAAAATGTAGATCTCAAGGATCTAGCATACTCCCCAACGTCAGAAGATTTCATTAGCCTCCTTTCCTGCTAACAATACTACTGCTCTGAGATGCGACCCTTGTCTCGTTAGTCATTATACAGTGAATATGACGTTCTTATTTTTGAACTGATCTAAAGGTCAAAATAAGGGACAGAGGCAAGGAGGCAAGTATTACTGTATTAATTATGATATGTCAAACAAATTGGTTGAGAAATCAATGTCATAGCGGAATGTGCAAAAATGATCCTTTTAGCAGTACTCTGATGTCACTACATAATAAAGGCTTATGGCAATCACTTTATAGCTGCTAATAGAAAAGATATGCTACAAATTATTAATTCTCAAAGATACAAAAGCATCCGACCTGAGTTTGGTGGGACTGTGGGACATATCCATGATTAAATTGTAAGGAAGACTTTCAATAAAATAAAATAAATTGTAAGGAACATTTCAAGGATACTATACATAATGTTTCCAAAAATAGGAAATAATCAGAAATCGTAGAAACAGTTAGTTACTGTCAAAAGTTATGAGTTTCAGAAATAGAACAGCCATCAACGAAACAAAATACTAAAGATTTCTAGATTAATTTCCATTGGTTTCTGATATAAGTTACTTTATTTTAGTGCATGCCAAAATTATATACAATCATATCTAGAGCAATCACACGATCACAAGCGGAATAATAGTACTTCAACATACATATGAGGGTCATGGTTGTTCCTCTTGGAGCCACACACTCTAGTCTTTACTACTAGTAATAGACCCTAGAGTTTCTAGAGTTGTCCTTCAAACCTTCTTTGCAAAAAAAATTGTCTATCAAAACATGGCGCATCCTTTTATCTCATATACTTAGACGCGCCTCAAGATACAGATACCGACCCTTCTATGTGTTGGCTTAGCCATGAGTCTTTCTCTTCCCCACTCCACTTCACACCACTTCAACCATTCCTTTTCTTTTTAACAATTAAATCTAAGACATCTAAGACACACACTATTTCTGAACATCAATATCATCATCGCGCAAAGTTCACCAATCAATTCCGCTGATAGCATTTCACAACTGCTCTTTAATCAACAATAACTAATCTGGAATACGCATATGCACCTAAACCACTTTTGCCTGTCTTCTTCTACTGAAATCGAAACTCATGTTCATTTAACTGTGTCCAAGAGGCTAAACCCATCAAACCAAGCTGAACAGTCCAGACCTTGAGATCGGCGCCTGCACAGAAAGCCCCCGGCACGGAGCTCGCAACAAGGACGACCTTCGCCGTCGTGTCGGTCTGAATCTTCTCTATGGCGCTCCGCAGCCTCCTCATCAAATCCCAATTAATGGCGTTCTTGACCTCCGGCCGGTCCAGCCTCAGCTCTAAGATCCCTGAACCGGGACCCAGGACAAAGAATAATCAAAAGGAGGAATTTTAGAACGGCTACCAAAGATAATAAATTAAGAGGCGACAGTGTGGCTTCTAGGTGGCAGGTTCACAGACCGGAGTTGGGTGCCGGGAGCTTCTGGAGGCGGACGGGCTCCGACTGGGCTAGGATTTGGAAGGTGCGGGCGAATAGGGAGTGGTGGCCAGTGGTGGATACGGAGGTCGACGGAGCATGGCGGCCCGCAAGGTAGCCGGAGGCGGCGAGGAGGCCTCGCGGACTGCGCATTGGGGACAGTCGGGGGAATGAGCTTGGTGCCGCTGCTAGGAGCCTAGGACGCCTGTGGGCAAAGTAGTCGGACGCCTGTGGGCTGTGGGCAATGGGCATTATCAAAAAAAAGTCGGACGCCTGTGGGCCCTGGGGACAGTCGGGGGAATGAGCTTGGTGCACGTGGAATACAAGAATCTACTGTATCGATTCCATCCAAATTAGATATTTTGTCTTTCCATACACGTAGAAGTATGTATTTAAATATAATGTATATTTAAGTGTAAAACAGAAGCTATATAAAAAATATAAATATTTAACTTAGGACAAAATTGAGGATATGTTTTGTTGCTGCCCTCACTTTGCTAGGCCAGGTTAACTTGCCAAGGCTGGAGAGCTAATCTGGTTGGCTCAAGTTGGTGAGGAAAATCTTGGGCCTTGTTTAGTTCAAAAAAATTGAAAAATCGACACTGTAGCACTTTCTTTTGTATTTGACAAATATTATCTAATCATAGGCTAACTAAGCTTAAAAGATTCGTCTCGTCAATTCCGACCAAACTGTGTAATTAGTTTTTATTTTCGTATATATTTAATACTCCATGCATGCGTCTAAAGGTTCGATGTGACGGGGAATCTAAAAAATTTTACAAAATTTTTTGGGAACTAGGCCTTGAAACACAAGCACCGAGGTGATCTTGTTGCACATCTAAACAAGTTGCTTGTATTTACGTTGCCAAGCTAAGATACTAGCAAAACATTAAAACATGTCCTAATATAACATTTAAAAGCGGAGAAAATAGTAGCTAAAATTAGCCATAGTCCATAAAAAACAATGACTAATAGGTAAGATGATTCTTAGCCAAATTTCTAAGAAGAATTCCCCTGTCTTCTTATCTCTATACGCATATGCCTTATTATCCCCTAAACTTAAGGTCCTTGTGTGTAACACGATAGCTGTCGTGCCACTCTGCCTAAGCCTCCTACGCCACATCCGACCTACTCTATCCAACCATCGCCATGACCTTCTCGCACAACTTCCTCTGCTCCATTTGGTTGCACCCACTTCATAGATGATGCCCTAGCACTGGACCGCCTATGTCTCTGAGTCCACCCTCGCCGTGACAGCCTGTCATTGCTTTCAAGTTTAGGGTTGTTTGGTTGGAGGTGCTAAAGTTTAACAGTTATTGTAGTATATATATAACTATAACAATTAGTATTCAATCACGGACTAATTAGACTGAAAAAATCATCTTGCAAACTAGTTGTGTTTTTAGTTTCGTAGATAGCCTATATTTAATATTTCATACATGTATTCAAACATTCGATGTGATAGATGTTAAAAAAATAGTCGGAACCAAACAAAGCCTTTGGTTGTCTCGTAGCCTGTGCGGTGGAGAGAGAATATATGAGGTGTCCGATTTGGACAGTGAGAGAAAAGAGAGTTAAAGAAGCACACTAGTCTATTTGTAGTCACGTACATGACATGATATGAACCTAAATCAAACATGTGCTAACACTAATCTATTTGTAGTTGGCTAATTTTTAGCCGTAGCTAACAATTATTAGTTTAAATTTATCTAAACAGAGTCCAATAGGATTGAGTAGAGGAAAGATTAATTAGGAATTGAAAGGGCGCAAGTCTCACAAACTTTACATCTAGCTCAGAACTTGCAGAAGCTTCCAGGATAGGCATCAGAGGTTTTTCGGCCCTAGTGATCCTTTGACGTTGAGATAGTAACTGTCATTACGTCCAGTTTAACATGACATGCAAGAATCAGTCCAACTACGGAAGGCCCAATCCTGGCTAACCATCCCCCACCCCCAAACCCACCCTGCAGTCAACTTTTAATATGACATCCAATCCGAAGAGTTGAATTTTTCCAAGTTACTCTGGAGTAGGCAGTCTCTCTCGGAAAGAAACCCTGAAGCATTGTGCATTGAACATTTCACAACGGCAAGTGGCAACTGGCAAAGACACATCAAGGATTCAAGGTCACGCTTTCACTTATTGATTGTGCTGCGCGCGCACTTGCGCTTGCTTGATTTTTTTTCCCTGTACACATGCGTCGATGTCAAAACGAAACGAAACGGAAAATGGGAGATGTTCATCTTTCCCAGCTCGCACCCGCAACTAACGAAAGAATTCTTCTTTCTCCTACAAAATTTACAAGACGATCCACCGAAGGAGACGTAATAATGATTTGATCCCTCACGAGGGGCTGGCGACGGCGCAGTTGCCGTACGCCATGCTCCGGCCGACGTCCGCCGGCGCGGCGGGGTCGACGCCGAGCTCGCGCGCACGGTTCACGTACTCCTTCTTGACGTTTCCCCTCTGCAGCTGCAGGAGGCGGATGACGCTGCGGCGCGCGTCGTGCCGAAACGGGCGCCCCGTCCCCGTGAAGCCGTCGATGAGGTGCAGGTACGCCTCCAGGTCGTGGCGGCACGCGGGCCCGGCGTCCGGGCGGAGGCACGGCGAGTTCTTGCTGTCGATCCGGAGCTCGGCGCCCACGTGCTGGTACTGCTCCTTCTTGTGCGGCAGCCGCGGCGCCACCCCGGGCACCTTGGTGACGACGTCGCCGGCGTTGACGATGCGCAGGACGTTGACCTTGCCGCTGCTGGCGAGCCTATCGACGAAGGCGGCGTTGCCCACCTTGGGGCCCCCGAAGGAGACGACGGCGACGGGGGGCGCGTCGGGGATGGACGTGGCGACCTCGTCGGCGACGAGGAGCGCCAGGGCGGCGCCGAGGCTGTGTCCGACGATCGTGATGCTGAGCTCCTCGCCCTTGTACTTGTCCATGAGGCGCCGCACCTCCTCCATCACCTCGTCCGACAGGCTCTTGACTTTCTCCCCGGCCGTCTTGTACAGGCTGAGGAAGCCCCGCGCCACCTTGGGCTCCTCCGCTCCCGGCATGTTGTCGGCGCCGTCGCTGCTGTCGCCGTCGAGCGGCACCAGGGAGGCGCGGAGGTTCTCCGCCCACTCGAGGCAGGTGGCGGTGCCGCGCAGCACGATGGCGATGTCGCGGCGTCCCATGCGGGCGACCTCCCGCTCCGACTCGCACACGGCGACGTAGCCGACCCAGTTGGACTGCTGCGTGAGCCACTCGGGCGTGTTGGGGCGCTTGGCCCACGGCGGCATGGACAGCGCGGAGGTGGCGAAGAGGCTGCGCGTGGGGCGGTAGGACCGGTCGGGGAGCATGAGCCCACGGTGCCTCGCCGAGGCCGTGGGCAGCGAGTGGAACGCCTGGTACGCGGCCTGCACGAAGTCGCCGTACCGGAGGAGCTCGCGGCGGAGGTCCGAGTCCAGCGGGTCGAGGAGGCCCTCCCATCCGCCTTCCCCGTGGAGGCTCCGCCAGCGCGGCGCGATGGTGCACCGCGGCGAGGCACGCGGGGAGTCGGCCGAGAGGAGCTGCTGCATGTGCATGAGGCTGCGCGGGGACATGTGCTCGTCGGCGGCCGTCCGCGCCCGCATCCCGGGCATGGGCACGAAGAAGGACAGGTTCAGCGCGTTCAGCAGGCCGTGCCTGACGTTGAGCGGCTCCTGCCCCTCGCCGTCCCGCTTGCTGCTCGCGGCGGCGTGTGGCCGCGGCACCTGCGGCGGCTTCCCGAGCACCTTGTCAAGGTTGGCGATGTGAGCCCTGGCGCCGCCATCCGTGGCCGCGGCAGAAGAAGAAGAAGACCCGCCGGCGGGGCTGGCCGAGCGGAGCGCCTGCGCCGGCGTCGTGTTGGGGTTTAGCGGGGACGGGTCCCTGCGCGGCGCGGCCCGGGGCTGGACGACCGCGGGGGTGGCGTGGCGCGGCGCGACGTGCACTGGCGCGGACGTGGGCGCGGTCACCGCCGCTGCAATTGTCATCGGGTTCCCTGTTGCTCCTCCGTCGGTTGCTGCTGCGATCCTAGTCCGATGTGGTGTGGTGTATACTAGTGTCCTGTAGCGACCCTCCCGAGCTAGCTAGCTTCCGAAATGTGAGATGACACGGCGAGCGACGGGGTTTTATAACCGGACACCGGGGCGCGCGTCCAGGGCGGAGGAGGATTATTTATTATTAATGGAGTGGCTGCCACTTCGCGACTGGGACGTCGCGATTCCATGGCCCCGAGGGAGGCCCGCGACAAGGTCGCGGGGCAAGCAGTAACGAACGCGCGCCCTGCTGTGCTGGTCACTGGTCTGGGCGCGGAGAGGGACGGATCGGCCCTGCAACTGCCGCCGAGCCCAACGAACCGAGGGCTCGGGCTGCCAGCTCCAGCTGCGTGCGTGCCGACTAGTCCACGCCGCTGACACTGACAGCGTTGCTCGCCGCGGGCCGCGGCAAGCCAGCGTGTAGTTACGCGGTGCGCGGGCGGGTGCCTTGGACTTTGCTGCCGCCTTGACATCTTCCATGCGCGCGCGGGCGGCGAGCATCGTCGTCGCATCAGGGTAGAAGAATTGGCGGCAACATGTGTGGGGGGGACGGTCGGTCCTCGTTTTAGTATTCGTCGAGGAGCGCGTGTCCACATGGCGGTGCGCGCTCAAGTCGCGTACGGTATCTGGTCCGGCCGGTCTGGTCTCGGTAAATGTTTAGGACGGAGGGGGCACACGCGAGACCGCGCGTGGGCCTGGATTCACACACAAACACATCCGGGTCCGGGGAGTCGGTGACGCAAGGCTGCCTCTCCGATCTCTGATCTATTAGCTCTCTCCCATCTGCAGACATGTTCGGCCTCCAATACTACTTAAGCATCCGTACCGATCGTTCGCGTACGTAATAAACAAATCCCGTTCATAACAAGTCGCCGACAGCCACGTCGCTAGCAGCTATCGAGGTTTAGACGAATGTCAAAGAAGGAGTTGTTGCCAAGTTTATTTGGTTTCCGTATGGACGTACGAACGCGGACGGACTGACTAACTAACTGGGGTCGTTGGACAGAATACGCTTTGAAACGCAACCGCATTTGAAATGGAAATTTGAACTGGAAATTAGGAGGTCAGATTATTCAAGAGCTGGCCTCCTGCTCGCTAATTAATCGCCTCGTGGTACGGTCATGCATGCATGTGCTGTGTGGTCCTACTTGGCGCGGTGGAATCCAGTCAGTTTCGTGCTTTGCGTTCCATCCAGCGCGCCTTTTTATCCGTTCCGTCCTACTACTAGCTAGCGCTGTAGTGAAAGACGTTTTCAGCAGGAGCTGCTTTTTCAATTATTTCCCGTTTCTTTTTACGTCTATCTCCCCCTCTCTTTTGAAAAGTACTTTTTTTTTAATAAAAACAAACAAACATGGTGCTCGTGCTCCTGGTAGCAACTCCTTTTCAAGTTAGGCAGTAGTTCATCAGCATCCTTTTTATTCCTGAAGTGGATCTGCGAAACACGAGTTACCTGAATTCGTCTCACTCTCATTTGACGATGAGGTGAGGAGAGGCAGCAGAAGCCCTTGCTAATGCTCGCTGCGCGTGGCCAAGTTGACGCACTCCGAATTCATTCCGAAATGTCAATGGACCAAGCATGTGATTATTTAAAAAATTTTAATCCAACTAGGCGACAAGTACTGGACGCCATTAATTATTAGAGACGTGATGAAAACAATGGTGCCAGTGACCAATCAGCTAGCGGGATGGTGGATTAGTCTAGTCGTGGATGACCCTGGTGAACGCCATGGATGGACGGAGAGACGAGCAACAAGCAGCCAATAACAAGGGGACGATAAAATAATAAGGGGATAGTATACATACATACCTAAATTCATGGGCGTGAACAATGCAGATTATGTTGAGAGGTGATGACTGATCGATGAGCAACGTGATGGAAAGAGACATCGGATGGATCAGTTGGCAGCGATCGCCGCCGAGAAATTGAAAGCGCGGGCAGGTGAGTTGGCCACGTAACGCTAACCACCACACGGCCCACCAGGACGGGGGGCTAATGAACGTCATCTTCATGGGGCCCAAAGATGTTTAGTTGTCTCTCCCCACTGATTAAAATGGCTTTTTGCATCAGAGATCGATACCGTACTTGCAGAGATGTCTTTTTATACGTACAGGTACGGTGGTGCGCAATACAGTTTGGGCATAAAAAGAAACGAGCACCGCTGATACGACCTTCGTGTTTTTCTGGTATGTGTACAGCGTTGACATGTGCTAGAACTAAAGCATGGTGTAAGCTTTCCGTTTTCAATCACTCACAAAGCATATAGATCTTCTGATATCTGAAAGAGATGGAGTAATGACCACGATTGCTTGTGCTAAGCATTATGATGCCGCCACAACCAAATCTTACATGTATCTTGCTTCTAGAGAACAACCATTGTATGGAACCAATGAATAATTCTACGGAGTCGGAATAGATTTTTTTCCCCCGAAAGTAATATCATTTCCATTTCCACGGAGTCGGATGGACTGACCAACAAGTGGAAGCAGCCCCTAACAATGATAATGGTTTCATGTCCTTGCTTGTACCCCTAACTAGTTGCCAAACATGTGAGACTAGAGATGGTGTTTAGTTTGAGGGTGGGATATGAATGAAGTGGTGGGTATCCCACTTCGTCCTCCTGTTTGATTTTGGGACAACTTGGGACAAAACCATCTCATCACAAAATCTGGTGGTTTAATTTAAACCATCCTGCTCATCAAACTATGCTACGCTTAGAAATTAGATGATAGAAAACCACTATTTACTGTATAAGTGCCTTTATGCATTCAGCTTTTATATCTTGCTAAGGTTGTATTGCATGATCCTTGTGTTTATTTTTGGGTAAAAGTATTATTTACCTCCTTAAATTCTAGATGCTATTTTGAATTGTTTTGAAGGTGAGGGCGCCCCTATCTATGGATACTTCCATGTCCACAATGATGTTTTGGCAGACTAAACTTCCATTGTAACTTGATGTTGGATGATGTAAACATATGGTACGTTGACTAATGTGTTGAAAAAAATTATACTGTAATGTTTAAACTTGTGTTTCTATGAGAGTAGCGAACTTGCATGAACTATGTGTATGCCTATGTGGTATGGATCCTGAATGAAGGCTTGCTAGATAGTTAGGTGGTGCTATCAGGGGACAATCCTGATTAACTAGATTAAGTTTAATGTGAGCCAATGCTGACAACTTAACTTGGTCTAGTTAATTGGAGGGTCGCTAAAGGCCACATTTAGTCGCAACCAGTTGGGCATGGCTAGTGGCTATTAGCTAGAGACAGCCTTGGAAGTAATTGCAACCCGCACCTCCAAATAGTGCGGCCACATCTAGCCCGGCGATAGGTTGATGATGACCGTGCGTGGTCTAAACCAACATAAGAGTTACGACAAAAAAAATACAAACATGTCAAAAAGAGAGAAAGGAGGAAACGACTTGCTATTGAATAAAAAAAAAAGAAAATTAGTTAGGAAAGAATTTTAGCAGCTTCTTATTCGTATAAGAAGTTGTTTTATTAAATTGTTTGAGGAGATTTATTTTATTTTATTTTATTTACTAAAAATTCAAATCGGAAATTGTTCCTATAGTCTGATCTGATGTTTAAATGAAATACGTAATGCTCGGACCACGTGAGACCGCCACAAATTTTGGATCTTGTTTCCGAATCATCCATGCCCTCCCCAAAAACCATCGCCACCATCGTGTTCCGCGTGTTCAATTCAGCAGTACTGTCGCTTTGTGGTGGACGGAAAAAGCGCCGGGCTTTTCCGGGCGAATCTTGCGGGGCGCCGGCGAGATGGGCACGGCCACTACTCGCCTTTCCGTGAAGCCAGTGCCGGGAATCGCCATGTTGTGTGGCGGTGCTGGCTGCACGCCGAGATCTCACAGACTCACACCGTCACACGACACGAACGCGTTCGGTGTTCCACGGCCCGGAACTAGGTCCATCTAACGTACTTGAGATGCATGTGTCCATCATGGTCCCGTTGGGGGACGGCCAGACTGACCACGAGGAGCAGGTGAAAAAGACCCCAACTATTTTTGCCTGTTTTTGTAATATATATATATATATATATATATA
>Ga0182004_10003061_pt1 | contig 13201 bp, 11 predicted proteins | sample Sormic07211540_1_FD_120479 | JGI IMG/M metagenome (GOLD analysis project Ga0182004, IMG submission 120479) | Endophyte microbial communities from Sorghum bicolor roots, Mead, Nebraska, USA - 072115-40_1 MetaG | ecosystem: Host-associated > Plants > Roots > Unclassified | place: USA: Nebraska...
GAGCAGTGGAGCTAGGCCAGGGGCTAGCCGCTTGGCCGAGGGCCGCGGGGCGTGGCGGCCCGCAGCTGTTCGTGGGGTGCGCGGGCGTACGGCGGGAGCTCCGAGGCGGCGGGGCCGAGGCGCTGGGGGAGGTGGGGAGCCATGGCCGCCAGCAGGACCCGGGGAAGGTGAGGCCGCGAGGGCGAGCGCGTGCGCAAGCGGCGAGCCTGAAAAATGCGGCGACAGGAGATGAAAATCGTGGAGGTGGAGCGGGCGAGCAGTGCCTAAGGCTGCTGGGCTAGGACGCTGCCACGCTGGGTGTCTGTTGGGCTGTAGGCTGTTGCAAACGGCCGCGGCCCAGTATCAGGCGGCAGGCCCATGACGCGCCCCGTCGCCCATCTTCTCCTCGTCTCGAGCCCGAACAAGAACAAGCAGCGCCGCCGTCGTCCTCAACCTCGGCTCCTCGCCTCCTCGACCTCGCGCTCGCGCCCTTGCCAGACGCCTGCTCCGTGCTCGCCCACAGGGACCTAGGTGCGGCCGCCCTAGTGGTGGCTCCGCCTCACAGATTTGTCATTTGACTTCAGCTTGCAGTCGCGACCTTGACTGGAGACCACAAAACTAAACACGCGCAGACCAGAGCGGCAGAGCCCCTTAAACCCCTCTCGCTGTCATCACACCGCCACGCTCCGGTCCCCATCTCATCCCCTCTCTTCCCGATGGACGCGCCGACGAAGCGGCGGCACCAGCCCGGCGGCGCGCACCCTACGCGCCGTAAGGTCGTGGAGGAGCCCTTCCACCCCGCACCCCCTACACCTGCCGCGGCGGCGGCGGCGGCGGCGTCGGCGTCCCCGGCCCGCCTCGTCGGCGCCATCGTCGAGAAGGGCTTCTCTGCCGCCGCGCCCTCCTCCGCGCCCCGCCCTTCCGTCCTCCCCTTCCCCGTCGCTCGCCACCGCTCCCACGGCCCCGTAAGCCGCCGCCTCCCCCCACAAACCCTAGGCCCCTAACCCCCTAACCTCGATTTGCTTCGTTGCTTTTTGATTGTGTACTCCCCGCTGACCAACTACTCCTTCCCGTTCTGCAGCACTGGGGTCCCGTGGCGAAGGACGCCCACAAGGATGGGGCTGCGGACGACGACGACGAGATGGACATGGACGAGACAGACTACCATCCTGTGGCGGCTGCTGCTGGTCCTGTGAGAAGGAAGGAGAAGAAGGGCATGGATTTTAGCCGGTGGCGTGAGTTTGTTGGCGATGCTCCCCCCAAGCGGAGGCAGGGGAAGCCGGTGCAGGCCAAGAAACAGAGCGATCAGAGAATTGATGCTGGGGCTGTGGCTTCCATGGTAGGTGGTGTGGCAGCTACGGGGAGAGGATTGGAGGGAGGTGCTATGCAGCTTGATAGTGGAGAATTGGAGGGAAGTGCTATGCAGCTTGACAGTGGAAATACTAGGGAAGGACCAGGTGCTGTGCTTTCGGTTTCTGATGTGGTGTCCAAGAAGCCGATGAGTCAGGCTGAATCGAGAGATGAATTGGTGAAGGTAGGTGAGGTTAGGAATTCGACATCACAAGCAGAGAGTATGGACCTGGATGGCAGGGAGTCATCAATGGAAGCAGAGATTAATGCAGAGAACATGGCTAGGTTGGCTGGGATGTCTGCAGGGGAGATTGCAGAGGCCCAAACAGATATTGTAAATAAGCTGAACCCTGCATTGGTGGAGAAGCTGAGGCGGCGGGGAAGGGAGAAATCTGGAGGCACGAAGGATGTGGGTAAGGACAAGGGTCTGGAAAACTCAGGGCCACAGAAGACCAAAAGGGCTACACCAGGGGATTGGTTGACTCCCGGTGAACATAGTGGGCACTCTTGGAAGGCGTGGAGTGAGAGAGTGGAGCGGATCAGGTCTTGTAGGTTCACATTAGATGGAGACATATTGGGGTTCCAATTTTCTCACGAGCAACAAGATGGTATATCACATGGTTTTGCTCATCTGAGCTGCATTTGCTTCTGGTGATGACTTGATGTGGTATCCTTTAGATGACAACCTATATCTCCCACTTTCAGGCAAGAAGATGCATTCAGAAAGTGTTGCTGAGCGTGATTTCCTTAGAACAGAAGGAGATCCTGCAGCTGTTGGGTACACAATCAAGGAGGCAGTGGCACTTACCAGGAGCATGGTTTGTTTTTATACACCCTCTGTTTCTAATATTATTTGTCCATTTGCTTGGGAAGGTTTTCTCCTGTCGAATACGAAGGAGAGCTGTCATTGCATTAAGAAGAAAACCCAGAATACAATGCGCACACAAAACACGCCACACCCACACACCAATAACTCTTAGTATCGCTTCAGTTACACCAAAAACATGACCTGAACACTATCAATCCAACTACCTGGCGACTACCTCCAGATGTGATAACCCCGTAGTGCCCGCAAAGCGCCAAAGATGGGCCTCAAGGATATATCTAATCACAAGCTGAATGCTGAGATTGGCTCCATTAAACAGACACAGTCATTGTGATGTTTCCACAGCATCCAGCACTTTGGATAATTAGTGAGTTCAAATCTTTCTTGACTTTGTCCACTGCATCCAACCATTTACTTGGGAATGGTTATTCCAAAAATGTCTTCTCAATAAGAAATTTAAAGTGTGATTGTTACGATAATTTCCACTCTCTATCCTAGTGACTATGCAGCACAGATACAGATACGTGTATCGGTATCGGAAGGATACGGATACGCGGATACGGCAATTTCCTAAAAAACCCGATACGTGGATACGTTTACTATTTAAAAAATAAATTTTTAAAAATAATAGTGCAGTTCTGAATTTAAAATTGACAACAATAAAACATTGTAATCAACTACTTAAGTGTACTATTATTACACCACAGCTGGTTGGCTAAGCAATTTCATGGCTAAACTCATCAATAAGGGAGCAGATCATCCATGATCTAATTGATTTATCCACCAAGTCATAGGGGAACAGCCCATCTATAGGGAAAAGAGCACTTGCACTGCTCATATTTGGAGACACCATCTACTGCATACCAATCAAGCAACAAGTCACTAACTGCACTGCAAAAAGAGAATAGATCGAGAATGTGGAGATGAAGACGAAGTGGGGAGCAAAGAAATCAAAACGAACTGCCACGAACTGAAGAGGAAGAGGAGATCGAGAAGGGGTAAACTCACGGGAGTTCTTTGGAGCTAGATCCATGTCGCAGGGGCAGAAACCAGTCGCTGGCGGTCGGCGATTAGGGACGGAGGCTCGTCGACGACGAGCGGAAGTAGAGGCTCGTCGCCGGCAGCCGGCGGGCCGGCAAGCAGGGATGCGGCGTTGCTGCACGGTGTTGCGGCGTGAGGCGCGGGCGTGCGGCCGTGCGGGAGTGTGAGCATCGGAGACGTTGGACAAAGGATAAGGTTTGTCTAATTGGGCTGGGCCGTATCCGCACACCAGATACGTATCAGCCGACGTATCCAAAATTCATGAAAAAAAAGAAAAAATCGGATACTTTACCGATACGTATCGGCGGCGTATCGGATACGTATCCGTATCCGAAACGTATCGGATACGCGATACGCGCTGCCAGGGACATATCCGTGTAACGTAGCCTAGTGATGTGAAATAGTCTCAGGATTTCCAGCATGGAATAAAATATGTATTACTTCTTGAGTTCTTGTGGCCTTTGTATTATGCACTATTTTGTGGGTTACATATTTTACCTATATTTTTTTTTTCCGAGGATTGGTTATTTTTTCATTTCTCGATTTGTGGATCCCAAGGAATATACATTTTTCATGTGAAAAAAGGCCTTTAATTCTTAATTTGTCTCATGTATATGCCATGCTTATGTTGCAGTATGACGTCTAAAGGTGTGTTAGCCTGTGTGTCCATGCATCTGTCCAGGTTCATTGTGTCTAGCAGACTTTCAGATAGTAGCCAAGGAGAATAATAGACAATCATAGGAGTTATGACTGCAGTAATTAGGAGGATTTCTTGGGCAGGTGTATGAGCTATATGAAAAAATGGTGAGAGATAGAGGGAATTATTTCCTGTATATATGATAAATTGGTGAGAGAGAGAGTGTTTGTGATAAAACACTGAAGATAGGAGTGATTCCTAGTGTGTGTTTGTGATAAAACACTGAGATAGGAGTGATTTTCTAGTGTCTGTGATAAAAAATGAAGATAGAGGGAGTGATTTCTAGTGTGTGTTTGTAAGAACACTCAAAAAGGAGGGAGTGATTTCTGTCAAGTTGCTAGGTGAGGTAATGAGTTATTTTTTTTCTTCACAAATTTGGTTTGTGTAGAGCATTAGCTATTGGACTGGTTATCTGTCAAGTTCAATGTTCTAGTCTATTTTATACTTCTGTGTCAACTTAGGAGTGCCATGGCGAGCGTAGTAAATAGTAACCATCATTGCCTCAGGTTTCAAAGAATGCATTTTTTACATTATGTTAAAATATAATTTTTAATTTTTTAAAGTTGCAACATCGAGACATGTGATATAATTCAGCTTCCTCAAATTGTAGGTTCCGGGGCAGCGTGTGCTTGCACTGCAACTTCTTGCTTCTATTCTGAATAGGGCATTGCAGAACCTTCATAAGACCGATCTAATGGATAATGTTAAAGAAATGAATTCTAATGAAAAATTCGATGACTGGCAAGCAATTTGGTCCTATGCCCTAGGGCCTGAACCAGAGTTGGTACTCTCCCTAAGGTAAAAATACCTTTCTTAAATACCCCTTTGTTACCAATGCAGACCCATTTTCTTGGGAGTTAGCTTCACAATTTTATCTTCCGAGGAAAAAGAGTGGAGCTATTGCATGGCTTCTAGTATTTACCTCTACTATTGCTGGCACTGGCATGCTATCTACTGAGTGTATGTGCTATGTGACCTTGCGATCTAAACATCATTCCTTATTTATTGGATTCAGTACTTGTTACATGCACGGAGTAAATGTTATGCATTCAGATTTACGATGCATATAAATGAAGAGAACCATAAATGGAATATTTGAATAGTTTGATCAGTAGTAAATTCTTTATTTATTGGATTCAGTGCTTCCTTGTTACATGCATGGAGTAATATTATGCATTCAGATTTACGATGCATATAAATGAAGAGAACCATAAATGGAATATTTGAATAGTTTGATCCGTAGTAAACATGTAAAAACAATCATGGACCTCCCATATTTGTGTTGCCCCTTAGCTTTGTATTTTAAAGGTGGCATGTGTGCCGGTGTTTGCATGTGCATCCGCATTGTTATTTAAAATACATTGTTGCATTCTTTTTGTTTGACCCAAAGGTAACTATTTGGATTTGGGACCTAGTGATGCCAGTTTCTTCTCTTTCCTATTTTCTACTTTGCACTTTCTGTTACTAACTGAAGCATTTGCAGGATGGCTTTGGACGATAACCATGATTCTGTGGTTCTGAGTTGTGCTAAAGTAATTAATGTCATGCTGAGCTGTGAGTTCAATGAATCCTATTTTGAATTTTCAGAGGTAACTTTGTCTTTTTCAGGAGGTTCTAGTTTTTTTTTTTTTGCTAGTTTGAGCCTCATTTTGTCATTGTTATACCCGCAGAAAGTAGGTAATGGAAAAGATATCTGCACAGCTCCTGTGTTTCGTAGCAAACCTGACCTAGATGGAGACTTTCTTGAAGGCGGGTTTTGGAAGTACAACACAAAACCATCAAATATACTCCCACATTATGGTGAGAATGATGAGGACGAAGGTGATGACAAGCATACAATTCAGGATGATGTTGTTGTGTCTGGCCAAGATGTTGCTGCTGGTTTTGTTAGGATGGGAATACTTCCACGAATCTGTTTTCTGTTGGAGGTCAGTTTTTGTCCTTTATTCTTATTTGATTTGATTTATTGTTTCTTCGAAAATACTACCCCACCAATGTGGCACTGGCAAGTAAGGATCAATTCAGGTTTATTGAATCAGAGGCTGTTTGAAAGTTCGACTGATTTATCATGTCCAATGCTGCTATTGTACCACCTGGTCCCCACCAGCACATATCATTTGCTTTGGTCACACCATGTCAATATCTGTTGCTAGTGAAAGTGTAATAAGATAATTATGATTAGCCTCTGAATTTTTAGCACTAACCTTGGGAATTGGGATCCCTTGGAACATATTGTGGTGCTAGGCTGTCTCCAATAAGAGACCTATTTGAGAACTCAAACCCAAAATGGGTCTCCAACAGAGTACCTATACAAAAGACCCATTTTGGGTAGGAGAGGCATAACCTAAATTTGGGTATCCTCTCTCCTCGAGACCCATTTGCAGAGAGTGTTGTCTTTTAGGTCTTGTTGTTGGAGAAGACTAAAAATAGGTATTGAACCTTTTGCCTGTAGGCTGTAGCGCTACCCAAAGGATGAATGGGTCTTGTATTTTAGGTGACAATTGTTGGAGATAGTCTAAGGTGTCCTATAATTATGACTCACTATCAATTACTCACTCAAGTAGAGCTTTTGTGTTTTTGCTTGCCTCATTGTGGGGCTAGTTCTATTCCTCTTAATTTATGCTTGGAGTTCCTGCCATTTTTTTTTAAAAAAATATTTGCCATGTAATTTTAATTGGACATGCTTATTAATTTATTATATCTTTTTATTATCCAACATCTGCCTATAATTTTGAATGTATCCCCTGGCTTCTGTGCTGTTCCTTTGAACCTGGTTATGATATTTGTTCCACTAGGTATAGTGCTGTGCATTGCACTCGTACATTTTTAGTGAGCCCTGTATCAGCTAATGCCTAGTTGACTCATTTATTAATAATTTTTTTCTTTTCTTTCAAAAAGTGATTGTAGTAATCAAGGGTGTTAAACTGAACCTTTTCTTTTCCACTGATTCAGATGGACCCATCTCCTGCTTTAGAAGATTATCTTGTATCAGTTCTTGTAGCACTAGCCAGGCACTCCCCACATTCTGCTGATGCAATCTTGAATTGCCCAAGACTTATTCAAAGTGTTACTAAGCTGTTGATAAATCAAGGATCAATGGAAATTCGCTCCTCACAAATCAAAGGGGTTACTCTCTTGAAGGTATTTTTTTTTGGTTCTTTTCACACCCCTGTGTTATAGAGTTATCATGATAGATAGTTGGCATCATCGATTGACATATTGCCCGCATGTTGATGGCTTGATGCTGAATAATTCCTGTAGGTGCAGATTATTATTAGACATGTGCTTCTCTTGGCCATCCTTGTGTATTTTACTGATCAGGAGATGTGTTATAATATTCCCAGTAATGTGTGGCACTCGTCTGAATTATTAGTTGAGCTCAAATTATTTTCTTTGTATGAAGTGCATTAATAGTTCACATTGGTTGCCATATGGTATGGATGTTTCATGAATTGGTTCCTTTCTAGTTCATGATGCTTGCTCCTTGCCTCCCTATCACACTACCCTCCACATTTTATGTACCCACACATACTAATTTATGTGTTTTGATATTTTATAGCGTACATATTCACTTCTATGTTCCAGTAATATTATATTTTGAAAATACAGCATCTTGAAAGCTACTGCAATCGACTCATTCTAGAAAACATGCGCAGTTTCCCATGTTTTTTCTGCCAAACAGGACTTCTTTTCAGCATCTAAAGCCACATATTCTGTTTTGATCAGGTTTTGTCCAAATACAACAGACAAACTTGCTTGAATTTTGTGAACCATGGAGTTTTTCAGCAGGCATTGTGGCACTGGTACAGAAAAGCTGGTACTATTGAGGACTGGGTAAGATCTGGAAAGGAAAAATGCAAGCTTAGTTCAGCAATGATGGTTGAGCAGCTGCGGTTTTGGCGAACCTGCATCTCTTATGGGTTTTGTATAGCTCACTTTGCTGATTTCTTTCCTGTTTTGTGTCTGTGGCTCAGTCCTCCTGAATTTAAGAAACTAAATGAACACAATGTTCTTGTTGAGTTTAGTTCTATTGCTAGAGAGTCATATCTTGTCTTAGCAGCTCTGGCACAAAGGTTACCACTCCTTCATTCAGTGGAGCAGCTTGCCAATCAAGATCGGGGAGTTTCTGCCAGTTATATTGAGACATGTTCTTGGAGCCATGTTGTCCCAATGGTAGACTTAGCGTTATCTTGGTTACATCTCAATGATATTCCTTATGTATGTTCACTAATCAGCGGGCAGAATAGGAATACAAAGCACATGGTAGACGCAAGCTATTTGATTTTGGTGATTGCTTCTGTCCTAGGCATGCTTAATTCAATCTTGGAAAGAATATCACCAAATGTCACTCCTGAGGATAAAAGTTACAGCTTGCCCTGGATACCTGATTTTGTCCCCAAAATTGGCCTAGGCATAATTAGTAATGGATTTTTCAGCTGCTTGGGCACTGTTGCTGTTAGAAATGCAGAGCATCAGTCTTTTTGTAGCGCGTCTTTGGTGCAGGGACTATGTTATATGAGATGCCATGGTAATGTTGATGTATCATTGTCTTCCATAAGCTGCCTTCAAAGATTGGTGCAGCTATCCTGGTCTGTTGACAGAGTGATCCAGGGAGCCAAAAAAAGTTGTTCTGAGTGTTTCAATGAATCTGGAACAGGTGTAGCTGGCAAGCTACTAGGAGAAGGTATCTCCAGTTTATGGCATAATGATTTGCTACATTTGTTGACTTCGCTATTGCCAATGATTTCATCACAATGGTCAATATCACAGAACATAGAGATGTTTGGTAGAGGAGGACCAGCTCCTGGTGTTGGGTTTGGTTGGGGGGCATGTGGTGGAGGGTTTTGGTCTCTTAAATGCCTACTTGCACAATTGGATTCACAATTGGTTGTAGAATTGATGAAATGTTTCTCTTCAGTTCAAGGAAGTCCTGTCATCCTTGATGAAGGTGTGAAGTCAGATAATGTGACTAACACAGTTGTGACAGCTTCAAATTGGATCAGTTCTTCCCTAGGGTTGTCTTTGATTGCCGGACCTGGACAAATCTATATGTTGGAGAAAGCTTTTGATATGATTTTTGAGCCTTCCATTCTGAAGTATCTCAAATCATCTATACACAAATTTGCCTCTGACATGGTATTACTGAAACCTTTTGAATGGGACATAAATGATGATGAATATCTGCTCTTCAGCAGTGTTCTCAATTCACATTTCAGATCCAGATGGTTAGCCGTCAAGAAGAAGAAGCATTCAGATAAATACACAGGAAATAATAGCAGCACTAAGATTTCAAAAACACCAGAGACATTGGAGACAATTCAAGAAGAAACAGAGTTGACAGAAGCTGTAAATCAACCTTGCAACACATTAGTGGTAGAGTGGGCGCACCAGAGGCTGCCTCTTCCTATCCAATGGATTCTAAGCGCAGTTTGCTGCATTGATGATCCAAAAGGCACGCTCTCAACATCAGCCAACTATATTCTTGATGTCTCAAGGGCTGGTCTTATCTTCCTTTTAGGTCTGGAGGCCATTTCAGCTACCCCATGCCTTCATGCTCCTTTGATCTGGAAAATTCATGCACTTTCGGTCTCTATCCGCTCTAGCATGCATTTGCTACAAGAAGACAGAAGTAGGGATATTTTCTGTGCTTTACAGGAATTGTATGGCCAGCATCTGAACAGGTTATGCCAGAAATTCTGTAAATCCAAATCTGTTGAGGAAGTTAAGGGTGTTGTAGTGGCCACTTCAGAGGAAGCAATGGAGATCAGTAACCACGAAATTCTCAGGTTCCAGGAGAAAATTCATGGAAGCTATACTACTTTTGTTGAGAGCCTAGTTGATCAATTTGCAGCTGTCTCATATGGAGATTTTGTTTTTGGTCGGCAAGTGGCCATTTATCTACATAGGAAGGTTGAGCCAGCAGTACGGCTTGCAGCATGGAATGCACTGTCTAATGCGTATGTGCTTGAACTGTTACCCCCGCTAGACAAATGCATTGGCAACGCACAAGGATACTTGGAGCCTCTTGAGGTACATCTTCTTTAATTTATTTTGCATTTCTGTTCCGGAGACCCTTTTTCATGGAGTAACTATGTGAATGATTTATTTTGGAACTTGACCTTTGTACTCTGTTTGTCTTTGTCTATTGCACAGCCTAGAATATGCAGTAGACAGTGCATGATTTATACTATTTGCTGACATTTATTTTGGTTTTTATATGTATGATTTCCATACCATCATTTAGTATGATTGACTTCTTTTGTTGGCTGCTTCTCCATGTTCAGAGAACATAGTCTCACTGTTTCAGTTGTTTTCCAATACTTCTGCAGGATGATGAAAAATTTTTGGAATCTTATGCTAAATCATGGACGTCTGGTGTCCTTGACAAAGCTTTACAGCGTGATTCCATGGCCTTCACATTGGTAAAGCATCACCTTTCAGGCTTTGTGTTCCAGTCCAGCGATTCTGGCAAAACGCTGCGAAACAAGCTGGTAAAATCGCTTATCCGGTGCTATGCACAGAAGCGGCATCATGAGGTAATTTGATCGCTCATGTTTCTTTGAATGCTTGGTTGGTGGCAATTCCTTCCACGTATATGCTTGCTCATGCCACTGTCCTGAGTATCTGTTGAACTCTGTACAACAGGTTATGCTTAAGAGCTTCGTTCTGCAAGGCATCGCACAGGATTCCAAGAGCAGTGGCAATGAGCTTGACCGGCGGTTTGAAATCTTGAAGGATGCTTGTGAGATGAACTCCTCCCTCTTAGGTGAAGTCCAGAGACTGAGGGCATGTCTTGGCCAATGAAGGCCAGAAACTTAAGTGTGTCATTAACTAGGCAGCATTAGTTAGGAAAACTATACGACAAAGCGACCCAAAATATGCAATTATGAGCAAGCTTGCGATTGACTAGTGATTACTTTCGATTTTGATGAGGGTGACGCCGAGCAGGCAGCAACCCTGAGTCCTAACCCGGATATGTTAGGCTTCCTTGACTCCCGTTCCACCTCTCATACTCGGTGGCGTTCAGCCATCTTGATGAAAGATGCTCGTTAGTTGTCAGATTGCACTATTCCCTCTCAGGTCAAGTCGGAACCAAGACATCACGTGTTATAGCAATGAAGATGGGGGTTCCATGAAATTGATAGGTGATCATTCAGTTCTACATGCTGCTTTGGAGAGCAGCAGAGCACAAAATGCAATTGTGGCTGATCCACTAGCCATGCAATCGATCGACAATTGTCGAGTTTATCAGCTAAATTTGTCAGTCATTTAGTCACTTAGTATTGTTTTCGGAGAGCAGCAGAGCACAAACTGCAATTGTGGCTGATCTACTAGCCATGCAATCGACCGCAGACCGATGGCTTTGATGCGTACTTATATATTATTATAGCATGTTCGCTTGAGCTTGTCATTCAGCAGCTCACAACAAATTAACAAACAGTATTTTCTGTTATGGCTAGATGAACAATTGATTATTAGTATTTTTATTAGTGGAGGACACCCACTTTCCAAGCAGAAAAGAAAAAGGCCATGGCATGCTCGCTTACTCATACACTACGGGCTGGCTCGTTGCCGAAATAGCCAAACAGGGAGCGCCATGAAGCACCGGTCGTCAGCAATGAATAAATTGCTGCTGCTGCTGCTGCTGCTTGTCGCCTCCGCCGCCGGCTGCAGCTTCTTCCTCGTCGCCCGTGCAAGTGCACCATAGGCGAGCTGCATACCGAGCGAGAGGGACGCGCTGCTGGCGTTGAAGCGAGCCATCACAGGCGATCCAGGAGGCCGGCTGGCGTCGTGGCGGGAACAACAAGACCACGACTGCTGCCGCTGGGGAGGTGTCCGGTGCAGCAACGTCGCCGGCCGGCCATGTGGTCGGGCTCTACCTCGGAGCCCCGACTAACAGAGTTCCTTGAGAGCTTGCAGCTGAATTGTTCATCACACAAGAAAATACAGCAACTCAACCTGGCAGGTAACACTCTCAACGGAAACCCTACCGACTGGGATGAGCCGATTTATCAACTTAGTTACCCTCCAACTCCAAGACAACAAAATAACTGGACTCGTTCCTCTTGAGATCAGTATGCTCACAAACTTGACCGTGATGGGACTTGGCGGCAATAACTTGCATGGTGCCATCACAGAGGAACATTTTGCTGGACTGCACAACTTAAGAATGATAGGTTTATCTGATATAGTCAATTGGAAATTGCAGTAGGTCCTGAGTGGTTACCTCCCTTTATTAGACTACAAGAGGCATACCTTGCAACTTGTCACATGGTCCTCAATTTCCCTCCTGGATGCAACGCCTGCCTGATATTCACAAGACTGAGATTTCGAGCGCAGGAATAGCTTATCAGTTTCCCTATTGGTTTTCTACAGCATTTTCAAAGGTAACATATCTGGACGTCTCTAATAATTCCATCAGTGGTGGATTACCAGCAAACATGGAGACCATGTCGCTGAAAAGACTCTGTTTAGATTCAAACCAACTTTTTTTTTAAGGTAAACAGGAGGGGTAAAAAACCCCATACTGTGCTTTTATTGATTTTATGTTTTAAAAAGAGTACAAGCCCTGATAAAAGAAATCAGGAAACAAGAAAAGGTTATAAAGAAGATTAACAAAATTATACAAAAGCTTCGAGCCATAAATCAATAGCTGGATGGTAGGCCAATTTTGCTCTAAGAATAACTAGAGCAAACTCTGATCTAACTCCACAATCCTGCAGATCCTTGTCACTGAAATCCCGCTTTCTGACCGGCGCTACACTTGGACAAATAAGCAGACTTTCCCAATCCTTGCTAAACTAGACCGGGCTTTCACTAATGTGGCGCTCGACCTAGCTTTCCCGCTGACTTCGCTCTCCTCTCTGCCGAGGCCAACCTCTGACCACACTCCCTTACTGCTTTCTCTATCTTCCAACATCCCGAGGGAAAACTACTTCAAACTTGATAACTTCCTCATAAAAAACAACAGCTTCCTTTCCTCAGTCCTCCAAGGTTGGCATCACTCGCCGCCTTGCACTGATGCAGCGGGTAAACTGGTGGCGTGCGTCAAGGCAGCACGGGCTGCGGCAAAGGTTTGGAAGCGGCGTTTCAGGGCGCCCCCACAACTCAACCAAAACTGCCAATTCATTATTCAGTTGTTTGACTACTTCGAAGAAAACCGCTCTCTCTCTCTTCTAGAGTTTCAGGTTAGAAACAAGGCCAGGGACAAACTGCAAGAACAAATCAAGATCAGGGCCAGTTACTGGAGGCAGCGAAGCAAAGAAAGGAGAGTAAAAGAAATGGACTGCAACACGGCCTTTCACCAC
>Ga0182004_10003062_pt1 | contig 13199 bp, 10 predicted proteins | sample Sormic07211540_1_FD_120479 | JGI IMG/M metagenome (GOLD analysis project Ga0182004, IMG submission 120479) | Endophyte microbial communities from Sorghum bicolor roots, Mead, Nebraska, USA - 072115-40_1 MetaG | ecosystem: Host-associated > Plants > Roots > Unclassified | place: USA: Nebraska...
ATTAGACTATGTCTACCTATGCATCTCAATAAGTGATCATGCTACAAACCAATCTAGATGCATTTGTTACGCCCTCCTACGGGATTAAATACGATAACCCTTGAATACACACGGGTTGAAATGCTACAATGATAGTTCTATTCGCTTGCAGTTTTATTCTTTATATTCATGAACTATTGATTGGCGTACCTAAGTACCGTTACTTAAGATTGTAAACTCTGTGCATTTATCTGGCGCCGTGCTACAGCTTTGCATATCATAAGTAAGGATGGTTAGGATGGCCAATCTGGCTTTCCTAATTATTGTAACCAGACTGCACTGCTATGGTCGACGCTGTTAAAGGCCTTGGGTTATCTCTCTAACGTAACGATAGTTATGGTATACCAACACCCGACATTTCTAGTGCCATTGCTAATGATGGATTTATAGTCTATCTTTAGTAGTGACGCTAAGAAATGCCAACATGCGGCCGCCCGACGCTTGTGGCCAATCATAGCTAACCTCGTGGATCCTGCCTCCACCGACCTTGAGGATTAATCTTAAGCGCACGTTTAAGTTCGTTTGATCCAAGGGTTGTGGTGTTTCCTAGGGGGCTATAAATAAAGACACTGATCCTCTAGAGGCACCTCATTCTTCTTCTTCATTAGCTATCTCTAGAGCAAAAACTAGGGTTTCATCAAGTAGAGAAGTAGAGGTCCCTCTAGTTCATATAGTACTAGTTCTAGTTCATCTAGTTCTAGGCTAGTTGTCTAGTTTTATCTAGATTAGTGGGAGAGTGAACAGGAGAGAGCCAAGCAACTAGTTCGTCTTTGGTTAATCTGTTGGTACTTCAATTCTATAATTCCTAAGTTCTTTATTTAATCTCCATATTTACTTTTAAGTTATTTATTAGATTCTCGCTCACATCGAGTGTTGTAGTTCTTAGCTGTGCTATAGTAGTTATTAATAGGTTAAGCATGGTGCTTAGTGTGGCAATTACCTGGAATTGCACCCAATCTAACATATTGTTGTGGTAGCCCCAAGAACATGGCAGTCCTGACGGCCGACGTATTCCACCATGTTCAGATCGGTGTTGCAGGATATGACATTAGTTGCTTGGTTGGCTATTCATCAAAGTCAAAGGCCTATAGAGTCTTTAATCATGCCACAAATATGGTTGAAGAAACATGTGATATTGAATTTGATGAAACTAATGGCTCCCAAGGAGAAAGTAATAATCTTAATGATGTAGGTGGTGAACCATTGAGGGATGCTATGAAGAACATTCCGGTGGGAGACATCAAGCCCAAGGAGGATGACGAGGATGTGCAAATCATTGATGCGCCATCCTCCTCACATGTGCCACAAGATGATGACAAGGATGTGAGCGATGCTCATGAAGACACTCAAGTCACTCATGAACAAGCGGAGGGCACAAGAATAAGATGTTGATGCTCCCCAAGCAACTCCTCAAGTGGCGCCAAGAAGATCATCACATCTCCTCCAATATCACTCTCAAGATCTCATCATCAGCAGTCCATCACTTGGTGTTACTACTCGTTCTAGACATGCTTTATTTATTGTACATCATGCTTTTGTGTCTCTTGAAGATGAACCCAAAACCATAGAGGAAGCTCTTTGGGATGAGAGGATCATTACCGTGCAAGAGGAGTTGGACAACTTCTCTCACAATCAAGTATGAACACTTTAAGAGCGACCTAAAGATGTAAAAGTGATTGGAACAAAGTGGGTCTTCCAGTACAAGAAAAATGATCAAGGCAAGGTGGTGTGCAACAAGGCAAGACTTGTGGCAAATGGCTTTTCACAAGTGAAAGGTCTTGTCTTTGGTGAAACTTTTGCACCGGTTGCAAGACTTGAAGCGGTACATATCCTACTTGCATATGCTTCTAGCCATGATATTAAATTATTTCAAATGGATGTGAAAAGTGCCTTGTTAAATGGTTATATTAATGAGCTTGTCTATGTTGAGTAACCCCCAGTTTTGAAGACCATAGGTACCCCAAGCATGTTTACCGGTTGTCCAAAGCGCTCTATGGTCGCAAACAAGCTCCTAGAGCTTGGTATGAGAGGCTAATGGACTTCCTCATCAAAAAGGGATTCAAGATTGGAAAAGTTGACATGACACTATTCACCAAGAAGATGAATGGGGAAATCCTCATTTGCCAAGTTTACATTGATGATATTATTTTTGGCTCTACTAATGAAGATTTTTGAAAGGAATTTGGTGATTTGATGTCCAAGGAGTTTGAGATGTCCATGATTGGCGAGCTATCCTTCTTCCATGAGTTTCATGTCAAGCAAAAAGGGGTCTTCATCTCTCAAGAGAAGTACACTCAAGATCTTCTCAAGAGATTCAAGATGCTAGATTGCAAGCCAATCAAGACTCCCAAGGCATCAAATGGACATCTCGACTTGGATGAGGGAGGTAACCCGGTTGACAAAACTCTCTATCGCTCTATGATACGAAGTTTACTTTACCTCACCGCATCTAGGTCTGATATCATGTTTAGTGTGTGTATGTGTGCTAGATATGAAGCTATGTCTATGGAATCTCATTTGATTGTCATCAAGAGAATTCTTAGGTATCTAAAATACACACCCTATCTAGGCTTGTGGTACCCCAAAGGTGCATGATTCCAACTTATAGGCTATTCTGATTTGGATTATGGCGGGTGCCGCATTGATAGAAAAAGCACATCCGGAGGGTGCCACTTCCTAGGTAGATCACTTGTCTCTTGGATGTCAAAGAAACAAAATAGTGTTGCTTTGTCAATGGCCGAGGTGGAATACATTGCCGCTGGTGCTTGTTGTGCACAAATACTTTACATGAAACAAACTTTGCTAGACTATGGAGTAGCTCTAGATAAAGTACCTTTGTTGTGTGACAATGAAAGTGCCATAAAACTTGCTAATAATCCGGTACAACACACCCGCACTAAGCACATAGACATCCATCATCGCTTCCTTAGAGATCGTGTCGCCAAAGGTGACATATCACTAGAGAATGTGGGGACAAAAAATTAGTTAGCGGATATCTTCACAAAACCACTAGATGAAGCAAGGTTTTCTATGTTGTGAAGTGAACTCAATGTGCTTGATCTCTCAAACTTCACTAAAATTGAGGTTGTGTGTTGTTCTTGTACAATAGCTTCTGTTTTGCATATTTTGCATACTAAAATTTAAATCCAAAAACATCGTGTGTAGGGCTTGTCTAACATGGTTAAGATAACCGCCCTTAAAGCACATGAAAAAGATTGTGAGTTGCTTAGTCATTTCTTTTTGGTTAATCTTTGAGCAACCGCTGTTTTCGTCCATTGATAGGGGGAGCATTCAACTCTCATCATGATTAAGAACCCAACCCAATGGCCACATGATGTCTCCCTGGTGCTTTCTCTTGCCTATTTGATAAAAACTACTTAGCCTATGGAAAATTATTTGTGAAAATTTGAGGCTTTATGAGAGGTCACTCATACCAGTTCCAATTTGGAGTTTATTTGGGTCTTCATAGAGTTGGAACTTGGTTGGGTGAAAATCGCATGAAGTCTCGTTGAAAATCCAAGGCTGGTGGTGCACCAGACTCTGCAGTGGGCACTACACTAGACGCTACCAGTGCATCCAGCGAGTTGTTTCTGCTGGGGTGCACACATGATACCCACGCAGAATAACTTGAGTGTGTTCGGTGTAGTGCGTCCGGTGTGAGCTTGGTGCTTTGCCTATAGCATCGAACACAAGGTGAGTGTCCGGTGGCCTACGTCTAGCGCTCCTGAGAGTTTTGCAAACTCTCTAGGTATGCGTCCGGTGCCCACTTAGACGCCTCTAGTGTGACCGTATATGGCGTCTTAAATATCAACCCCAGCTCTTCGTGTGAGCAGCTCTTTCTTATCAATCTAATTTCTTCTCGCCATAACTCAACGTCGCCGTGTCATCGAGCCGTGCCACCGTCGTGCCCTAGCCCACCTAGCGCTGCTACTGGCTTTCCCTTCCGTGTTCGCGTTCTCCCCTCACCTCACGTGGTGTTCTTCTCATGAGTAGCCAGACGGAGCTTTGTCTCATGTAGTTTTAGGGCTTGCGGTGGGTGACCTAAGTCTTGCATGGAACGGGTTCGATTCAATTCCTGAACCGTTTGGAACGCTGTTTTTGATGATGCTTTCATTCATTTTATCTTTGCATGGCCTTGTCATGTGTCTCCTTGCATCCCGTGATCATCGGATCTCATTTTTTATCCAATGCTTGCTTCTATTAGGGTTTGTCTCCTCTAGATGTAATATATGCTTATGTATATCCTATCTATTCCATCTATTGCAGTGGGTGAGTCATAGTTAACCAATTGTTAGTGACAATGGAACTAGAGGCCAATCCCACGAGTATGGATTGATGCCAAGCCTCACAAGTGTTAGTTCACCATCTTTTTGAGTAGTTTGGTAGTGTTTGCTTGAGTTCTTGCGATGGCACATGGCAAGAACATCGATGGTGCCCCAGCTAGTGCTCCAGGAGGTGATGGGGGTGATGACAGACCCTGTCGTCTCACTATAGCTGAGAAGGGGAAGAAAGTAGTTAGTAAGAAGTGAAAGCCCACTCATTGAGAGGCTGAGGCAGCTAGAGTAGTGGCAGCAGCAGCAGAGGCAGCAGAGGCAGGAGGTCAAAGAGGCTCACTACGGATTGGATCCTAGCTTATGACCGCTCAGAGGTGTGCAGTACTTCAGCTATAGAAGCAGCATGGCTCACCTCCTAGCACAGTCATGATTGGAGGACGTCAGGTCTAGATCTCTAAGAGAGAGTCAGCCATAGGGACTCAGGATGAGCCACAGGAGTAGCCAGTGGCACAGCCAGAGGAGCAGCCCCTTAGCAGGTTGACTCATGCTCGTACACAGGCTGCCTCCAGGCGTGCTACATAGTGACAGTCGTGACCTCACCTAGCCCCTCACCACCACCCAGCTCCAAACTAGCACTGCCACCAGCTAGTCATAAGGATTACACCAAGGTTGCCACATGACAGGTTCAGGAGCTAAGGTTTGCAGCGCTCCCTACTTGGTTTCCTGCCACTAGGGATTAGAGGGCACACCCCAAGTTCTACATTGTTGTCCAGGAGGATATGTATATGGCATATGTCAACAGTGATGGTGAGATTAGAGAGCATCATGTTATAAATCTTGAGTATATAGGTAACACTATTGGACAGGACATCAGGTCGTACTTGACCTATCTTCCAGGTCTCGTTGGTCTGTTAGCACTCCCTAGCACCTATGTGGAGGACTGGGTTCGTGACTTCTATGCCATAGTTTGGACTGCCCCAGATCACAACTATATACACTATGCATTGGCAGGGACAGATTACAGAGTCACAACTCAGCATGAGACATTGGGTCTTACAGCTTCAGAGACGAAGATACATGAGCTTTGCTATTCTAGGTTTGAGCGTCCTCATCACATTCATGGCAGTCAGCTTCCTCCAGTTGACTTTGTTGCCCTTGCTATAGACCACCTTTCACATTGGGCTCGAGCCGTGCCTTGACTTCCCTGACATGTCATGCTCATATTCTGGATGTTGTGATCAGGAAGATGTTGCTACCTAGGCTAGGATATTGTGAGGGATTCAGTTGTATTCAGTAGTGGCTGGTAGCGCACCTTGTGTCTCAGCGTGAGTTTGACATTTGGGACCTCATTGTTTCAGAGATTGAGGATACTATTGCTGAAGAATTCAAATGCCATCGTTAGCTGCCCTATGCTCATTGGTTGACATATCTGATTCTTCAGGCTTGTGCAACTTCACTTCCACCTCAGATTCAGAGAGAGCTAACAGACACCGTGACTGTCTTCCCCCACTATGATCTCAGGCAGATGATGAGGACTCACGTCAACTTGAGAGCTCCAATACCTCCACCAGCACCACGAGGACTGGCTCCAGCTCCTACTCCTAGGGCTACTTGCAATTCAGGAGCTATACATGAGACAGGAGGAGCAGGATATAGCTATTGGCTCAGTGGCAGAGGCAGAGGTAGAGGTAGAGTTTGACTTTACCTTAGATAGCTTGGATGATGACTATCACCAGCCCATCCCGGATCTCCCTCCTCGACAGCACGACCATGAGGCTGGCAGCTCTACCTCTATGGATCCAGCGTTGCAAGCTATACTTGAGGTGATGACAGTAGATCAGCAGCAGATGGCTAGGCAGTAGGCTCGCAGAGATAGAGAGCAGGCCAACATGACTGTAGCACTTGATGCTACCAAGGATGAGCTCTAGAGTCAGCTTCTTACCTTTCAGGAGCAGCAGCTTGCCTATGAGGCTCAGCAGGCCACCCTACTGACAGTTTTAGTGGCAGCAACAGGGATCACACTCCCATAGGTGCAGCTTCCAGGCATTCCCCCTATCATAGTGACTACTACTACGACTTCAGCTTTCTAGCCCGGTGGGCTTCAGAGTTGGTCACAGCAGCCACATTAGCTCCCTACTCCGAGCTAGCCATTCACTATTCCACAACACTAGTTTCTCAGGGTGCTATTTCTTTTGACTTTGAGCAGATGCCACAGTTTACTCCATATCATACAGGCTTCACTCCTCAATCTCTCATAGCTTCGCACCTAGCTTAGGACTATTCAACTAGACATGAGTTGTCTTTCTCCTATAGTTCACTTACTAGTATGCTGACACCTCCTCTACAGCAGGCTATAGTAGCTTTCATAGTGCCTGTCATGACTATGGAGCGTCTGTCTTCCTCCGTAGCTTCGTCTGAGTGGCTTGTGCCATCTGCTACATTGCCAAAGTCAGTGTCGGCTACGTCCACTGGAGTTGACATTCAGTTTGAGACTGAGACAACTCAGTAGATGGCTACTAAGCCTATAGAGCCTACCTAGACCGCTTCACCTACACGTGTTGACACAGAGGTTAGGCAGATATCCAGCCTAGCACAGCTTCCTAGCTCTCACGGATGATGATACTAATGATGACTTGGGACAGTTTGAGGCCGTTCCTCGTGACTCATCTACTCCACCTTCACATGCAGATGCTTAGGATTTTGGCACATGATGCCAAAGGGGGAGAGGAAGAATATGTTAGATTTAGGGGGAGCTTGTGAGTTGGCTTTTGATTCTTTGTGTGATATAATCTTTGTGCATCATGTTTATCTTTTTGCATTGTGTGATATACATTGTGTGATGGTTGTGAGACATGACATGTGTGCTACATTGTTATTCATCAATGTCAAGTGTTTTGGCTCATATATCTTGGCTTTCATGTTTTTACTCTGATTCCTTATGAGCCATATGTTTATCCTGTTGCAATGGACTCACATATTTGAATGTAGGATGTTAGGCTTGGTTGATATATGCATGTCTAATCTCTTTTGTTCTTATTGTCACATTCTTATAGAAACCAAGTTGTTGAAAACCTCACTTCACAAACATACTCGAGGTTATTGTCATCAATCACCAAAAAGGGGGAGATTGAAAGCATCTAGGCCCCTAGTGAGTTTTGGTGATTAATAACAATGTTGATTACTATGACTAACGTGTGTTTTGGAGTAGCAAAATCATTTGAGTTAGGTCATGGTAATGGTGATCGATGGACTAAGTCATTTATGCCTATTTAATGGTGGAAGTTGTTTTCGATTTCCAAAGGATTGTTGGACATCATCAAGACTAGATTAGGTCTAAGTGCCATTTGGAGTTGAAGGACACTTAGAGTAGTTTAGGACTTTATTTTTCCTTTAACCGTACTATTAAGGGGGCATCAAACGGGTAGCTTCATGTCGACAAGGCTTTTGGTTTAGGTGTGGTGCACACTTGATAAATCTAGCACTAGGCAACTCAGAGGAACTCCTTAGATCAAGAAAATCAAACTTCATTTTGGAAAGTTCATGATTCGACGAAGTGTTGGTTGAGAAGAGGCAACAGACGCTGGCATCGAATGCTGTAGTGTGACTCGTGCCACGTCCGGTGTATGCAGGAGTCAAATCAGCATGTCGAGTGTCTAGGGTTATGCACCGGACGCACGCACCGGACCCTACGGGGTGTGTCTAGTCCTTACCCAGAGAGGTTGTAAAACTGGTTTCTCACCAGACGAGTCCCAGGTGAGGACACCGGACGGTTGAAGAGCGTCCGGTGCGAGCAGCTTTACAAAGTACAACTAGCCGTTAGAGTTGCACTGGACTCTCTGCGGAGTGCGTCCGGTGCAACTTAAAGTGCATCTGGTGCATACGATTTCAATTGATTTCGTACGGCCGGCCCTTGAACTTGATGGGGAGTATTTATACTCTTCCACCTCATCCAAGATATCTCTCTTGCCCATTTGTTCTGCTGAGAAACACCTTGTGGTGCAATAGAGAAGTAAGAGCCTAAAGAGGGTTGAGAATTGAATGATTTCTTGAGAGATCCTTCTCTAGTGAGTTCCAAGAGTTCAAGTATGCATCCACCAATCTCTAGAGCCTTGTTTGGGTCAAGTGAGAGTTCTTTGCTTGTTCCTCTTGATGATTTCTATCACCTAGATGGTTCGGTGGTGATTGGAGAGACGAAGATCACCCGTAGTTCTTGTGGGTGGCTCGTGTCATGTTTGTGAGCGGCTATTGATGGTAGTTAACTCCTACTTTTAACTATCAACATAACTTTTATAAGTGCAAAGAGATGCTCACCAACATAGGTTTAGAGGTTTGAAGTAACAAATTCCATGACTTTTGGTACATCTATGTTTTGTAGGGGTTATATAGGAAAATAGCTAAAGGCAAGCTAATCATTGAATAAAAGTATCTCAAATGATGAAGTGGACTGTTCCATTACGACAAGCTCATCGAGACGATCGAAATCCATATATCATTTGCCCTATTTGTAGTCTCGGATGAAGGAATATGAATTTCAAAAGAAAATACACTTTTCTAGAGTCTAGAAGGTTCGAGAAGACACCAGAATGAACGGGAAGGCCAACGGCCACAGGGGATGGGCGGCCGCCCGGCTGCTGCAGTCAGTCAGGCTCCGGCTCACGCATTCCCGATCCACCGCCTTTGAGGATTAATCTTAAGCACAACTTTAAGTCGGTTTGATCCGAAGGCTATGGTTCTTCCTAGCGGGTGGTGTGATTAGTACCACATCACTAGTTCAAGGTAGAGGAGGGGTCAGATGCCCCCTATAAATACAAGCCTGACCCCCTGGAGAAGGGTCATTATGAGTTGTAGAGGTGTCCCATGAATGGATGACCTCTCTTCTCTAGAGAATTATGGCAAGATATTCCAATGTAGTAGATTAGTTCTAGTCGGGAGTTAGGGAGAGTGGAGTTACGCTCCGGTTCTAGAGGAGTTTTCCTCAGAGTTTTGGTATGTCATCATATCTCTTCTTTGTAAGACATATGCTTTAATATATTATCTTCTCTATTTACTTTATGCTTATTTATGATTAGTGTAGTTGTTATATCTTAGCATGGGATCTTTCCTCGTATTGAGTGTGCTCTAGTTATTCATGGTAATTAAAGTAGTAAACGCTAGTGTAGATGTGTTGTCTAGGCTATAGTTAACCTGAGGTTGCCCTCAATACCATGAATATTTGTGGAAGCCCCAGGGGTGACAGCCCTGTCAGGCCTCTGTATTCCACCATGTTTGGATTGATGTTTTGTAGAGCTTTTGGCAACATTCCCCTGACTACTTTCTTCCCAGTCTCTTTTGAGAGTCAGAAATGTACTGTTGCTCCAAAGTGCCATTGCATGATTGCTATATCTTTTCCTATTTTGTTACCTTTGAACCTAAGTAATAGAGAAGTACAAAGGAACCTTGATATTTCCCATTGCCCTCCTACTTTGACTATCTATACATATCATTGAATTCTCTTATATGCACTTAATTGAATTATCTTATAGTATATCATTTACCACTGCTTTAGTTTAGTTAATACTTTAAGTTAGTAGATGTAGAATAGTCAATTATCTGATTTTTAACCCTAGCTTCCTTGTGGTAAAATATAAATAACGGTACCTGGAATACTCCCAGTAAAATGCTACGATGATGTTCTGTGCGCTTGCGAAATCTTTTATATTTCTTTTTGCACTAACGAATGTCATCAAGCATCTCTGGCACTGTTGCTAGGGATAGATGTAAAAGTCTATTCTTAGTAATGACGTTAAGAAATGTCAACATGCATTTTTGGTGCCATTGTCGGGGAAGCAATTGGCGTAAAAATTTTGATAATGATCTTGATGTGTGCTAATTTAGTGTACCACTAGCTTTAGTAGGATTACCTCTTTGTTTTGTTGAGTGTGGAATAGACAGGACATCAGATGCCGCTTCGATCTTGCAACAAGATTCCACAAGATTGAAGAACCTAGGGTGCTTGAACATTCAAGATCCATCATTCTGGAACCCTACCATCTCATAGGTTTGTGTATACATATATATTATTTATTCTAACCATTTGTAGATTAGAGATAATGTCATCATCACAAGAAGACAACCCCCATCACATGTGACAGATATTTATACTATGCCACTCATCCCAGTTGTGCATCATGGTAAGTGTGATCAAGGTGAAATAGTCTTACTCATGGGCTTTAAACTTTATGAGTAGTTATATTTTTATTTCCTTGCATATCACTGCATGTTTACTTTGAGTCATCCATGCATGCACTTCATTTAGTTTTCTCATCTACATCATGTTTAGTTCCTTGCATGCATAGAATTCATCTGCATCTAAAATATAATAATATTTCTCACTGCAATCATACTCTATCATCACTATTGAGTAAGTCTCTACAATGCTCTCATGATACCTTAGTTTGCTATACTATGCATAGGCTTTGAAGTAGTTTCATACATCTCTTAAATGAAGCATGGTGCCTAGTTTAGGAGTGGTGATCTTACATTCAAAGGCTTTTTAAATTAAGCGTGGTGCTTAAGTTAAAATGCCTTCTTCAATCAAATTAGACATGGTGCCTAGGTTGATTTTTGAGCTGATAGTATGCTATAATAGATATTAGAATATTTTTGTTGGACTAACCCCTATAGGAAAATCTCAAATACAAATTGGGAAAGTCCTGAAATGAAGTCACACTAGAGATAAAGACAGACACAACTCACGTGTAGCCAAGAAGAAAAAAAAGGTGCCACAAAACTTGATCCATGATCAAAGCACTCACTCGAGGGAGCTGCATTCTCATGTCAACTACTCATTATCAAGAATCAAGAAAAGATTGACAAGAGAAAAGCATGCAACATTTTGCACTCTCACCTCTGAAGTCGACTAGTTGAGACATGAGGAAGAAGGTCAACTCCTCTAGATGATCCAACCAAGTTCTTCCACATCGCTCCACACACTGGTTTGCAATCTCTGAATTCACTATTGTTTTATTTCTATGAGTTTGAGTTGATTCATAATGCCTATATTTAAGAATCAAGACATAAGAAGGGGAAACAAAATCAAATCTTTAGAAATAAGTAATTGTGAATAATAAATGTGCTATGCTAAGTATGTTAAAACAATTTGTTTTGTAGCATAGGAAGTGACCCTTAGCTTTGTGTTACAACAACGCCCTTGTCATTACATGTATACTCCTTCGGGTATGTGTTGTCCACTAATGATTTGCAGGGATAAAATAATAAGAAGAGCTAATGGTCCAAGCACAAAATAGACAGAGAACAAATAATGGCATAAGCTAAAAAAGGAGTACAACAAAGGAGACAAGATAGCCAGGCAAGGAAAGCTTCCACAAGATGTTACGGCTTCAACATGCTTCAATACTAAAGGTAACATCTCTTGGTAAATGATCTTTACTTCTAAAATATCCTCTTTGATTCTGGCATGCTCATAAGTAGAGAGCTAAACATGCTTTGAGTTACAACCTTATTTGATCCAATTTAATTAGCTCAACATATTTAGTTCTTTATGTTTGTACCTAAGAATCACTTTCTTGATCTTGTAGTTTTTAATTCAATGGTCTGAAATATTGCACATCCTATCTTTGGAAGATGATAGTCATAATTATGAAGTTATATGCATACATAGAGAATCCTTCCATAATGTTGAGTAATCCGATCTGCCAAGTGTTTTAATGCAACAAGCTTGCTAATCATTTGTTCCTATCACTCATGTTTAGATTGAGTAAAATGCATAAACATCAACTTTATCTCATTCAATGTTCCAAAGGCGAGAGTATAATGAACAAACCTTTTGGTTCTGTTGGTGTTTTCCCACCAATAGAGCCCATGCACTTGATCTCTGCCTTATTGTTGGGTATTCTTAATGTCATTACCAAAAGTAGACTTAATTTTCTAATTTTGATAACGGCGCCAAAAATGCCAAACCTATCCCTCATACCACTTAAGCCAAGTTGTCATCCCCAGCATGACATGAGAGACGAGGTATTGAAATATGCAATTGCTCATATAAATAAATAACAAATGTGATCTGCAAGCGCACAGATTAATACCGATGTAGCATTTTAACCGGGAAGTATTCCAGGTATCGTTATTTATATTTTTACAACTAGGAAGGGATTAGCAATCATCAATGTTGATTATAGAATATAATATAAGATTGAGTATCTATCATTGCATGTGTAATTGAGAACATTTATCTAACTCTTTCATACATGGATAAGTGTCACATAAAGGATATATAAAGTAATGAGTAGTGACAATGATAATTAATCTGATAAGCATAACTTAGCCACATATAAATATGATAAGCACCTCAATTAGATATTCTAGCAAGTCATTAGCATAGAATTAGAACGAACTACAAGAATATTTCCTAGGTTATTCTTAACTATACAGTCTAGCATATCATAGTTAGTGCAATTATACTTAGCAATCATTGTGAGACAGGACTACGCCCATGCAGAGTGATATTAGCAAGGAATATGAGAAACATCGTAATCACTCCTAAACATGTATTATAAATCCAATCTATTTAAGCCAAGTATATAACTATGATAAACTAAGAACAATATAATTGCAAATATAAAGAAGTAGAGCAAAGTCATAAGCAATATATTGAAGTAGAACAAAGTCATATTCATAATATCGAAGAACAAAGATGAACAATTGAAGAACAATAGAGAATTACCACGAATCCTCTTGACAGATCCGGAAACCAATCGAAGATTAACTCCTTCTAGTTCTAATCCTATGTAGCTATGCTAATCTAGATATCTAATTGATGTGGTGGCTCTAGGCTTGATCAGAGGCTTCTTCTCCCTTGATGAATAATGAATTAGGGTTGAGAGGTCC
>Ga0182004_10003063_pt1 | contig 13196 bp, 19 predicted proteins | sample Sormic07211540_1_FD_120479 | JGI IMG/M metagenome (GOLD analysis project Ga0182004, IMG submission 120479) | Endophyte microbial communities from Sorghum bicolor roots, Mead, Nebraska, USA - 072115-40_1 MetaG | ecosystem: Host-associated > Plants > Roots > Unclassified | place: USA: Nebraska...
ACTCGTACCTGTTGCTTTTGGAAGGATGGTGTAGACTCTGGCAATAACAAAAACTTGTGAACTGAACTTTGGACAAGTGTGTGTAATTATTTTGCTTCCGCTACTTCGAACTTGGGTTGTAATAACTTAATGACTCCGATGTGGTGCCGCTTCGACGGCAATGAATGAATATGTAACATTCACTGTGTTGTGCTGAATTATTATGATCTTGGTTTGTTGCAAGTTGGTTTGAAGTCCTTCTGTACCCGCAACGGCTATAGTAGCTGATGGAGCCGTAACCGATGATGATCCTAGCTGATGATAGGCCGGGCCCACATAAGCTGGTGGTACTTGTCCTTCTTGGAAAGTTCTAGCTACAGCGTTGAAAGTTCTAGCCGATTAGAGCACGATTGATAGCGCTGTCAACCATCTCTTGAAGTTTGCCAGGATTAGCTTCAAAAGTGACTTGTCGAGGCATCGACAATGCTTCCTTTTGGATCACCTCGCCACTCCTGTTGATGCTAAAGGATTTCAAGCATAGCTGCTTGTAGTCCTCCATAGTTTTTGCCATAGCTTGCTTCTGCTCATCTCTGAGATTGGCTTCCGTCACGAGCATGACGTTCTCCAAATCGAAATCAGTGTTCGACATGTCGATCTTGATGATGAATCTGAGTCCCACCAGGCGTGCCAGAAGATGTGTTGTTGCAGAAGTAGATCTGCAAACACAAAGGGCTAATACCCGATTCAACGTTAAGGCGTGCCAGCCGATTTGACCTTACAATCGAAAAAGGTGATAACTTGAATACTTTGGTCCCGACAACAGTGATGCGCCCGAAAGTCACGGCCAAGAGGTATTCACACGGAACTTGATAACTCGTCGAGATTGACTAGATGAATTCCTAAGAACTCTTTAGCAAAAAGAAAATATGCAAGTTGACAAAGTCGTCGAAAAAGTAGACGCTAGAATAGATGTAAAAACTTGTGTTTGATTGATTGTGTATATTCATTACATTGCCACGGGGTCTACATTTATACCCTGTTTAAAAGAGTTACAATTAGACACGACTAGGACTCGAATTCCAAATTGAACGGAATCCGTATGCAAAACAAACTCTAATAACTATGGAAAACATTAATTTATCCACCACAGTCGATCGACACATTATCATCATCGTCGTTACCAATCCTACGCTTTCCCTTGCTTATTATCGGCAAACCACCTTCTGTCGGCATCGGCAGTCACCAACATCGGTCATCAGTATAGATCGACCACCACCCTTGGACTTAGCTACATCCTGCTGTTTCTCCATCGGCATCAATCGCATCGACAACTCTTCTGATAACCAGTCACCACTCTTTCATCCGCCGATCTATATTTCATTAATTCCCAGATACGCGTCCAAAGATACGTGTCCAAAAACGGCGTCAACAATGATCTTGTAGATGCCTAGAGTAGATTGTGACTTAGTAGATAATAGATACTTAGAATCCATTCTCTTGCTAGTCCAACGTCACCTTACATTTTATGTTGAGTAGTCTATTTCTAATCACTGTGTTATTTACCTATGAGCTTATATTTCATTATTTTTATTTTTATGGCTTACCCCCTACCAAAGCAAGTGACTGTGTGATGAGTTCCTCATTAGTAATCATGTTCTTGCAAGTTTATCTCTAGTCTACACCTTGATAGATTTTACCCCTATTTTCACTTTCGTTGTTCTCTTAAGCAAAATTATAAATAATGATATCTGGAATACTTTTCCTGGTGAAATGCTACAATGAGGTATTTTATCTATGCACTTACGGATAGAATAGATTATTTTCTAGAGAGCCTTCATATTCATAAATACCTTAGTACACTCTGGCACCATGCTGGGAATGACAACCTAGTATTCAAGTGGTGTTAGCAAGTATCAACAGTGGGGCTCCAGCATCCTATCAGCGGGGATGAAGGGAACAAGTGTGTGCAGTTGTTCCTCCTCCACTCTCTCATGGCTCCTACTCTCAGAGTGGTGAGAGCTCGAGGATGAGCCATCACCCTTCCTCTTTTTGGTGAGCTTGGTCAAGATGAATTTCTTCATGCTAGCTTCTCAAGTGAACAAACAAGACCAAGCTTCCTACTATACTACTATGTAGAAGGGAAATCTTTTTGGGTTTTTAGCTACTACTACACTAAGCTTGAGAAGGCTTGGAACACTAAAGAGAAGAGAGAAGGCCAAGTGAGCTCGAGATGATTCTGCTGGTTGTGGTGTGGAATTGAGCTCATATTGGTGTGCTATTTATAGGGGTGAAAGGGCATGGCAAGTACCCCCATAGGGCAGGTCGGCCGACCAGGGTTCGCCCCCTTTGAAGCATGCCTTCAACTATGGACAGGGAACCTAGCCTTGTGCTTGCAAAAAGTCACCAAGTGGGACCACAAGCATGGTTGGCCGACAATGGCTTTTGCCCCCACCACTTTAATCATGATGTGTTGGGTTGTCTGATAAAGATGGTGGTGGTGCTGACCTAAAGTTGCTACTGGTTGCCTCAGATTCCCATATTCAGTATTTGGTGAAAGAGAAAAGGAGAAAGCAAAAGAGAGGACAAAGCACCAAAGTGATTCCCCTGGACCATGAGGACCCTTAATCATGCATTGTTACTCCCTATGCTAGCTTTGGCTGTTGGCATGTTTCTTAAAGCATCAAAGTGCTTAAAGTAGCATCCTAAGCTAAAGTCATGAGCATTGGACCATCTCACCTCGAATTATGGCTAGTGTGTTGAGCATGGGATCCTTTGACATCATCATTGGGCGGTAGTAAGATGCCTGGTGGCACCAAGGCCAGGTCGGTCGACCTGCCTTTTGGACACCTAGGGTATCTAATGCCCCTCCTAGGATTCCTGCTTCTAGCCAGAGTGGAGGGAGAGGTGGTGGATCCACAAAGCCAGGTCGGCCGACCTGGCAATGGTGACCCCACCAGCTCACCTTTTCTCTAATCACACTTCTCAAGTTTTATTATTTATATCTAAGTTATTTGGTCGAAATAAAAAATGCATTTTTTCGTAAGCATGCAATTGGAAAGCAAAATTTAAATGCTGAAAAGAAATATGAGATAACTACTAACATACCTAGTCAGCGGAGGGCTCCATGTTTTAGGTCCATAGAGTAGGACCTCTTCGTCAGGTTTCATTCTGTGGACGCCTTGGTTGGTCCCAGAGACGGGGACCGTGTAGGCATCTCCTTCACCCGCCATTCCTTTTTGGAATGTTCTACTTCCTTGGTGGGTTTCTCCTTCTGTTCGTCCTTTTTGGCCGACTTGACTTTGTTGTACCTCTGACGGGATTTGCCACGAGGTTTTTCCTTCGGTTTCGTGTCCTTCGGCTCCATGTTAGTTTTATAGCCATTGAAAGGACATTGCATCCTCTTAACTGCAAACTGTAGATGGATCTAGCCAGACCCGACGTAGATGACGGTGTTCACCGTGTTCAGGAATGGCCGTCCCAGGATGACGAGGACGTCGATGTTCGGTCCATGTCGAGGATGACGAAATCGGCAGGGGCATATTCATCTTGGATTTTAACCAAGATGTCCTTAGCGACTCCCTCTGGGAACCGAATGGTTTGGTCCGCCATCGGCAATCTCATAAAGGTAGGGAGCAAAGCGCCCCCTAACATATTTTCATAAATTACCTTGGACATGATGTTGACGCTTGATCCAAGGTTGCAGAAGACGTTGTGGAAGAGCTGTGGTCCGATCTCGCAAGTGATGGTCGTCATGCCTGGCTCATCCTTCTTTATGATGAACAGGGGATCTAGGAGATATCCCCAATTTGAATGGACCGTAGGCTTACCATACCTCGTAGAGACTATTTTAACGGACTCAAGCGGGTCCTTAGGTTTCCTTGGGATCCTACCTTGCTCATATGATGGGACAACTACAGCTAATTGAGCTAACTGTGTTTCTAACATTTTATTAAAGCTCAATTGATTCTTAATGGCAGAATTAAAGCTGTCCATTTTCTCACTAAGGATTTCTAGGTGTTGGGTACCATAAAATGGGATACCCAAATTAAGGGAATAAAAATTGCAAAAAAGAATAAGGCGAACGCCTAAAACTCATGGGCTCGGGCGCAAGCTCTGTCTCGCCCGACCCCTTCGCCTCGGGTGCAAGCACCGTCTCAGCCGAGCCCATGACCTCGGATTCAAGTTCCGCCTCGCCCGACCCCTCTTGGGCTCGGGCGCAAACACTGCCTCGCCCGAGCCTCCGTCTCGGAGCCAGGCTTCCAACACACGACAGCCGTACCTCTGAAATGACGCGCGCCGAGCCCACACCTCTGCAGCAGGGCATGGCAACAACTATTCCAACCACTCCTGTTACTGTGGGACCTTACCTCTTTCACTGTGGGGTACCGCCTCACAGTAAAAGGTGGTATAGAAGGAGTTAACCCTTGTCACTGTGGCTGTCTTTTCCCTACTATTACAGGACACGCTGCAGTATCACTGACCCGACCACCTCGACCTCAACAGGGCTTGGCAACCCTCCACAGGAGTAACCACATCATCAGCCATGCCCCAAGGATGGGATGGGCAAGCCTCCGCAGGGTCGGCACTACTGCTTCACCCTTTTACTAGAGATAGATTACAAGCTAACGCATGTAAAAGCCATGTGACCCCTTGCGGCTATAAAAGGGGAGGCAGGGCACACTTCAAAGGGACCACGAGAACACAAGTCTAGACAACAATACATGCTCAAATCACAAACAACATTCCACTCCATAGTGACGAGCACTACTCTGTCCACTCCTCAAAGTTGAGACTTGGGAATTAGCCCTCTCTCGCAGCCAGCTTGTACACCCCTACTACAAGCACTCTCGGGTGCAAGGCAATACAAACACCGACCCTCACACTCGACGTAGGGCATTCTTAGCCTGAACCAGTATAACTCCCTATGTTTCCATTGCATCACCATTCAGGTTTAGGAGGACACTTAGACTTATTACTCGTTAGTGTCAAGACGACGAGTCTAGACGCCAACAGTTGGCACGCCAGGTTGGGGCCTTCTGCGTCGTACTCTCCTTTCCCCGTTAGGGAAAGCCCGGATGGCAGACGGATTTCACCCACTCCGCCTCGGCACCATCATGATGTTTGGGAGTTTGGAGTTCATGTCCCTTTGCTCCCGCAGAAGTTCGACGTCCTAACCTCGAGCAACTCGATGAGCTAGAGGCCAGGCTTGAAGAAGAACGTGTGCGACTCCGGCAACTGTGCGAGACCCTGGTGCAGGATCAGTCTGCCCGGGGGGACGACGGCGCGGCTAGATGCCGTGCCCGGGATGTCAACTTCCGCATTGTCGAGGACGAAGGGGGAGATAACCCCCCAGTCTTTAGCACGACCAGCCAGAACGTGATGGCTGCCGCACTCCTCCTCAGGGCGATGCCTGAGCCGTCGACTCCTGAGGGAAGAAGGGTGTGCCAGGGTCTACGTGGCCTCTTGGAGCAAGCCGTGGTGCAAAATGCAGAAAGCTTTGCGTCATAATCCCACGACACAAGGGCATGACACCCGAGGGATCAACCCCCTCCGAACAAGGCACCAACGGTGCAGGGCCCGGCACCCCCTAACCCATAGGGGGCGCCAGAGCCCCATGTGTCCACGAGCGTGTCGGGACCAACGTGGATGCCTGGGCCACCCTTGAAGCCAGACGACGCGACAGGTATGAGGCCGAGTCTCGGCGGTACCGACCACGACTCAGCACGTCGCCAAAACCTCCGGGTCCCCGCGTGTTCAGTGAAGCCATCCACAGGGCCAAGTTCCTGCCCCGGTTCCGACAACCCGCTAACCTCACCAAGTACTTAGGGGAAACCAACCCTGAGCTCTGGCTAGCAGATTACCGGCAAGAGTGCCAGCTAGGCGGGGCAGATGATGACTTGGCTGATTCAGCCAGAGCGTGGCTCGAGCACCCCCCTGAGCATATGATCCATGGCTGGGCTGACCTAGTCAGGATCTTTGTCGAGAACATCCAGGGCACATACATGCATCTTGGAAATTCCTAGAACCTCAGGAGCTGCCGACAGAAGCCTGACGAATCTCTCCGAGATTTCATCAGGCGATTCTCCAAGCAGTGCACCGAGCTCCCCAACATCACCGACTCTGACATCATTGGGGCCTTCATTGCCGGCACCACCTGCAAGGAGCTGGTACACAAGCTCGGGCGCAAGACCCCCATGAGCACCAGTCAGTTGCTCGACATCGCCACCAACTTTGCCTCGGGCGAAGTGGCAGTTGGTGCAATCTTCTACGACGGCACCGCCAAGGGGAACCAAAAGACCGAGGCCACCGAGGCCTCGGACTCCCGCGACCCTAAGAAGAAGAAAAAGGGTCGCAAGGGGAAGCAGGGTCGGACAGACGACAACTTGGTTGCCACAGCAGATCGCAAGAACCCCAAGCGGGCTCCTGCTGGCCCCGGCCTCTTCGACAAGATGTTGAAGAAGCCATGCTCCTATCACAGGGGATGCACCAAGCACACCCTCGAGGAGTGCACCATCCTACGTCGGTACTATACCGACATCATAGCTAAGGAAGGCGCTGAAGAGCCCCCTAAGGAGAATGACGCCGAGGGGGAAGGCTTCCCCAAGGTCAAGAACTGTCTCTTGATCTTTGGGGGGCATGCGGCTCGCCTAACAGCGAGTCAATGAAAGTGCGAGCTCTGAGACGTCAGCACGGTAAGCATAGCCACGCCCCCATACCTCAAATGGTCGGAGAGCGCCATCATGTTTGATCGACTGGATCACCCGGATCGGATCCCCAATCCCAGAAGCTATCCACTCATCATCGATCCCATCATCGTCGAAACCTGCCTCTCCAAGGTGTTGATAGATGGAGGCAGCGACCTCAACATTCTTTACGCCGAGACCTTCGCCCTCATGGGGATCAGCAAGTCTCGGCTAAGGAATGATGCGTCACCATTCCATGGAGTGGTACCAGGGCATCGTGCCCATCCTCTCGGGTAGATCGATCTGCCTATCTGCTTCGAAACCCCTGACAACTTTAGGCGGGGGTTCTCACTTTCGACGTGGTTGGGTTCCCTGGGACCTATCACGCGATCCTGGGCAGACCATGCTACGCCATGTTCATGCCATCCCCAACTACACTTACCTCAAGCTCAAGATGCCGGGTCCAAACGGCATCATCACCGTCAGCACCACACGCCAGCACGCCTACCAATGCAATGTCGAGTGCATTGAGCATTCCGAGGCTCTAGCTCAGTCGCTGTCCATCATCACCAGCCCCGGCAACAGTGACCAGGACATCCCCGACCCCAATCTTCATGCCAGGAGCTTCAAGCCAGCGGAGGCGACCAAGTTCGTCTTCCTCGACCCCGAGGCCTTAGAAGGCAAGGCGTTGAGGATCAGCTCGAGCCTCGACCCCAAATAGGAAGCAGTGCTCATCGACTTTCTCCACACAAACGCCGATGTGTTTGCGTGGAGTCCCTCAGACATGCCAGGCATACCAAGGGAAGTCGTCGAGCACTCCTTGGACATCCGAGCCGGCTCCAAGCCCATGAAGCAGCGCCTGTGCCGATTCGATGAGGAGAAGCGGCGGGCCATCAGGGAGGAGATCCACAGGCTGCTGGTGGCCGAATTCATCAAGGAGTTATTCCATCCCGAGTGGTTAGCCAACCCTGTACTGGTTAAAAAGAAAAATGGGAAGTGGAGGATGTGTGTAGACTACACTAGTTTAAATATAGCATGTCCTAAGAATCCTTTTCCATTACCTCGTATCGACCAAATAGTTGACTCTACCGTGGGGTGCAAAACTTTGTCTTTCGTTGATGCATATTCTGGATACCACCAAATCAAGATGAAAGAGTCCGACCAGCTCGTGACTACTTTCATCACCCCTTTCGGAATGTTTTGCCACGTAACCATGTCGTTCGGCCTTAAGAACGCGGGGGCTACATACCAACGATGTATGCTCCAGGTCTTCCGAGACCTCATAGGCAAGACGGTAGAGGCTTACGTAGATGACATCATAGTCAAATCTAGGGATAAGGGGATCAGACTGAACCCTGAAAAATGTGTTTTCGGAGTCCCCCGAGGCATTCTCCTTGGGTTCATAGTGTCTGAGCAAGGGATCGAGGCCAACCCTGAAAAGGTCTCGGCCATCGCAAACATGGGCCCAATCGGTAACATAAAGGGAGTGCAGAGAGTCATGGGGTGCCTTGCGTCCCTCAGCCGTTTCATCTCCCACCTCAGGGAGAAAGGGCCACCTCTGTATAGGTTGCTTAGAAAATCTAAGCATTTTTTCTAGACCCCTAAGGCCCAAGAAGCCCTTGACAAGCTCAAGGCTTCGCTCACCAACCCTCCCATCTTGGTACCCCCCGCCGAGGGGGAACCACTACTCCTTTATGTCGCTGCCATCGACCAGGTGGCTAGCGCGGCTATCATGGTCGAAAGAAAGGAGGAAGGGCATGTCCTACCGGTCCAGAGGCCGGTGTACTTCGTTAGCAAGGTATTATCTCACACCAAGACCCGATACCCCCAAATCCAAAAACTACTCTACACGGTAGTCTTAGCCCGACGCTAGCTCTGCCATTATTTTGATTCTCATCCAGTCTCGGTAGTATCATCCTTCCCTCTTGGTGAGGTGATCCAAAATCGAGAGGCTAATCGCAGAATCGCTAAATGGGCTATAGAGCTCATGGGTGACGGGATCACCTATAAGCCTCGGAAAGCCATGAATCCCAAGTTTTGGCAGATTTCATGGCTGAGTGGACAGGAACTCAGCTCCCTCCACCCCAGATCTAGTCCGAGTGCTGGACCTTGTACTTCGACGGGTCTCTGATGAAAACCAGAGCCAGCGTAGGTGTCGTCTTCATCTCACCCCTCGGAGTAAGGATGCGATACGCAATCCGACTCCACTTCCTCTCCTCAAACAACGTGGTGGAATATGAGGCCCTTATCAATGGTCTCCACATCGCGGTCGAGCTTGGGGTCAAGCGACTCAATGTCTGAGGCGACTCTAGGCTCATCATTGACCAAGTCATGAAAGAGTCTAGTTGCCACGATCCCAAGATGGACGCGTACTACAAGGTAGTCCGCCACCTAGAGGAAAAGTTTGTCGGCCTCGAGCTTAACCACGTGTTAAGAAAATACAATGAGGCCGCCGATGCACTTGCCAAAATGGCATCCGAGCGGGCTATCGTCCCCCCGGACGTCTTTGTCAATGACCTCTACAAGCCCTCCATCGACTACAAAGAAGACAGGGGTTCGGATCCTCCACCACCCGACCCAGATCTCGATCCCGAGCCCCTCGCGGCTCCCACGCCCGACTACATGCTAGATTAGCGTTATCCACTCCTGTAGCGCCTCATCGATGACACTTTGCCCCCAGATCAAGCCGAGGCATGGCGAATAGCTCGTCGCGCCAAAGCCTTTGTACTTCTCGATGGACAAATGTACAAGCGTAGCCCCTCGGGCATTCTCATGCGCTGCATCACCCATCAGGAAGGAATCAAGCTCCTTCAGGAGATACACTCGGGGGCTTGCGGCCATCACGTGGCGCCTCGGACACTAGTAGAAACAACATTCCAGTTCTATGCTCACCACTGTGGTCGATGCCACATAGATCGTCCGAACCTATGAGGGATGCCAGTTCTATGCTCGGTAGATCCACCTCTCGGCTCAGGCTCTAGAGACGAACCCCATCAGTTGGCCCTTTGACGTTTGGGGCCTCGACCTCATCGGGCCTCTGCAGAAAGCGCCCGGGGGCTTCACACACTTGCTTGTCGCAACCGATAAGTTCTCTAAGTGGATTGAGGTCTGTTGGTGCAAAAGTAGATCTGCAAACACAAAGGGCTAATACCCGATTCAACGTTAAGGCGTGCCAGCCGATATGACCTTACAATCGACAAAGGTGATAACTTGAATACTTTGGTCCCGACAACAGCGATGCGCCCGGATGTCACGGCCAAGAGATATTCACGCGGAACTTGAGAACTCGCCGAGGTTGACTCGATGAATTCCTAAGAACTCGTAGGTAAAAAGAAAATATATGTAGTCGTCGAAAAAGTAGATGCTGGAATAGATGTAAAAACTTGTGTTTGATTGATTGTGTATATTCATTACATTGCCACAGGGTCTACATTTATACCCTATTCAAAAGAGTTACAATAAGACACGACTAGAACTCAAATTCCAAATTGAACGGAATCCGTATGCAAAACAAACTTCTAACAACTATGGAAAACATTAACTTATCCATCACAACCGGTCAGCACATCGTCATCATCATCGTTACCAATCCTACGCTTTCCCTTGCTTATCATCGGCAAATCACCTGTTGTCGGCATTGGCAATCACCAGCATCAGTCATCAGCATAGATCAACCACCACCCTTGGACTTAGCTACATCCTGCTGTTTGTCCATCGGCATCAATCCCATCGGCATCTCTTTTGATAACCAGTCACCACTCTTTCATTTTCCGATCTATATTTCATTAACTCCCAGAAACGCGTCCAAAGATACGTGTCCAAAAACGGCGTCAACACATGCCCGCCAATTTTGGAGTATAAAATCATTAATGCTCTGAAATTCTCTCCAATAAATATGCCCTTTTCGCAATTATTTCCTCCTAACGGTCATTAATTGCCAAATCCAAACAACCTGAGCACGGTTCTCTAGCATATACCTCGAATCTCTCAACTTTTTGAACCGAATCTCCTAAATATACGTTCATCGACAATATTTCTGTTAGAGAGAAACTGACGATGAACCGACCAGGAGATCTCGCATAGTAAAATATCTTCAAAATCATGACTGCTTGCTGTCAAAACACCTGCACAATCCCTTGATTACTGTGCAAACAGTTACCAAATCCACCTGAACACCCTTCAGATTTCACGGATACCGCAAAGAGATAAGTCAAAATTGCCCCTGCTCACTTTACCCTATAAATACTGCCTTCCTTGGTACTCTTCCTTCATCTTGTCATTCTGCATCCTCAATCCCACCTTCCTGGCAGTGGCACTGTTCGAGAAACTCAAGAACTCTGGAGAGGATCTCCTCCAACGATTCTTGGAGCCCTCGATTTTTTCCTCCTTTCGGGAAGAAATGGCCATCAACTTCATCATCCCTAAGGTCAATTCAGCGTCACTTTCCTTCTTTTTACCGGACTTTCGATCTTTTATACTGTTATTTACTTGGTATTTTCTCTCTTTCTTTTCCCTGTTTTTTTCAAAACCTTCAAACCTTTAGGAATTGGCCGAGAAAATTGTTATTCCCACCGATCAACCCCACTTTCACTGCCTTGGTCCATTGGGTAATCCAGATCCTACCGATTTGATAAATGCAGAAACAAATAGGATCCCCTTTAGAACTGAGAACTTCTCATTAGATCTGTGGAAAGATACTTTTCGATCCTAGCCCAGTTCTACTGAGGGGTGGAGAGATTGTTTCCTGAGAATCGGCAACTCAAATGAAGTCCAATGGGGTGAGCGTAAACTAGACCAGTGTATTAGGCTATCCATTGCCGATATGGAAAGAAATGAATCACTTTTGACAGCGGCTTCATACTTTTGGTCAGACTCCCTTAATACTTTCCTGTTCGGCATGGCCCTACTTCACCTACTCTTGCCGATGTGCTCATGCTTACTGGTTTAGACATATCTAGTGCCGATGATAGCCATCTATATGATCGCAAACCCGAGCGCAAAGTAGAAACCCTCAACATCAGTGATTGGTCAGGGTACATGTAGAAGTATCAGAGGACAGGACCAGTTGGTCAGAGGGAACATGCCATTTTCCTAAATATGTGGCTGGATAAGTTCGTCTTCTGTCGCCGATCGGTAGGACCAACCTCCGTCTACTTACAGGTAGCAGAAAGATTAGCTGATGGTGGCCAATTTCCTCTTGGCTGATACTTGCTTAGTTCTGCCTATCACCTCCTCCATCAAGTAGCTTAGAAGCTCCTGTTGGGTGAACCCATCGGCAACCTAGGAGGTCCTTGGTGGTTTATCAACATGTGGCTTAATGTCCACATGCACAAACGTCTTCGGTTCGATCTTTTTGCACAATGATTCCCCAGAGATATTACCGAAGACTATGAACAGGCCGATGAAGAATCGGCAACTCGCCCACCCCTGAATTATGGTGAGGCAGCTATAGTTCTACCTGGTACTGGCGGCAATGAAGACCAGGTTAGCAGATTCATCCAGACTCTGTATGAGGGTCTTCCTAAGGACCAGCGGGCATTGATGCCTTATGAAGATCCAGAAACTAGATTCCCACTGATCTTCCACCCTTTTGATGACGCCCTCAACAAAGATACCGATTTGATGATGGCAGTCATTACCCTAAGGGCCATCCTAGTAAACACTTTTGGCAGCGGAAAAAACTCTAGTCCCACTTATGAGTTTTACAATCCATCGGCACTAGCCCGTCAACTGGCTTTTGGGCAGCTGCCGATTAGAGTTTGTTACGCCGATGTGGTGAAGCCAAGGGAAACTATAACCAGCGGACTAGAGTGGATAAGAGTAGCTCAACTTCAGCCAAATGCCGATACGTCAGATATTGATCTATCGGCATTGATTCTAGCCCTCTTCATCACTCAGATGTACAAGCAGTGGTGGGAAGAATGGAAGGAACACCTGTTCAATACATCGGCTCTGACATATCACGGTATGATCGACCCTAACTATAAGGTTCCCGATAACATTGTAAGTCTTCGACCGATTTCGCAATTCCTTTATCCCTTTTATTCCTATCGGCAACTTACTTGTTTTCATTTTGACAGGTTGACAATCTGGCCCCAATAGTCAGCAGAAGTGGAAGACTGATTGAACTTCTTCCATCAGGTCCGATCTCTCTGATCGGTCATGACGCACCGAGTTTAGCAGCCCTGGTGCGTCGGAACGTTCGCTTCAAGAAGACCGTTTCGTCTTCTGCTACTCCACGGACAAGTGAACCAGCCGGTACCGCACCAACCCCGAACGAACTTATGGCCGCCGAGAAGACACTCCGCGAGTTCTCTGTGCGCGCTGTCACCAACGTGGCCGCTGGCCCCGCTGTTGACAAGGCCGGCAAGGACTTCGAGCTACGCACCGGCCTGATCACCAAGGTGCAGCCGAGCCCATTCTGTGGCTTGCCAAGCGAGGATGCGAATGCACACCTTCAACACTTCCTGGAGCTATGTGACACGATTGTCATCAAGGACATCACTCCTGATGTCATTCGGCTCCGCCTCTTTC
>Ga0182004_10003064_pt1 | contig 13195 bp, 11 predicted proteins | sample Sormic07211540_1_FD_120479 | JGI IMG/M metagenome (GOLD analysis project Ga0182004, IMG submission 120479) | Endophyte microbial communities from Sorghum bicolor roots, Mead, Nebraska, USA - 072115-40_1 MetaG | ecosystem: Host-associated > Plants > Roots > Unclassified | place: USA: Nebraska...
ATATATACCATATACTATATACTTATATATAGTAGGGATCAAGCATCAAGACTATATTTCCTGTTAGTTGGAATGTCCAGAACTCCATATTCTTGTGTTGCTATAGCCTTTTCTATAAAGTATGCAACATCTGGAGATGCTGAGGATGCTGAACAAGCAGCAGCTGATGCAACTGATGAGCTCATCTTCATGCTCCCTTGGACCTGCAGATGGGGAAGAGAATTGGCGAGCTTCCTTGTGTCCTGCACACCCGCGACCTTCCCTTGACCCTTGCTGCCCTACAGCAGGAGGGACGAGGAAGAGCAGGGAAGATGCACGGACGGGCAGCTGGGAACCAGAAGGAAGGGAAGAGAGCAGCTGTTGCACGTGCACAGCAACTTTGCAGCCAACAGCTGAAGGTTTCACGGCAAGGATATAAAGGCATCGCCTAGGCATCCGGGCGGTTTTCGAACCGGTGCGTCGAGCTCACCGCAACATTGCTGCATATGGCGTCGCTTCAGGGACCAAGGCATCACCTAGGCATCAGGTGGACTCCGCATGCACAAGAGGAAAAGGCACCGTGTGTGGGAAAGAGAGGGAGCCTCGCACGCACGCATGTAGGAAAGAGAGGAGGCGAGCGGGAATCTTGCGCATCGCGTGGGAAAGAAAGGGGGGGTGCAGGAATCTTGCGCATCACACGGGAAGAGAGTAAATCGTGCCCACGGGGAAAGAGAGCATGGGAAAGAGAGGGAGTCACGCGATTTTACCTCTCACTCCCGCGAGCACACGCGCAACTGGAATCCTTACGAATTGAAAGAGAAGAGGGGGAGGGAAAGAGAGGAGAGAGGTAGAGGGAAGAGGGCTGCAGGAGATCCTGGAAGCCAGGCAGCGGGCGAACCAGAAGCTAACAGCAGTCCCCTGCTTGCTCCAATCGACGCCCCCTACCCCTTCTGTTCTTTGATTCGCGACTCCACCATTAGTAACTCCTCTGCTCTGCCTCCCTGCCAGTGGTATGAGCGGTTCAGAGCACAAGTATGCCTTTTCCCTTCCTCCCCCTCTTTCCTCTGTTTTGTTGTTTGCTCCTTGGCTTGGATAGTTGGATTGGACTGTATATACTGGGCAGAGGCTGGCACTGAACTAAGGAAAAAGATTGAACAATGCTTGGACGCTGCTAACAATGCCAATGACTTTGCTGATGATGGATATTGAGATGAGAGCTAAGGGTTGGGTGTTATGTCATTAGTAATTAAGCTGTTATGTATACTTTGCTTCTATAAATTATAGTGGCATTATATATTAAGATGTTCGTATGGCGTCACCTCGCCGCGCGCCACAAACGCCTAGGTCTCAGGAAGGGGGTACCTCATTACACCTCGCCTTACCGCCTAAATAACCTTGTTTCACGGTGTGAGGAGGTGAGGGAAAGAGTCGGAGAGATATAGGAAAGAAACCCTAATGGGCTTGGCCCAAACAGAGCTAGCCCAGTAAGCTGAAGCAGCCCATCTGCCTTTTTGATGTCTAGTCGGTCAGGGTCAGACGATTAATTGTGACTAGTCGATGATTAATCGAACAACCAGGTTTCTGATTGCTCTAATCGAGTCAGAGTGCCTAATCGAGTGCTGGGTACCAATCAGGACGATTAATTGCCATTCAGACAACCTGATAACACTGTTTGGGGGTAGGATTGCAAAGGTAAAGGGGGCGAGGGTGCAGGCCTGCAGAGTTTGTAGATGGAAGATACGCTTGAGGCCCCACTCAACTGAAGTGTCTCAAAAATCATCTTAATAAACATGGAAATGTCTTGACATAGCAAAGAAAGCAGGTTGAGTAATAAATGGCAGTGACTAAACAAGGAAAAAACTCGCTACCTCAACCATATTTTCCTCAATGAAGCAACCCACCCCCATGTTTGTCATGTCTGCGCCATTGTGCTGAAGGATCCTGAGCTTCCCTTCCTATATAGTTCACCACAATGAAAGCATTAGCAATCTGCCATACTTTTTTTGTTTTTGAATAATTTTCTACCCACCTTAGTCCCATAAACAAGGCCACCTCCTGGTGAAGGATGAAAGCATGCAACATTGACTTCATCTTCAGCGCTAGGAAGCACTCTCACAAGCTCCATATCTGAAACTCTGTATACCTAAAGTAATAAATGAAAAAAAAAATTGATAATTTGGTTTACATTGTACACAAAGTATACAATATTAGTAGTTGTGGGGGATAATAAGCAAGTCATTTTGAATCCCAAGTATCAGAGAGTATCATGCAACTGCAGAACCACCACTGTCACCATCCCCCATACAATAATTAATATGATATCAGTTACCAATCAAACTATGATTTGGAAATTGGAATATGATTGTCATATCTACCTCCAAAATAGTATATACAGGAATCCCATTTTCTCCTTCCACAACTATGCTCCTAAGGAGCGAGCTATGACGACGACCATATGCCAAAAGTATGTGTTCGGATGTAGGTGAGAACTGCATCAAAAGAGAGACAGATCCAATTCAACTATGAGGACTGCAGAAATGTAAGATCCATCAGACTCAGCTCCTAATTGCTTTTTGAAACAAAAAAAAAAACAGTTACAGAGTGAGTCCCAAACAAGTGACAGGTCACAAACATGATAAAAGGTTGCTATTGACATATAAAAATGCAAAGAAACACAAATAACTGAAGAAAACCTGAATGGAAGTTAAGCAATGTGCTGCCCTTATTGCTCTGGAAGCAAGAATATCCCCAAATCTGCAAAGGTATTACCAGTTTTGAGATATGTGGGCTGTTCACAAACAGTAACCTAGTATATAAAAAATAAAAGACAATCAAGAGAAAAAGTACGTCTCCTCCTCAAGCGAATAAACCCGAAGCTCATAAATAACTCGGTGAGAGGGAAGCGGGTGACGAGTTGGTGATGATCCAGCCCCTTCATAAGGCACAGGCAATTGGCTACCATGGTCGCCTTCTGTTTGAGGCAACAAACATGCAACGCAGGCTACCAGAAATCGTCCACATGGGGAAAAATGGGCACCCATTTCACTGCAAAATTGGTAAGTTCAAAGTAAGGAAGTCACAATTCCCTGCTGAAGCTCAAGATGCAATACAGGTACAATTCACATATGATAAAACATATATGCAAACGCAACAGAGCAATTTATTCACAATTGTTTTACAGTGAAACAGGCCTGGAGCTTGTGCTTATTACAATTAGTTACAATAGAAATAACAGTTTTGATATTACCAAAATGGAATTAAGAAGAAATGAAATCAATGTGAAGCACCTGCAAAGAACGGCATGAGAAATCGTCAGACGGCATGCCTCAGGTTCTAAAGGAACACATGGTTCCTTGATATCATGCCGCCATATTCTGAGTTTCACTGTACAAGGCAATTCAGTACCAGGAGCAAGCATTGACGCAGTGATTTCTGAACCAGCACCTAGCGAAGCAGCATGAGCTTCAGCTTCGTCAATTTGAGGACCTAGGAGCAAACTCCCAACCCCAGGTACAGAGCGTGAGGCATAGCGTCGATTTGGTCCCAGTCCCCTAGAACTGCCAGCAGTAAGGGGAATCGATGATGAAGCACCTGGACATCCAAAGTTATGCATGTGTGGTGATTCCCTAGTCAAGTTATTAGTCCCTGCAGTACCAGCAATAGATAGGTCTACAAGGACATTATTGTTCACAAGTGCAGGGTGCAAACCTGTATGGTTTTGGGCCATCAAAAAACCCTGCACAAATGGCACCTCCCAGTTATGTGAGTCGCCGAAGAGAGAATGATCCTGTTGTCCACTTCCTATATTTCTTAGGAACATTTGAACATCTAATCCACCAGTGAGGAGCATATTCAGTGGCATAGCACGGCGTAAAACAGATCCTGAAAGCCCAGCTGTTGATGGGATTGGCTCAGTGCTGCTCAGGGAAGACACTTGCAAATCATCTCTAGCACTGAACCTCTCAAGATTACTAATATAGCTGCCGCCCTGCAGTCTTGAGTTAGACTGGCTGCCAGCACCACGCATTTCAATTCCATTTGAAGTAGGCACAGTGACTGCATCTGATATGTCATTAGATGAAGTTGGCTCTCCAGGACATACATCCATAGGGGTAGCAAACTGTTCAAGCTGTACATTTGCGGTATCTGATGCGGAAGGTTGAACTAATGATGATCTCTGCTGCACAATGGTTGAACTACTGTCATTGCCAAGCACATGCAAAATTCCATCATCTCTGAGGTATGCAGGCCACAATAAGCAAGGTGACATCACATTGGACTCAGGAAGTGGACAGAATCTAGAATTAGTGTTTGTCACCAGCAGGGCTGAAGGGTAATTTGAATATCCAGAGGATCTTGCCAGTGTCAGGGGTGAGTCTGCAGACTCTATATTATTAACCTGAAATTGAAGTTATGCGTAAGTCCATACAGCAAACATGAAAAATTGAAGGGAAAGCATAAGTGCAGACCTCAGGGTATTCTATATTTCTACCTCTGCTGTCAGAAGATATGGAGCCCCATGCGGGTGAAAATGCACAGCTCTCAACGAACGGCGGGTTTTTAGTATGATGGCAGGGAAAGAAGTGTCATCTCTCTTATTGTAGTTCCATATGTACAACTGACACAGAAAATTACAAATTGATTTAGGCATTAGTGTATGGTATATGTTAACTGTCTCTATTAAACAGTATAGAAAAACTTTATTTTCTTCTTGCTTTTCAAGGTCAACACAGCAAGTCTCACTTTGTGACCTGATGCAACTGCCAGAATCTCCCCTCTTCCATGAAATGCAATGGATGCAATTGGCCGATCTGCCAGAGGAACATCAAATATAAGTTAAGTTGTTCTCCAAATTGGTTATGAATAGAATGCAAGGAGTCTTCTGAGAGAAAATACGGAAGTCTTGTGATCCAATACAGTCTGACGTATTAGCATCCCATAGACGAACTTCATGATCCAAACTTCCGCTAGCCAGGATGTCAGAATGTAATGGATGGTACCTGACCTGCAATAAGTTAGCAGCTTAAATTTCATGATCCAAACTTCCGCTAGCCAGGATGTCAGGATGTCAGAATGTAGTGGGATGCAAAGAAAGTTCAAAGAGATCATTTCATCTATTATTGTAATAAAAAAAAAGCTGTCAACTTGCAAGATTGTCATGTCACCAAGTAACAAATATAATATGGAAAGAGAAATTATAAAATTAATGTTCTAGCCATACCATTATTGAAAAATTGAAAAACACACTATAACTAGATTCATTTCTTTGCAAGAGCTTGAAGCACATGGTGCTAATCTAAATACACTAGAAAAAAAATATGTCGGTATGATAGACATACCACCCAAGGAGTGCGTCGATGTCCACTCAAAACCTTCAAACATTTCCCTGTATGGCAGTCAATTATTTTCACAGTATGGTCACCACTGAGAAAACAGATTGAGTTAGCTGGCACGTCTTTCAGTTCCGTTTGTTATACAGTGAGTCAATAAACTTACTGTGTGGACGCAAGTGTTTTTCCATCTGGACTGAAAGCAGCTGCAATAGTTGACCTAGGAGGTGGCAAAAGAGGGCAATACTTGGCAGTCCAGCGATGCAGGGACTGTGATTCTGCCCTGTACACAGTGAGGTTTAATCGAATCAGTCAAAAAAAAAAACACAGATGTGAACAGACTCACATGTGATTCAGTAGTTGATATATTATGGACTGTTCTTAAACATCATAAAACAAACTTTCCTTACCAAGAAAAAATATCAAGTTTAGCATCTGCATCGGCAAACCTTAACTCAATTAAATCAGGATCGTATTTTGGAGACTTATTCCATATTCTTTTGGCGTGGTGTTTCGTTCGAGGTGAGACCTCTCGTTGAGTTAATAGATGAAAGATGTTCCTGATCAAGCCCAAAAAAGACAGAAGTTAATTTTAACAAAATAACATATTTGAAACAATACAGCTATCAATATTAATTAACTGTTTTTCTCTACGCACAAGAGAATTGTGCATCATTTCATTAAGAGAGAACAGTGTTATCAATTCGTCTGACTACTCGCAATTGATCGTGACTAGTCATCCTAATCGGTAGCCCGAACTCAACTAGGGGGTACGACTGGATTACGGTGACTAGTTTTCTGATTACCCGATTAGTCATTGACTAATCACAATTAGTCAGACGACTAGGTGCTGGACGACTAGAAACTGAATTGAATTACTGGGCAGCTAAGACATGGGTTGTATCTGGAATAGCTTGGGCCGCTTTAGCACAAGTTTTTCAACCAACTGACTTGTGTTTGATTGTGTTCCAAGCTTATTCACTTCTTTAATCAGTCATAAAGCACAAAGTATTGTTTCATAGCCTAGAAAAAAAACTAGAGGCAAGGATCTTTATATAAGGTCTCTCTGTTCTCACTAAACCTTATATACACATAAAAGCTCTCACAAACTGCACAGCTCAATGTCTATGTCCATTACTCCTTGTGACTGGATGGACTAATTTAACTGGTAACTGAGGGACATAAAAGCTGAGCTCTGAAATTGATTTATGCATGTTCATTCTTCTTCTCAAAGCATTTATGCATGTGTTATAGTTATAGGATATGGAGATGGTTAACATATATGGTTGAGACACAATACACAGCAGTATCATCATTTTCATATATTTGAATTTGGACAGATCCAGTATAAGTGAAGTATGTAAATGGAAGAAAGCACATGTATATTATCCTGATACCAAAAACAATGCTTGTGCTAAAAACAAGTATTATTCATGAGCTCATAAATGGCAGGCACTTGCTGAACAACATATGTTTAGTTTCTGGTATGCGGGAGAGGTTTTTGGAAAAAAAAGATATCAGCCAACAGTATTAATGAACCAAGGCATTGCAGGGTGCTCTATGCCCGCTTGTGGCAAGCAACAGAGAGAGATGATCAAGAAGCATGACATCTCTTATCAAAAGAGGATGTTCAGTTGATCTTTCAATTTCATGCTTAAGGGCTTAAGGCTACAGACGGAGAGGAACGAATGGAGTTTTTAGAGACACATTAGATTGTCAAAACATTATATTTCTGACATATATCACCATTTGGTCAACTGTTTTAAAAAAAGTGAAGATATATATGTGGCTAATGATAGCAAGAGACTAAGAACAAACGACAATCAAAAGAAAAGCTTAGACAGAGCGCACTAAACAACACGGCTTGTTGCTATGATCGTGATAACGCAAGAACGATTGAGAACGGAGCTAGCCGGCGCCCCCCTCTAGGGTTTCACCCCCCTCTTCTGTCAGGACGGTGTATTAAGGCGGTGTGTGCCCATGAATGAAGCTATGCAGATCATGGAAAAGTGTCACAGAGCAGAGTACGGAGGCCATTACGGAGCATTTAGAACCCATGCCAAAATTTGGCAAAGTGGATTCTACTGGCCTACCATGTATGATGACACGAGAGGGATCTTGATGATCTCTAACAACTTGGTATTCAAATGTTTTTCATTTTAAGTAATTTAGTTTGTCATTTGATCAAGTTTGACCAAAACCCGTCTTGGATTTTAAACATGTGCCTAGGATTGGCTAAAATTTATCCAAATGGAAAAATGGACAATGTATCAAATGTAGATCTTGATGATCTCTAAAAACTTTGTATTCAAAATTGTTTCATTTGAAGTATATATATATATATATAAGCAGGCTCACTCTAGCTACCTAGGGTTATAGAAATGGTTTGTCGGCTACTTGACAAAGCACAGAATAGTCATCAAACCAAAATAGAGAAATTAGCTGAGAAAAAAGAATCTGCTAGCTACTAGGAATTGAAGAATGCAGCCACGATTCCATGCCCTGAGCCAATGGATTCGGTTTGGGTAATTAAAGAGGATGACGATGGCATCGCATGCATGTATATATGTTGATAGGAGTAATTAACCCTGGATACCCCAATCTGTAGAAGCAAATTAACCTATGAACACTCATCAGCAGCCATTCAAGACTTCTTTTCAGATGTTCAGTTACCGAGATTTCTTTGAGCGAGTAATTGAAATGTGCAGAAAGCTAGTAAAATGATGAAAGCACCTATGAAACGGAGGCTCACATTCAAACCTGAAATATATGACAGCCAGCTGATATCACACATCTAGGTACAGGACGCAAGAAGCAAAGAAATCCTCTCTATCCCAAGGACAATTCAAGGAGGTTGGTGCCTCCGACGGGATCTGAATGGACTAGCAGAACATCGACATGGACATACTAGATCTATCGATGCGCTAGAAGAACAACTGCAGAAAAAATAAAGAACAAAATACAAGGAGATAGAGATAGAAGAAGGTGAGTGGAGGATGCCTGAATGGATTCGACCTTTGTCGCTGAGGCTCTAGAATTCGAGGATCGAGGACGTGGATTCGCTCGCCCTCCCGTCGATGCCTTCTCGTGCCTCTCAGCTCGGGGCCGCCGTCGCCGCAAGGAACCCTCGGCTCCATCGGGTCTAGCCAGCTAAGGGAGATCGAGTTGTCCCTGCCTTCTCGCTGCCCTCAGCTCGAGGTCGCCGCCGCCGCAAAGGAACCGTCGCTCGGCTCCGTCGGGTCTAGCGGAACGAGATCCTCTACCTTCACCTCAGCGATGGCAGAGAGCAGTCGATGACAGATCGCCATCCGCTACGGATCCTACGTCCGCGCGTTACCTTGCAGTTTCCAACACGTTCCATGCGCCACAACCCTCCATGCGTTGGACATGAGAGCCGTCTATTTCGTGGTATATCAGTATATTGACCATGCTTATAATATAGCATCTTCAACAATTTTACATTTTGACTTTGCATTCTTATAATTTGTCAAAAACCAAAAAAAAGGTATCCAATGGCATTTTGGACAATTTGGCAAATGAGAGAATAAACTTGGCATATATGCCAAGCCGTGCACGCCTTGGCAAAAGGCCGATCGCGCGCGTCTCGCGGTTCTCCACGCGACCCGGACTTTCTTCGCGCTATATATGGTCCATCGATCGCGATAGAAACCCTCCGGCCCTCCACGTGCCGCCGCCCGCAGCCGATCGTAGTCGCCAGGGACTCCATCGTAAGCACCGGCCCTCCACATGAATTTCAAAATTGATGAACCAGTGCATCGACAATCTATCAGAGCGGAACGGTAATGTACGAGCAAAGCTAGAAGAGGATCCGAGAACCTGGGCAGGTCGCATCCGTCAGGCTGGCACCGCGGCGGCACCTGCAACGAGTCTGATACGAGTCGTTGCGGCGGCACCTGCAACGAGCGGTGGGAAGCAGGAAGAACTGGCGGCGCGACCTGTAAGGAAAACGCGAGAACCGGCGGTGACTTTACGCGCGCAAAGGAAAGTCGCATGGGAAGACGATCACGAGCGCGCGCGAAGAAAAAAATCGCGGTCGGGTCCACTTTGGCTAATTGCCAACTCAATTATGCAAAACCCTTGAAGATGGCCTATTTTTAGACTTTGCATTTTGTTTTAGGAGTTTGCAAACAACAACAAATATCAACTCAATTATGCAAAACCCTAGGAGATGCTCTAAGTATGTAATAAAAGTATCTCCAACAGTTTTGCATTAAATTTTTTTAATTTCTCAAAATTAAAGAACTATAGAGATCTAATTGAGATAGTGGCTAAGAACCTGAAAGAGACAGATCCATACGAGGGACCCCTCTCTGTCTTCTTCTTCTGTTGATCTTCTCAGAGAATAATGAATTCCCCTCTAGGAGGTCAAGGTCTTTATTTATAGCCCCCTAGGAAGCACCACAGCCCTTGGATCAAATCGACTTAAACGTGTGCTTAAGATTAATCCTTAAAGTCAGTGGAAGCAGGATCCGTGAGGTTCACCGTGATTGGCTGAGCCCCCCGGGCGGTCGCCCCTGACAGGGTGGGGCGCCCGCCCCTTCCCTATGGCAGGTGGGCCCCACCTTTCAGGTGGTGTCTTTCCTAGCCTTTTGAAATATTCCTGAGTTGACGTTTCACATATTCTCTCTATATAAATCTAACATGTAGACCTCTTTTTGTTCTTATTCTGATAACCCCCTGTAGAAATAGACATTCACCAAAACTTGTGGAATTCTGTTAGTAATAACCCCTATAGCTAGATAGTATTCTAATTTAAGTCCTTTCTCATGCTATGTTGACAGTTAAAAAGAGTACTTATCTACCATCAACAAACTCCCACAAACTTACCTTTTGCTTGTCCCTGAGCAAAGATAGACTCGGTGATGGATCAGAAGTTGCTACAATACTTTTATGCCTCACAAGTACACAAGCGTTCAAACAAGGACTCTCCTCCGGATCAGAGTTAACTATTCTGACTCAAGACTCACCCATATTACATTTCACCATGGAGCTTATAGCTATCACTTAGGTTTTGAGCAGTTGAAAGACAGAACAGTTAAGTTAATCACTATGCTACTCACTCTTTGATCAACTATTATTCTGGAGTTTTTGCAAGATTTTCAAATAAAACTCAGAGTTTCCTTGAATGACACTTTCTAGTCTCTCATATGTGGTGTTTTTGGATCCTTTCTAAGGCAAGTGAGTATGCCTTCTCTCTACTCTCAGAATATATGGCATTTGTAGGACTAAGGCATATTTGCCTTCTCTCTCTCACCCTACTTCTAATTGGCTTATGTGGAGCTCATAGGTGGGAAAGATTATTCAAACCTACTTACATGTATTGCATAGTTAAACCGTGGATCCAGAGAAACTAATTATACAATCAAGTCATATGTGCATGTGAGTGAAGTGAAGTGAAGTGATAAGAATAAAAGGGGTGATAATGGTGAGGGGTGATAACTGATGGTGAATATCTAATTCTACAATTGCTCCTTGGGGAAACATACCTCCCTAATCTGAAAATAAGGACTTGGTTGTCTTTCTTTTCTTTTGCATTGGGACTTTTGTCCTCTTTTTTTCTTTTCTCATTTTTTTAGAGATCAGCCAACCCTTTCAATGCGCTGATAATATCAGGGAGTATCAACTAAAATAACTGGAGCTTTATTGGATAAGTAGAATAAGATATAATAGCAATGGATATTTTTGGGTATTCCCACCTAGTGTAGGAGTAGAACATTTTCTAAGTAGATGTGGAATATATATGGGTGGATGAAGGAATGCGTATTCTGAGGTAGGAGCAGCATCAGTACGTGTCTCCAGGATAGAAATATCATAGAGTGTAGTGCGTATATGTGGGTGATACTTCTAGGAACATAAGTAGCACATAGTGAATATGGTGGATATAAGTGTTTGCGTACTTCTGAGGACAGAAGTAGCTAAGATCAAAGAATGGAGATCACCTAATATTGACTTTAACTGCATGACTGGTTCCTTAGGGTCTACACAACTTAACTATCCTTAATGATTATAGGTTGAAATATGAGTGGATGTTTTCCTAATCTAGCAAGCATGAGTATTTGGTTGTGGTAGGCATTTAAACTCTTGTCATAAAGGAACTCATCATGTAGCAAATTAAAATTTTCAAAATAAAGTTCTCTAGAACTCTAGCATCTCTCGGAGCAAGATTGATAACAGCTCAAAACCTTCCCATATCATATCCATCAACTACCTAGACTTAGATCAAGCATTTGCTACGTACAAGTTTTAGGCTCAGAGCAAAATCTTAAGTCTTAACAGTTGTGTCTAAAACTGAGGAGAGTACAAGGTTGAAAACTAGATACTTACAAGGAATTATGGCAGAGCTACTATTCATCATCTCCATATAAAAGTTTATTCTAGAGGTTCATTTTAACAGATTCATTAAGATCTCTCCATAGCTAGCAAAATTAATTATGAAAGATAAAATATTTATTGGGTATCTAAGGTTATCCATATTTTTATCTTGTCATAACGCACTAGGAATAGATAGATGAGTAAGTAAGAGATACTTAGCTCGGTATACGGGGGTTGCTCTGCTCCAAGCTCGATGTTGACATAGTCTGATGAGGTTGCTGACAGGTAGTGAAGGCGTACTGATCCTCCTGGAGTGTCATGGGTACTTGCTGTTAGAAATAGCACTTGTCTGATGTGGACAGTACTCTGAACAGGGGAATAGACGTCCTTCTGCCTGTTAATTCTTCTTGATTCTTTAAAGCTTATAAAGCTCAAATAGACAATAAAGCTTATGGAACTGATTAAGTATTACTAATAAACCTCTAAGCCTTGACAATCAAGAACTTTCTTATACCCATTTATCTTTTAGCAGGATCAATGTATTTTTATGCTTTTTATATTTATGGTTTGCAGACAAGGAAATAAATATGCTAAAAATTATTTTTGTGCCTCCACAGTAGAAAAGTATGTGACCTATTGCATCACATATTAAATACATGGGGCTTAGCATTTTTATAGATACAATGCAAAACATATTTATTTTCTTCTCTAATGCAGCAATAAGAATAAAGATGCAACTACTAATGCAATTAAGAGAAGTAAATATGCATAAAGGAAAATGTAGAAAAATACCAAGTTACCTCTTGGCGCGGTGTTTGGTGATTTTAAGTCCTCCGAACAGGACCTTCTTGATTGCTCGCTGATGGAGAGGTGCATTGGATGGCGCCATAGGTGTTGTGTCCTGTGCAGGATTTAATTCTGATTTTACCTTGGGTTTCCATACCTACCTTGTAGGTGATGGCAACTTGGAGGAGAGAGTGTCTGGAATCACTATCTCTTCTTCTGCTGGTTCCTCCTCTTTGATGTTGTTCTCGTCAAGGTATCGATCTTCGAATCTCGAAACCTCTCCTTCATAGTAGGTCCATCCGTCTATAACATTCTTTTTCTTCTAGTGGCAGGTGCGTCACCTTCTCTTTGACCTATTCTTCTTGGGATCCTCTTCAATTATATAATTCCTATTGAAATGCAGGCGTACCTTCTCTAAGGGGAATCGGAAATGGACCTCCCCTGTTCCAATTTATATGATGGTCTTGGTAGTGTTGAGGAACGGTCTTCCTAAGATGATGGGTGGATCGCATTCTTCTCCCATGTTGATGACCAAGAAATCAGTGGGGACGTAGTGGTCTTCAATCTGGACAGGGACGTTTTTGGCTATCCGTTCCATGAAGCAAAAGGACTAGTCCGCCAAATGCAGCTGTGCATAGGTAGGGTGTCACAGAACCGACCAAATTATAAGAGTTCAAGTGTAGAAACGATCGACAAGCAATCAAGTTTCCAAACTTGAGCCCATATAATCCCGGTAGTCAACTGAAATCACTAAGGACTTCAAACCA
>Ga0182004_10003065_pt1 | contig 13194 bp, 19 predicted proteins | sample Sormic07211540_1_FD_120479 | JGI IMG/M metagenome (GOLD analysis project Ga0182004, IMG submission 120479) | Endophyte microbial communities from Sorghum bicolor roots, Mead, Nebraska, USA - 072115-40_1 MetaG | ecosystem: Host-associated > Plants > Roots > Unclassified | place: USA: Nebraska...
ATAATGACCTCCATATGGTGATGAATGACATTTGTCGATGATCTTCCATCCTTCCTCAGTGGTCACACATCTCCTGAGTAAGCCATCAGAGCATACTCGGAAGAGGTATGGCTCATCCCATATGTGTGAACGACTTTCTTGAATAAGCTTCTTCTTGTTTGCTCCAGGTGGTACATACCCTGAAACCATAAAATTAACGATATTTGCATACCAGGGGTCAGACCTATTGATTCCGTAGAGCATGTCGTCCCAGAGTGAATCATTGACGGGTGTTTCCTGTGGATTATTAAAGTGCATTCTAGACAAGTGATTAGCAATAGAATTTTGTACTCCCTTTTTATCTTTTATTTTCAAATCAAATTCTTGGACTAACAAGATCCATCTAATTAAGCGAGGTTTAATATCTTTTTTAGTGAGCAGATATTTTATTGCAGCATCATCAGTGTAAACAATTATTTTAGCTCCAACCAGATAAGATCTAAATTTATCAATGGCAAAGAAAACAGCCAGAAGCTCTTTTTCAGTGGTTGCATAATTAAGTTGAGCTCCTATCAAAGTTTTACTGGCGTAAGCAATTGCATGATGCTTCTTATCTTTAGTTTGTCCCAAAACTACCCCCACAGCATAATCACTAGCATCACACAATTTCAAAAGACAACAACCAATCAGGCGGTTGAATGATTGGTGCAGAGATGAGTGCATTCTTTAATAATTCAAAAGCTGTTAGACATGCATCACCAAATTCCAAAGGAGCATCCTTGGCTAGCAAAATAGTGAGTGCTCTAGCAAAGAATGAAAAATCTTTTATGAATCTGCAATAAAAACCAACATGGGCAAGAAAGCTTCAAATTCCTTTTACATTTACAGGTGGAGGTAGTTGTTCAATTACATCAATTTTAGCTTTGTCTACCTCAATATCTCTTTCAGACACTAGGTGTCCTAGCACTATTCCTTCCCTAACCATAAAATGAAATTTTTCCCAATGAAGGACTAAGTGCTTTTGTTCACATCTTTGCAAAACCTTGTCTGAGTTTTCAAGACAATTATCAAAAGTTTTTCCATATACAGAGAATTCATCCATGAATCCTTCCATAATCTCTTCAATCATATCAGAAAATATGGACATCATGCATCTTTGAAAAGAAGCTGGTGCAATACATAGCCCAAAAGACATTCTACGATAAGCATACATTCCATAAGGGCATGTAAAAGTGGTTTTGCTTTGATCATCTGGATGGATCAGGATCTGGTGATACCCTGAATATCCATCTAAGAAGCAGAAGAACGAGTGGTTCACTAACCGCTCTAACATCTCATCTATAAAGGGTAAAGGAAAGTGATCCTTTTTCGTGGCTTTGTTCAGTTTCCTATAGACTATGCACATCCGCCACCCTATAACGGTGCGTTGCAGAATTAGCTCGTTCTATTCATTCATGACAACAGTCGTGCCTCCCTTCTTACGCACAACTTGGACAGGGCTCACCCACTCATTATGCGGCATAGGATATATAATCCCTGCATGCAGCAACTTTGTAACTTCCTTTTTAACTACTTCCCTCATCGCGTTGTTAAGTCTACGTTGGGGCTCTCGAGAAGGTGAAACAGAAGGATCTGTCGGAATACGATGGGTCCAAATCATAGGACTGATTCCTTTAAGATCTTGGAGTGAGTAGCCAAAGACTGAGTGATGTTTTTCTAGAACAGTCATTAATCGCAGAGTTTGCTCCTGAGTGAGTTTATCACTCATGATTATAGGAAACTCTAGATTATTATTAAGGAAAGCATAGGTAAGACCGGGTGGTAAAGGTTTAAGCTCTATGGGAGGTTTAGGTGTTTCTGCAAACTCATCTAAGGGTTCAGGTTCAGAAGGTTCAGCGTCCTCTTCTATGAAGAAAGGAGCTTCTTTTTCTAAGTTCGGTTCATTTAAAAGCTCTAAAGACGTAGCTTTTACCTCTTCCATAGGATCAGGCAGAAGATATGATTCGGTCTTATTATTCAAAGAATGAGAAATTGTTATAGGAAATATGAAATCTTTTCCAAAAGAAATGTGTAGCTTTTCAGTTTGACCTTCATAAAGGAGTTTTCTAAAAGGTTGTCCTATCAACAGGTCGAAGTCCCATGTATCAAAGATATAAAAGTTCAAATGAACCATGGAGCCTTCTACCATGAAGGGTAGGACATTCAAAATTCCAAGACTATGGACCAATTGTCCCGAAGAATCCTTTATGAACTTTGTTGTGGGGGTTAAAATTAATTTTCCAAATAATTTATGTGCAAAAGCTTTAGACATGATGTTGATCCCCACAGCAGGATTATAGAGAGCATCAAATTGATCAGAATTATAAGCACAGCGTATAGGTATAGGAGGTGTATCCAAACGGATCAATTCAGAGGAACCTCTGATTCCTCCAACCATTCGCTACTCATGATTGAAATAAGCTCTCTTAATTGATATTCATTTGGTAAACAAATGCTAAAATGACCATTTTGGGGTTTGTCTATAGAATGGTAATTTGAAATGTTTCCAAAATCAGCAAAAAGATCAGATTCTATATCTAACATGAAATCAGGTGGTGGAATTACTTCCTTTTGTAGCTCAGAACTTGGGATAGCTAAAGCAGATGAAGAATTTTGTAGAGTGTCTACTTCGGCTTCGTAGGTTTCATCATGTAGGGTATTATCTATCTCAGCTTCTAGGATTCTGTCTAAGATTGCCCTAGCTTCATGAGTTGGGATACGAAACAAAGAACCTCTAGACATTGTACGCAGCAATTGTTTATGGTTTTTCTGAAGACCTCGAAATAAATGTAAAAGAAGAATAGGGTCTTCAAGATTAAGTTTTGGACCAGGTTCTAAAAGCTCAAAAAAATGTTTCCACGGTTTACCCAAAGTTTCATTTTCTTTTTGTTTAAAAGATAGAACTTCGAGTCTAAGATCGGCGATACGGTCGAGGGAATAAAAATCTAGACAAAAGTTTGCTCGTAAAACTCCCCATTCACCTTGTTGTTGACTTACCTTCTGTCTATACCATTGTCTAGCTTATTCCCTTAAAGAAAAAGGAAAAAGCTTCCAACATAAAGTTTTATCAGAAATGCCTTCAATGCGAAAACAATCGCATGTTTGCTCAAAATCTCTAAAATGGAGGTAAGGGTTTTCGTCTTCGTTTCCCGAAAAAGATATGTTCTCAATCATGGCAATTAACCTCAAACTTAACCTATACTAGGATGTTTGGATAGGTTGTGATGACTCCCATGGTAAAAGGTCAGTTCCCGAAGGTTTTGCAAATTGATAAATCGATTTAGAATCTTGGTTTTCCATAAGGTAAGAATAAAGAAAATAGAGAATATAAAAAGATAAGAAAAGATAAAAGTATAAATACAAGCTAGTAGCAAGACTCAAGGTTATCTCAACAAACCGTCTTTCTCCCCGGCAACGGCGCCAGAAATACTTGTTGATATTTGGTAACGCAATCAGGAAATGATCCACAAGCACACAGATATCGGTGAGCACTTCACCCGAGAGGTTATCCAGAGTATCATATTTATATTTTACAACTAGGAGAAAGCGTGCATCTGACTAACCAAATCTATTACTATTAACCAATAGGCTACAACCACTATGATTTGATGTGAGCGATGTATAGAGAAGACTACAACTACACCCTCGTTCTAACCTTGGTAAGGATGATCTACTATTCTATTGGGGAGGCTTACGGAATCTAGACACCACAAAGGATGTTCAACTTGCACCTATAAACCCTACCGATCCTGCTAACGGGATTATGGGCTACAAAGGTAGCTACAGAAATGTCACATTCCTTGCTACTACCACGATTTGGCTAGATAGGGGATATCTATGAGTATCCTAGCCCAAACACCACGTTTATGCTAGCGATGATTACTCTAAACTCTACGCGAAGAGATCAAAGTAAACTCATAAACCAAAGGACAATAAAACAAAGAACTTACTAGAATTTAGAAGTTCAAATACTGAAGAATCCTAGGAGCAAGCCTCGGGTTAGGAGACTTGATCCTGCAGGTACAACCTCGGAGTAGACACCGACAGGTCGGGCTTCCTCCGATCTACACCTCCACTCTGTCTCTCTCAATCTAGAAGAACTAATTCTAATCTCACATTGGATGCTAAGCCCTAGGAGATTGGAACCCTAGAGGGACCTCTCTCTCTGAATCCTCTGTGGAAAATATGCTAATGAATAATGGGATTGCTCTCCTCCAGGGACCAGGGGCCTTGCTTATATAGCCCTCTCAAATGAACGTGGGCCGTCGGATAAAACCGACCTTAATTGAATGGTTTTCCTTGATCCTCAGAGGCGGTGGAGCATAATTTGTGTGACTCGTGCTGATTGGCAACCATAGGGGGGCAGGCGCCCTAGGGGGCAGGGCGGGCGCCCTGCTGCTGGGCCCGCTCGGCCTCCCGCTCATTCGTGTGGCTTCTGGACTCTTCTAGACTGAGAAAAATTGGTGCACACATTAATATCTATATATAAACCCGACATGTGGGCCTTTCCTCCATATTTCCTGATTACCCCTGCAGAAATAGATAAACAACAAAACTCATGGAATTCTGTCAGATCAAACCCTAATTCTAGGTGTTGCTTGTATATGGATCATTTTCCTTGTTTATTTGATGATTAAAATTAATACTTAAGGACCATCAACAACAACACTGTTCAGCAGTCAGTGCAACAGGCGACATTAGATTATAATCAATCGGCTATGAAAATTTTTCCTCAGAGCCAGAGGCTTGCTAGAGATTTCAACGCTCCACCTTATCAAGGAAGACTGGCACCTAGAGAGATACCTCCTAGCTATCATTATTGTTGATGTCATTTTTGGACACGTATCTTTGGACATGTATCTAGGAGTTAATGAAACATAGATCGACAGGCGAAAGGTGTGATGGCCGGTTAACAGAGTTACTGATGGGTTATGATGTCGATGACAAAACACTAGAATGTGACTAAGTACAGGAATGATGATTGGTCCATGCCGATGGCCGATATCGATAGTTGACGATGCCGATGAAGGGTGATTCGCTGATGATAGCAGAAGGAGGTGTAGGACTTGCCGAAAAGGTGACGGTGGTGCGCTGACCGCCTAGGATGGATAAATTAATATTTTCCATAGTTATTAGAGTATGTTTTGTACAAGGATTCTGTCTAGTTTGGAATCAGAATCCTAGTCATGTCTAATTGTAACTCTTCTAGGAGGGGTATAAATATAAACCCAGTAGCAATGTAATATACACAATCAATAAAACACAAGTTTTTACATCTATTCCAGCATCTACTTTTTGATGACTTCGTCAATCTGCATATTTTCCTTTTACTTACGAGTTCTTAGGAATTCATCGAGTCAAAACTCCGCGAGTTCTCGAGTTCCGCATGAATACCTTATGGCCGTGACATTCAGGCGCATCGCTGTTGTCGGGACCAAAGTATTTGAGTTATCATCTTTGTTGATTATAAGGTCAAATCGGCTGGCACGCCTTAACTTCTGTAATACCCAAAGTTTGGAGTTATCTATCCGCTATTTGCTATCAAAGGTTATCTCTTCTATACTATGTTATATATTTATGCATTGTCTTTTGATATTACCCTTTATTTGTAGCTATATGTGGGATTTGACTTCTAAAACTCACATATGGTGTGTATCTGATTTTGTCCTTAAAATCGGGTATTACAACTTCGAATCGGGTATTAGCCCTTTGTGTTTGCAGATCTATTTTGGCATCAACACATCTTTTGGTACGCCCAGTGGGACCTAGATTCATCATCAAGATCAACATGTCGAATATAGATTTCGATGCAAACAACATTATTGCCGTAAGTGAGGCCAATCTTAGAGATGAGCAGAAGCAAGCTATGGCAAAAGCTATAGAGGAGTACAAGCAGCTGTGTTTCAAGTCCTTCAGTCTCAATAGGAGCGGTGAGGTGATCCAAAAGGAAGCATTGCCGATGCCTCGGCAAATCACATTTGAAGCCAATCGTGGTAAATTGCAAGAGATGGTTGATAGTGCTATTAATCATGCTTTAATCAATCAATCTAGTGTACTGTCCAATACAGTTTTCAATGCTATGGCTAGAACTTTTAAAGAAGGACAGATACCACCATCTTATGTGGGCCCAGCCTATCATCAGCCAGGTTCATCATCGGTTACAACTCCATCGGCTCCTCCAGCCGTTGAAGTTACTTCTCCTCCAAGCATGTTAGGGATAACTAATGGGCAATCTACACCGATGAGGACTACTCCAGCAACATCAGAGGGACAAGTCCAACTAGCTACGGATTTATTGGCATCGGCAATGTTAGGGTCTGTAATCCAAAATTGTCAAGTTCCTCCCAACTGGTGGGGATATGGTATGCCCCTAGATTTTGGTGTAAATAGTTCTGGGATGTCTCAAGTGGCTGACGTGATAGGCAAGGCTCCTATGACATCGGCACCCCCGATATCACCGATGACTCAAAATCCCCAGTATTCTACAACTACTACTGCAAGGCTTTTTATTGGGAATTCTCAGATGCTGACATTTCAGATACCTAACGCATCGGTGGATCCGCTGCCGACGCATCAAAGGTTTATGACTCAAGCAGGGTATGTTAATCCAATGATGACACCCAATTATCAGCCATCGGCAGGGCCTACGCCGATGAATGTTAACAATGTTTGGACAGGGCATTTTGTTTTCCCACAGATGGCTGAGCAGAATCATCAGGGTACGGGACAAATATAGCTTGGTTTTCAGAATCCAGGTCCAACAAATCAGCCGATGAATTTCACTCAGCAGATGGGTGGTCAACAGGCTGTAGCTAATGCCATGATGCCTGGAGATCGTGCACCTCAAAGGCACATAGAAGCTTATCAGCAGGCGCCAGAACCTCAACCTGTACATCGGCAGGATGCCGATGCCAATTGGGTCCATAAGATAGCTGAAATAATGAGAGACCAGTTCAGGATAAAACGCAAGGTAAATAATTATTCTTATCGGACACTGTATCCTCCTGCATATGATTTCATCCCTCTTCCGAATCGATACAAGGTGCCGGATTTCACCAAATTCTCTGGACAAGATGACACGTCGACTATGGAACATGTTAAAAGGTTCATCATCCAATGTGGAGAAGCTACTAATAGAGACGAGTTAAGAGTTCGTTTATTCTCATCATCTTTATCTGGATCGGCCTTCACTTGGTTTATTTCATTGCCTCCAAACTCAGTGATTACCTGGGCTAATTTAGAGAAGCAGTTCCACAAGTATTTCTTTTCCGGAGTTCATGAGAAGAAACTTACCGATTTAGTAAGGCTGAGGCAACGCAATGATGAATCGGTTGAAAGTTTTGTGCAGAGGTTGCGGGATGTCAAGAACAAATGTTATAGCCTGGTTCTGGATGATCGGCAGCTAGCCGATTTGGCTTTTCAAGGGTTGGTGCCAATATGAAAGACAAGTATGCCTCCCAAGAGTTTGAAAGTCTAAGCCACTTGGTGCAGAGGATTTCTAATCAAGATATCAAGGCTTTTGAGCCTAGCAAAGCTTGGAACAAAAAGGTGTCATTTGTCGATGAGGTGACAAGTTCAGATTCTGATGAAGAACCAGTCATCGGCTTGGCAGAGTGGGTGAAGAACAAAAAGGCGATGTCTTTTCCTTTTGGCCATAAGGAACCAGAGAAGTTTGCTTTTGATATCACCAAAGCCGATAGGATATTTGACTTTCTGCTTCAGGAGGGGCAAATTAAATTGTCACCCAACCATGTGATTCCATCGGCAGAAGAATTGAAGAAAATCAAGTATTGCAAGTGGCATAATGCGACATCTCACAGCACAAATGAGTGCAAGGTGTTTAGACAGCAGCTGCAATCAGCTATAGAATCCGGAAGGATTAAATTTGATAACTCCAAATCTCAAAAGCCAATGAAGATTGATCAACATCTTTTTTTCCACAAACATGCTGGATGCCAAGGGAAAGACCAAAGTCTTGACGTCGAAAGCAGCTGAGAGAAGCGCATCGATAGACCCCCAGCATCAAATCACTGCCGATGACGCTAAAGGTAAAGGGTTAATCTAGGAAGGCACTAGTTCTAGAAGACCTCATGGATCTGGCATTGTGATCACTCATAGGAGACATCAGGAAACATGGCAGCAGCATGAAGATCGGTATCACCGCCAACAAGAGGATCGACGCCGAGAAGGAGAAAGGCGCCGACAAGAGTGGAATTGGCATAAAGATCATTGGAATTGCCCGTTCTTCATCCACTATTGGGAGCAAAACATTAAGTTACCAACTGATAGAGACTACCCCGAGTGCAATGGTTACAATCGGTATGATAGACCAAATCGGCGATATCAGGATGATGATCGGCGTTTCAATGGGCCGATTAGAGGAAGGATGTCAGTTCATGATCGGCTGGGGGGCAGGCTTAGTGTGCATGACAGGCTTGGTGAACGTATCGGTTATTTTCCTAGAAATCAATAGGAGCTTGAGGAGATGGCGGATGCACGAGTTCTCAATGAGTTTATTTTCTGTAGAGATGCTAATACTCATCGGGTCGAATCAAAGGTGGTTCGGTATCAACCGGTAAATCAACCACAACTTCCCCAGTGGTGTCCAGAAGGATTGACAAGGACACAGAAAAGGAGGATGCAGCGAGAACGGTAGGAAGAATTGAATCAGGAAGAGAATTCTTCTAAGTCTGAAAATCGGTAGTAGTCGGATCACAAGGGAAAGGGTCCATCGGCAGATGTTAACATGGTATTTATGTTGCCGATAGAGTTTCTTCCACCTTTTAGTGAGGATGATGAGATAGATTTCCTTGATCAGATAGCTCAGTTGACTCTTGACCCAATGACAGCTATCTTTGAAAAGCACGCTGATGATAAAAGGCAGCATCTTAAAGCTTTATTTGTCAAAGGTAGGGTTGATGGACAGTCGATGACCAACATACTCATAGATGGTGGAGCTACTATCAATATTATGCCATATGCGATCTATTGGAAGCTTGGCAAAGGGGATCAGGATTTGACCAAGACCGATATGATGTTGAAAGACTTTGAGGGAAATGTGTCTCCAGTCAAGGGGGCCATATGTGTTGAATTGACCATGGGCAGCAAAATTTTGCCGACGACTTTCTTTGTCATCAGTGGAAAAGGTGCATATAATTTGCTATTGGGGAGAGATTGGATTCATGCCAATTGTTGTATTCCCTCTACAATGAATCAGTGCTTGGTTCAGTGGGTAGGTGACAAGATTGAAATTGTCCCAAGAGATTCTTCGTACGTTATTGCATCGGCAGAGGTAGACACTTATGAAAAGACCAGATGCATTTCAGGAGAAGTTTGGGAGAAGGATTTTCTCAAGGTTGCTGATTGTGAAATTCCACCGATCTAAGCAATCGGTTCCGACGAGAAGTTTTAATGGATAGGTTCGCCGATGACAAAAAGTTTGGTCAGGGGTTTACATCGGCTAATGATCTAGTAGAAATAGATATAGGTAATGGTGATAGGCCAAGGCCTACTTTTATTAGTGCTAAGTTAGATTCTGAGTGTAAGCAACAATAGACCGACTTATTAAAAGAATATAAAGATTGCTTTGCTTAGGATTGTACCAAGATGCCTGGTTTAGACCGATCGATTATTGAACATCGGTTGCCTATCAAGTTTGGGTTTCGGCCGCATCAACAGCCATCATGCCGATGCAATCCCAATATTAATCCTGACATTAATGCCAAAATAACTAAACTTACTGAAGCTAAATTTATTCGGCAATGTCGGTATGCCGAATGGATTTCTAATGTTGTTCCCATTTATAAGAAGAATGGGAAGCTTCGTGTCTGCATTGATTTCAGGAATCTCAATAATGCTAAGCCGATGGATGGATATCCAATGCCGGTTGCTGATTTGTTGGTTGATGCTGTGGCTGGACATCGAGTTATTAGCTTTATGGATGGCAATGCAGGCTACAATCAAATATTTATGGCTGAAGAAGATATTTCCAAGATGGCATTTAGATGTCCTGGTCATGTTGGATTATTTGAATGGATAGTCATGACTTTTGGTCTGAAAATGCTGGTGCTACCTATCAGAGGGCTATGAATTTCATCTTTCATGAGTTCATCAGCAAGATAGTAGAAATATATATTGATGATGTGGTGGTTAAGTCTGGAGATTTCACAAGACATCTAGCCGATTTGCAAAAGGTGTTGGAGTGCACAAGGAAGCATGGTTTAAAGATGAATCCTAATAAATGTGCATTTGGTGTATCGGTAGGACAATTTGTTGGTTTCATGGTGCATCAAAGGGGGGTTGAAATTAGTAGGAGATCCATTGATGCCATCAACAAGATAGTTGCTCCCACTAATAAAATGGAACTTCAATCATTGATCGGTAAGATAAATTTTATTAGATGATTTATATCTAATTTGTCTGGTAAGATTCGTGCTTTCAGTCCTCTGCTTAAGTTAAAAGCCAATCAAGAATTTGTGTGGGGAAAAGAGCAACCGTTAGCATTGGACGAAATCAAGAATTATTTGACGAATCCTCTGGTTTTAGTTCCACCTCAGCAGGGGAAGCACTTCAGGTTATATTTTTCTACCGATGATGTGGTCATCGGTTCAGCTCTAATTCAAGAATTTGAAGGGAAAGAACATGTGATTTATTATCTAAGTAGAAGATTGGTGGATGCTGAAACGAGGTATTCAGCAATTGAAAAGTTGTGCCTAAGTTTATACTTCTCTTGCATCAAATTGAGGCACTACTTGCTATCGACCGAATGCACTGTTATATGCAAAGATGATGTACTCCGATATATGTTATCAATGCCGATTATGAGTGGTAGAATCGGCAAGTGGATACTAGCATTGTCGGAATTTGACATGTGACCGAGATACTAGCGTTGTCACATATCAAAGACAAGTGGATACTAGTGTTGTCGGAATTTGGCAAGTGGATACTAGCGTTGTCAGCTAAGGTAGTCAAAGGGTAGATTATGGCTGATTTTGTGACTCAGCATTGTGGTATAGTGAAAGCTTTGAAAATCGTTCCATGGACGCTCTTCTTTGATGGATCGACATGTGACCGAGGGGCAGGAATCAACATAGTGTTAATTTCTCCTCGGGGAAAGAAGCATAAGTTTTCTTTGCCGATTGTTGCCACATCAACGAATAATCAGGTTGAGTACCAACCGCTAATCAAAGGGATGGAATTATGAAATGAGGTTCATGCTGATACTGTTGAAATCTTCGGCGATTCTATGCTTGTTATAAATCAGTTGGCTGGAATTTATGAATGCCGAAGTGAGGTTTTAATAACCTACTATGAAAAGTGTGTACAACAGATAAAGGAATTCAAAGATTTCCGATTGGAGCATGTTCCTCAATTGCATAATGAAGAAGCTAACCGATTGGCCCAACACACCTCGGATATCAACTCATCTCGAATGTGTTATTGGCAGTTGATGCCGATGATTGGAGAAGGGAGATTATTAATTATCTAAAAGATCCATCTAAGAAAGTTGAGAGGCATGTTAGGTTTCAAGCCACAAAGTATGTACTCCTTGAAGGAGAATTGTATTATCGGACGGTAGATGGAGTTTTGCTCAAATGTTTGGGTGATGCTAAAGCTAGGAGCTTGATGGTTGAAATTCATGAAGGAGTATGTGGAGCACATTAGTCGGCTTTTAAGATGAAATGGATGATTAGAAGAAACGGATATTATTGGCCGACTACACTTGAAGATTGCTTTAAATATTTCAAGGGGTGTCAAGGATGTCAGAAGTTTGGCAATATTCAGAGAGCGCCCGCATCGGCCATGAATCCTATTATCAAACCTTGGTCGTTCCGGGAATGGGCTATTGATCTCATCGGTCAAATTTATCCACCATCAAGCAAAGGGTATAAGTTTATCTTGGTTGCTACCAATTATTATACCTAATTGGTTGAAGCTATTCCTTTGAAGAAAGTGATATCAGACAACATGATTGATTTTGTGAAAGAACACATTGTTTACCGATTTAGCATTCCTCAAACAATCACTACCGATCAGGGTACTATGTTCACATCGGGAGAGTTTGATGAATTTGCAATCAGTATGGGGATTAAAGTGTTGAATTCTTCTCCTTACTATGCTCAAGCTAATGGGCAGGTCGAGGCTTCTAACAAAGGGATTATTAAGCTTATTAAGCGGAAAGTTGAAGAAAATCCAAGAAGATGGCATACATTGTTAAATGAGGCTTTGTGGTCATATCGGATGGCATGTCATGGGTCAACCAAAGTTTCACCCTATCAATTGGTGTATGGACACGATGCGGTGTTACCATGGGAAATTAAGACTGGATCTAGACGGACGTCTTTTCAAGATCAATTAACTACCGATGACTATGCTACCTTGATGAAAGATGAGTTGGATGATTTGGCAGAGCATCGGTTGAAAACTTTAATTAGCATAGAAGAAAATAAAGAGAGAGTTGCTAATTGGTATGATAAAAAGGTGAAGGATAAAGAGTTTGCCGATGGAGATTTGGTGTGGAAGTTAATTCTACCGATTGGGACTAAAAGTCCAAAATTTGGAAAATGGTCTCCTAATTGGGAATGTCCTTATCGGATAAGTCGGTCTGCTCCTGGCAATGCTTATATTTTAGAAACTCTCGAAGGAGTTGAATTTCCCAGAGCATTAAATGGAAAATATTTAAAGAGGTACGACCCAAGTATTTGGGTTGATGCGTGAAAGTTTAAATGCCGATCAACACTCCTATCGGCTGGATGAACTGTATCTAGGATCATGCATAATGTTTAGGTGCCGATAACAGTCCTATCGGCTGAACCAAAATGATTAGAAGTTTTATAAGAGCATAATTGAGCGAGTTGACGATGAAGAGCTCATAGGTTCAGTAGAGCTTGGATAGTAGATATGGCGCGCAGACGGATCTGGTTGGCCTCTTCTATTTTTCGAATGTCTTCATCGGCAGAACCCTCTATCGGCTTCAGCTTTTTCTTCATTTACAGTGCTTTGCGGGCTTGGATTTTTTTTCTTGCTGAAGAGTTCTGAGCGTTTTAGGCAGTTGACTTTCTTCTTGCTGAGCTCGGGTCAGGGCCTCTTCTACCTATTTGAGTTCAGCTAGCAGGGCTTCTCTCTTTGCCGATAGATCGGAAATCTTCTGCTTTAGCTCATTCCCTGAGGACTACA
>Ga0182004_10003066_pt1 | contig 13190 bp, 1 predicted proteins | sample Sormic07211540_1_FD_120479 | JGI IMG/M metagenome (GOLD analysis project Ga0182004, IMG submission 120479) | Endophyte microbial communities from Sorghum bicolor roots, Mead, Nebraska, USA - 072115-40_1 MetaG | ecosystem: Host-associated > Plants > Roots > Unclassified | place: USA: Nebraska...
AATAAATAAAACAAAAAAAGAAAAATTCTAGCCAAGCACGCAACGCAACCCCACCTCGCCCGCTCCGGTCCATATAACCCGCTCCACCGCGACCCGTTCGTCCCGTCTCGCGTTTGCTTTCTCCATCTCTCTCCCCCTCCGCCCCCGCGCCTCTGTTCCCCTCCCTCCGCTTAGGGTTAGCCAGGCAGCAGCCCCGCCCTCGCGAATCTTCCTTCAATAGCGACACCGACCCGGCGGCCATGGCCACGGCGGTTCTCAGATCCCACGACGCGCTCAACAACCGTATGCATCTCGACGCGTACACCCCGTCCCCGGCGAAGCCGCGCCGGCGCCGGAGCCCTAAGCCGGCGGCCGCGTCCTCGCCTCCCGCTAGGGCCGCGGCGCCCATAGCCTCGACGAAGCCTGCGGCGGTGCAGAAGGCCGTGACGCCCGCTAAGGCGCCCGTGGCGCCCGGCCGCCGCTCGCCGCCGGCCAGGCCGGCTGCTTCGTCGCGGAAGCAGCCGTCCCCCACCAAGGAGAAGTCCAAGCAGCGGCTTGTCATGGAGGAGGTCCGGATCCTCAAGCGCGGCGAGGAGCCGCCGGCTCCCGCTCCCGCGCCGGTTTTGGCCGTGCCCCCCGTGGCGCTAGCCGCGGCGGTTGACCAGCGCGTTCTCTGCTCCACTGGCCGGATCGGGCCACAGGCGCCCGCCGTGGTGCCGACGAAGAGGATGGTGTCCGCCCCCGCCGCATCCAGCGCGGCCGTGTACGCCGGCCCGGCGTTTTCTGCCGCGGCGCCCGAGCCGAGTTCACTCCCCATGCCCGCCTTCTTCCTCCGGCGCGCGGAGTCCGAGGCCACCCGGGGCCTCCGGTGCCTCCTCCGCATCGGCGAGCTCGCCTGACACGGCTGACGTTCTCTCGACCAGCCTCTGTCTACTACTTCGTTCACCCCTTCGGCTTCGTCTCTTCTACTCTTCCTCCCTCGTCTCCGGTGGTTCCTTGATCTATGGATGGTTGGCGCCTGATGGGCGGTTGTTGGATCCGATGGAAAGCTAGCTTCTCCGGATCGGATCAGATCACATCTCCCGGTAACCGTTCCGATCAACCTCTTCCGGTATTTTTTCAGAGGAAAGGTTGGCCAACGGGCTTCCGGTGGTTGGATTTGGTGGCGGACTTCGGTTAGGTTCACATATCGCTTGCAGTTCGGTTCGCTTCAATGGAAAGCTGATGTCTCTAGGTTAGAAGAATAACTATGAGTAAGAAAGGAAGGATGGCTGCTAGATTGGGTAGCTAGCTGTTGGCTGCTTGGTTCTACAGTAGCTTGGAGCTTGGCTTCTAGGTGTTCTAGTGATGGTGGTGGTGGTGTTTGGTTCAGGGGATGGATTAAATTAGTGTCTGAAATAGCTGTTTGGTTTAGGTGATCTTAAGTAGACGACCTGATTATAATTCAGGGTAGTTTATCGTTGCAATAATCTAAGGTTTGGTGTGCGTTTGATCTGTGTGAGTTTTGTGTTAGGTGAGTCATGAACTAAAGTTATGTGATGTTTAGTAGGTCAGGTGAAGGTTCTTCTCTTATGTAAGATGTCAAGTTTGTATCTATTATCAGCTTAGCTGTGATATACTACTATATATATATATGAGTGGTAAATTTAGGTATGGAAAATCTGTGTTGGTGCCTCTGATCAGGAATGGTTAACATCTCTTATCTTTATGTGTCTCTCTTGCTTGAAGCTGGGGAGATGTCTTCCTTCTATATTACTGTTTCAGACTTGAACAAGAGTTTGCGTGGATTGAACATAAACCTTCTAGTTTACTGTTTAAGACTCAGCTAACACAAGACTGCGTGGATTGAAGGCCAAACTCTTCTACCCAAGACCATTGTTTGAAGGCCAAACTCTTCCGATTGAAGTTCTGAACTTTTAACGTTTCGAGGCGAGAACCTAAACTGCACCAAACTGGAATGGCACGAACACATACACAGCTCTATACGTGATGGCCACCTGCACCAAACTGGTTGCGTGCAGGTTGAAGTATTCTTCTCTGGAGCGGTTGAACGTGCGTAGTCTAGGAGCTTCCTTTGCAGACTCTGACCTGCTGGTTGTTGACCCACCGCTGAAGCTTTCGCCGGCTCGCCGTGCTGTGCTCAGTCAATTTTGACTCCGTAAGCCGGACGCTGCTGGAATACTGAAGAAAAAGAAGTAATAACCCTCGGAGCTTTCAATCTTGGGCCTTGTTAAGTTCATCTCAAAAACCAAATATTTTGCAAGATTCTCTCGAATCTTGCGGCACATACAATAAGTATTAAATATAATAAAAAATAAAAACTAACTACACAGTTTGTCTGTAAATTGCGATATGAATCTTTTAAGTCTAGTTAGTCCATAATTAAATGATATTTGCTATAAATAAACGAAAATGCTAAACAAGGCCTTGTTTCGTCAGCAAGCGGGAGACTGGCGACCTCATACTCATACGGCGCTGTACGTGTCGTTACTGCGGTTGTTAGGCCATCAGATGGGTGGATGTCGTTGCCACTCTTGTGGTGGCTGGGAGACGGGGGCAAATGGCCTTACGATGAGGAGCAAACGAATGGAACCAAAACCATCTTGTTGGGCAGCCGGCCGACCTCTTGTTAGGTCGGTTGGGTGCGTTGAGCTGGTGCTGAGCGAGAATCAATCGCCCCGAGTTATTAGTTTTCGAAAGCGATAGATATACTATATCTACGTCAATGAAAACGAATGGCTAATTCGTTACTCCAACCAATTGACATCTCGTGCGTCGTCAGTGACCAACTGACGGGAGTTAACGGAACTTTTTAACCTCCTGAACCCATGAAGATTCTTCTAGGGTGCCGATTTTATTATACAATAATGTCTCAAAATACAGACGAGTACCTAAACGGTCGTCGGCGTTTGCCATGCACAATTCCAACATGATCAAAACAAGGTTTTACTCCCGAGCAAGAGCAATGAAAGGAGAACCACGCCATGGAGGCATTTCTGCAGGACCTATTAGAGACAGTACTGGCCCTGTTCGAAACTTTTTAACTTTTTGGATGGATTTGTTGAAACGATTTTCAACGGGTACCCCTTTGAAACGGGGTACTTGACTATTCTACAAGGATTTCTAGTGGATTTGGAACTTCACCAGAGGGTCAGCAGCGTGAACCTTGAAGAGCTTACTAATCAGACTACCAGAGTACTGTACTATCGTAGTCCATCTTGCAGGCCAAACCATGGAGCTCGAATCGAGAATCAACCATGCTAGTCCGAAAAACTCTGAAAATCTCATCTCAAGAATATGGAGAAGAACTCGGTGACTTTTACAGTTAAAAATGCATCGTCTTTGATGTGTATATAAAGAAAAGATCACTACAACCCACGGTCCACAGATCCGTGAGAGCATCTGTCTAGGTCAAAAGTTGACCCAAAGCCTGTGGTGTGTGCCGACGGTGTGCATCACACACAAGATTCAGAAAGCAAGACAGCGATCCCTAGAATACACGAAGCAATCCCCTGCCAAATTCACCGAGGAAAAAACATCATCGACAGCCCACAAACACGTACAATACAATCTTTACAAACAAGTTGCTGTGGCAGGACCGCAGGAGAAAACCTCCGCATTCTAGCAACCTGACACATGGGACTCTTAAGGAAACAGCCAGATGCATCAATTCTGTGCTCCATTAGCAAAGCAAAATGCAGAAACTAGAATGCTAGACCATCTATCAAGGAACAAAACAAAACAAACCCAAACAAACTAGACAACTCTAGATTACAACGGGATACACCAGCAGACACTATTAAGGCTGTGAAATTGAAGAACAGTTGGGTTATTGTTCTGTTTGGTTTGAAGCTAAGGGCATAGACAAATTACTGACTAGGAAAGAGTTGATTAACAACAGTTATACATAAGCACTATGAAATTATTGTTTGCAGTGATTAAAGGGTTTAGAAAAGAGTAGGAAAAAAAAAAGCACGGTTACTTTGATCACAAGGCTATCAGGCTCTGATATAATTGGGTAATCTTAAATACAGGTAATAATAAGTTAGATGAAAGTTGCCTAACGAACAAGATGGACAAAACTACCTAAGACTGCATGTTGTGAGGTGCTCAAAACCAGTGCCGTGATACTTCACTCAGCACATACATATTCATAAGCAGATTAAGTAAACTTGGTCAAAATAAACCATAGGTTAACAGAAATTATGTGAGTTGCAAGGATCTATTAGCAGGCGGTGATAACTGGATCTAACATTCAGGGAAAATGTCAATGAACATAAGTTGAAGCAGATATGGTCCTAAGCATACATATTGAGATATAGTAATGGGAGTCTAAACAATTATAGTAACGCCACATGTGAATAAAGCAATTCAATCTATTACATCGAGCAAGCTGCTAACACCTCTCCATAAATCCATTGATGAATCCTAGTAGCCCTTACAATAGTTATTCAGGCTTTTGTATACCAAAAGATGACATGAACTAAGATTTGTGACTACAAACTTTTCAGTGTCCATTCTGCTCACCTCTCAATTGAGTAATTTCAAACCTCAGCAGGAAGAAACTTAATCTGCTTTCACCGATGCGAAAAGATAGTGGACAAAGCAGAATGAAGAAATAAACCCAACTGTGCCAGTTGCCAGCATGATAGCAATCACCATGAAGAGCGAGTAACCAATGTAGAGGGTCGCAGACACTGGTCCACTCAGGCTTTTGAGGTCAAAAACGAGATAGTTGATGGAGTACAAGAAAATGTAGATTGCCACTGATCCTGATGAGAAGAATGACTTCCACCACCACTTCCAATCCTCAACGCACAGGTGCATGTAAGTCAGAACCAGGGAAACCTCAGCGCAGACAATAACCAGCAGCAGCAAGACAATGAAGAGGAATCCAAAGACATAGTACACACGGCCCATCCATATGCTTGACATGATGAAGAAGAGCTCGATGAATAGGGTGCCGAAGGGCAGTGTGCCAGCACCAAGAACCAACAACCAGGATGGGTACTTCTGAGGAGGGATTTCACGAGGGATCTGGTTCGTGCGGACAGGGTACTCAATATGTGGCGCCTTGGCACCAAGGAACCCACCAACAAGCGTGAGCGGCACCGAGATGCAGAACCAGAGCAGAAGCAGCACAACGAACAATGAGAAGGGGATGGCACCAGTGCTGTGGCTTCCCCACAACAGGAAGTTGAGTGTGGTCAGGATCAGGAATGCAATGCCGGGGAAGAAGCAGGCCACCCGCCATGAAACACCCACCCACCCAGAGTGATCCCCGCACTTGATCGTCTTCCATACACGAACCCCAGCGTATCCAGCTAGGATTCCAAGGACCAGATAGAAGAACAGCATGCCAGTGATCAGGGTTCCCCGGGAGGCTGGGGACATAAACCCGAGTGCAGCAAAGAGAATGGTCACGACCGCCATCCCGAGGATCTGAACACCGTCCCCAACCATGACACAGAGCAGCATCGGGTTGCTTGGTGCACGGAACACATCACTGACCACAAGCTTCCACCCAGACAGCTCCTCATTCATCTGCGCCTGCGCCTCACTGTCAAGCTCCTCATACTTGGTGAGATCACGCCTCACAGTCCTCAGCAGAATGACAAACACAATACCAGCAAGGAAGGCAATCACCATGAGGGAGTTGAGAATGGAGAACCAGTGCACCTTGGCCCCCTCCATCTTGAGGTAGGCATCCCACCTGGAGGGCCACTTGATATCGCTCTCCACGAAGTTCACCTCGTAGGTGTAGACAATGGGCTCGTTCTCCTTGATGCTCATGGACACAGTAGTCGGGTCGCACTTGATCTTGTTGGGGTACTGGTCGTACATCTTGCGCGACTTGACGTCCTCCGGGTTGTGCTTGATGCTGCAGGGCACGACCTCGAACCCGACCACCATCCAGCCAGGGGAGGACGCGGCGTCCTTGGCCCCGGACGGGATGGCGTCGGTGGCGTCAGCGGCTCCCATGACGCGCGCGACATTGGCGTCCTCGTACTTGTGGACGAGGACGGTGAACTGGAGGTGGTTGAAGACGTAGTAGTCGACGCCGACGCGGATCCCGACGGGGTACCCCGTCCAGCGCATGAGGTAGTCGTCCTTCCTGGTGTAGCGGATGGCGGGGAGGTTGTCGAGGATGAGGTTGACCTGGTACATCTCGTCGATGCGCTTCTTGAGGAGCGCGAAGGCGTCGGCGCCCAGCGGCGCGGAGCGGCAGAGGAAGACGTCGGACTCGTTGGTGTACATGCGGAAGCGGTAGGGCGAGTTCTCGATGCGGTCGCCCATGAGGAGCTCGCCGAGGTTCTCGGCGCTGTCCTTGACCCCGTCTTGGGGCTCGCAGAAGGGGAGGCTGTAGTAGCTGAAGGGCATCTCGGTGTCGATGGAAGTGAGCGAGTTCACCTTCACGTTGAGGTAGTCCCCGGGGTTGTATTTGTGCGGGTAGCTCCCCGGGAGGTAGAACCCTTGGGTGCCCGGCACCGCGGCCGCGAGCAGCGCGGCCGCCGCGACGGCGACGAGGAGGAGCACGCCGGGGCGGGCCATGGATCTGGATCGACGGGGGGCGCGCGGATCTGGGCCCCGCTGCAGTAGGATCTGCGGTGGGCGATGGGTCGGTTGTGGCGCCCGGCCCTGCTCCGGCGAGGAGCAGGCGAGGAGGGGGTGTCGGTGGCGGCGGAGCAGATCTGGTGGGGGGCGGGGCGGGCGGGGACGAAATCACACGGGGGAGAAAGCGGGGGCCGTGGTGTGGTTTATACGGCGTTCATCGCTGGTGCTAGGGGACTCTGGGACTGGGAAAGAGGGAAGGAAGGAACGGGGAGGATTTTGGGTGTCGAAGCTTCTTCGGTTGTGAATTCCCGGCGTTGCCCCTCTGCTAGGGGTTTTGCTGATAATACCGTGGGGGCTTTCGGCCTTTGTGGAGGAGGAAACATGAAAGTTTCTACCTTTGATGATTGTTACAATATGTTTTTAATGATGTATAGTAGCTTGGAGCTGGCTGAATTGATTTTTTTTCAGTTATTATTAAATAGTGTAAAAAGAAAGAGATTAGCATGGATTAAAGAGAGCCTCGTACATTCCATGACATATCTCTATCACAGAGCATGAGATTCAATGTTGCTTGTTGCAAGCTTTCTTATCTATATATTTTTAAACTTAGAACTAGTGCTACCTTATATTGTTGAATATGTTGTTGGACCAAGAGAGTTTCATAATTTATTTGTTTTTTTAAAATCACACATGTCTTTTTAATACATTCAGACACATAATTGTAAATTCTATGTATACAAGCACACACACGCCTGTAAACACATGTACAAATCATATCTCCATGAGCATATTCGAATTGTCGAGTCAGCAGATCTTGAGGTTGACAAAGTTATCATAGGTTCCTCAGCTTCGACGGGTACATCACCTACTAGCGAAAAAAATTAACATCGTCAAATTTGAAAGCCTTGTTGACTACGGCTATAGATTTGAAACCAATCAAGCATGTTCCGCCACAAAGAATGTAACTAACCGAGCTTTGTATTTAGATAAAGCTTTTAAAAGGGAAAAACAATCAAACTTCATGATATATAATCCGCGAGACATGTAAGCCATTTCATTTCAGAGGAGTATGTATCATTAATCATTAGGCTTCTGTTTTCGAAAATGGAATTTTACAAGGGTAATTAAGGCCCTGTTTAGATTGCTGATGAAAATTTTTTGGGTGTCACATCGGATGTGTCAGAACGATGTCGGGACGGGTTTTTAGAGACTAATAAAAAAACAAATTACATAGCTCGTCTGGAAACTGCAGGACAAATCTATTAAGCATAATTAATATGTCATTAGCACATGTGGGTTACTGTAGCACTTAAGGCTAATCATGGACTAACTAGATTTAAAAGATTCGTCTCGTGATTCTCAACCAAATTGTGTAATTAGTTTTTTTTATTTACATTTAGTGTTCCATGCATGTGTCCAAAGATTCGATGAAATGGATGAAAATTTTTTTAGTGGGGAACTAAACAGGGCCTAAGCCTTGTAATTGTACATAAACCCCACTGCAGAACCCTAAAGTCCAAGGAAAGGTTTGGGCGGTGCTCTCCGCTCCAATTTTCAGATCCGAGGTGTCTCATTGTCGTGATCGAGATCCATACTAAAGTCTGGGTCAACTCCACGAAGCCATGACTCCACGAGCTTACTGCTTGGTCGCACGTAAGACAAGATTATTTGTTGACAGACCCCTACCCTTTGGCTCCACTCGGCATGTGTCCAAGTTTTCAAACCCTTGGGCCATTGCCTGGTGACTTGGAGATGGTTGCCTTGCCGCCGTGTCGGGGTTGGGCCTTGTTTAGTTTTTGGGCGAATTTTTTTCACGGCACTGTAGTATTTTTGTTCGTTTGTGTTAATTATTGTCCAATCATGAACTAACTAGGCTTAAAAGATTCGTCTCGTAAATTTCGATCAAACTGTGCAATTAGTTTTATTTTTGTTTATATTTAATACTCCATACATGTGTCTAAAGATTCGATGTGACGGAGAATCTTGAAAAATTTTGGGTGGAAGTAAACATTGTATTATATGCCAGCCGCCGTCCCCTGCCGTCGCATGGTGGGTGTTCCTCCGTCTCCGTCAGGCGTCAGTGTTCCTTGTGTCTGCATCAACAGTGATTCTTCTACTTCCATGGTGCTGCTGACTTTGCTGAGCACACTCGACGCCGACGTCTCCTCAACAAGGCACCTCCATGACACGCTGGACTCTAGAGGGCCCGACAGTTAGGCTTTGTTTAGGCCTTGTTTAGTTCCGTAAAGTGAAATATTTTCGGTACTGTAATTTTGTTTGTGATAAATATTATCCATTTATAGAGTAACTAGGATCAAAAGATCCGTCTCGTGATTTACAGCTAAACTGTGTAATTAGTTTTTGTTTTCGTCTATATTTAATGTTTCATGCATGTGCCACAAGATTTGATGTGACAGGGAATCTTGAAAACTTTTTGGTTTTCGGGTGAAGTAAACAAGGCCTTAGTTCCAAAAATTTTCAAGATTCTCCATCACATCGAATCTTGCGGCACATGCATGGTACATTAAATATACATGAAAACAAAAACTAATTGCACAGTTCATCTGTAAATCGCGAGACGAATCTTTTAAGCCTAGTTACTCTATGATTGGACAATGTTTGTTAAATAAAAACGAAAATACTACAGTGTCGAAATCCAAAAATTTTTGCAAACTGAACAAGGCTTTAGTCTGTAAACCTTTTCCCTGATCGGGCAAAAGCCAAACTCAGTACTGTACGAGATGACCCGTCCCGTCCCGGACCAACGCCGTTGGAGACGAGAACGAGAGCCGCGGACCGGACCGCGGGCGCCGCCCACCGACACCGCCGTTCTGGCACCGCGGCCAGCGTCCGTGGCTGGGCTTCCGCGCACGGCGCGCTGGACAGCGTCGCGGCGTGAGGGCCGGGCTTCGCTGGTTGCCCGAGGTCCAAATTTCGAGAGCTGTGACCCGTCCCGGCCAATTGTTCCCTCTCGCCCACCGCCCACGGGCCACGGCGTGCTCGCTGCCCCATCCGAATGGGCCTCGCCTCAGCCGCTTAGGCAACCTTCTGTTTTTCCCCCTTCTCGTTTAGAGTAGGCACGGTAGTGACTAGTGATGGTTGCCAAACGACATGTTTCTTTACAACACAATGTTTTGGACACATTTTTCCCACTGCAGACAGCACTTATTTGTACTAAATCATAAAGATTAGATCAAGCCAGCTTGCTTTAAATGTATTTTTGCTTTATTTATACAGCTTCTTAGATAAATGTTTTTACCGCTTTACTAGAAAGGTTTTACGTCGATACAGCTTATATCACGTCCCTTTATTCGCTCATATAAGTCGCATTCTTAGAGTAGCTCGCCTATGTCTATCTATAAATGTGATATAGGTCCTTGCTAAGTACGAGGGACTCAAAATGTGAACGAGTTTACCATGTAAGAGAGATGAACTGGGAGAGAATCACTGCACACATCCATTATACTCAGTGGAGGTAATTATTTAAGATTTTCTAGATACGTAGCTTTTATCACTCCCTCAATTCCAAATTATAAATTTATAACTCGCTTTATTTGTTCTACATACATAACATATTTTGAAAAGACGAAACATCTTAAGATTTAAAATGAAGGGAGTATATATTTAAACATAATGCATATTTAGATACTGAGAAAAGATAATGTCTTAAAAAAGCTAGAACAACTTACGATTTAAACACAGAGCGAGTATATTTCAAATGGACCATAACAATTGAGTAAGTTCAGGTGACTGGGTGAGAGGCAACTTATAGCAACTATTATACTCTTTTCGTCCTACAAAAAGCGGTATTCTCACTTTTGAAAAAAGTTAAATATTTTTTTAACTTTGGTCAAATATTTAAGAAAATATTATTATTCGTAATGCATAATTAGTGTTATTTGATGAATCATTGATATATTTTTCATAGTAAACTTATTTAGAGAGACAATTATTGTTAATATTTTTTACAAACCTAATCAAATATAAGAAACTTTGATCAATACGTATCTCATAGTGATATTTTCTCAAGGACGGAGGAAGTATGTCATTTATCACTAAACCATAAAGTTCTCGATCATAATACTTGCAAAGGCACTAGGAAAAAAACTCACCGAAACCATCACATGACTCTTTTTGTCGTTTTCGTGCTAACCAAATCAAAGCTTCCCATGTTGCCCGACAGCTGACAACTTCATCAGCTGGCACAAAAATCAGCTAGGATTCAAGTAATCTCATGAGAGAAAGAATAAAATAAGAAAAAAAAGTAAAGTCGCTACTTGTATTTTAAGTCCTTGTTTAGGATCCTTCCAACTAACTATTAGTTAATGACCTATTCATGCAACTAATAGGTAGCTGCAAAAGTTAGCTAACCCATCTTTTCTAGAAAAAATATCTTACTTACTACTCATCTAATTGTTAGCTATTAGTTAATTTCTCCTACCTAACATAGCTAATAGTTTAGATGTGTGAATCCTCTGTTTGTATCGTGCGGATTTTTAAAACTGTATCATGAAATTGTGGTTTTATAAGCTAATAAATAGACACAAAATCGTGGTTTAGAAAAGAAGAGGTCATAAGTGGTGTTTCTAAAACTTTAAAAGACTACAGTTTTAATAAAATCATAGTTATAGAGACTATAAGATTTGTTACATCTAAACACCTAGTAGCTTTTAAGGACTAAAATATTTTGTAAAACCATAGTGTTTCTTCAATACTTCAAAAACACTTTGCATTTAAATATGACCTTAGTCGGGATGAAAACGGCTAATAGCTAAAGTATTTACTAGCTTTGTGGTAGATAAGGCATAACTAACTTATTAGTTGATGACCCAAACAAGATCCTCGCTAACTTTAGCAACTAATTTTAGTTACATGGGATCTAAACAAACCTTAAAATCTTTGTAAAATCTCAGAGCATTACACATACTCTCTTCATCTCAAATAACTGATGTTTTAAGTTTCTAAAAATATATTAGAGTAAGTATACTAACAGGTTGTAAGTTGACTAAATGTTAAGATGAAGAAGAGAATGAAGGAGAGAGAGAGGAGAAATGGATTGTAAGTTTACCGCTGGTTTGGGCATAAGAACTAAAAAACTCTATGAGAGAGACAAGTGAGTTATGTATTAATAGTGAAGAGCCCCTACTATATGAGTGGGTTGAGAGAAGGATAAAAAAACCTTACAGGCAACAAACCAGTTGTATTATTAGTCTTAAATTTATACATCCTGTTCCTTTGACTGAAAAGATATGACTGAGGCCTTGTCTAGTTACCCAAAAATTTTGTAAAATTTTTCAGATTCTCCGTCACATCGAATCTTTAGACGTATGTATAGAGTATTAAATATAGATGAAAATAAAAACTAATTGCACAGTTTGATCGGAATTGACGAGACGAATTTTTTAAGCTTAGTTAGTCTATAATTGGACAATATTTGTCAAATACAAACAAAAGTGCTACTATTTCTATTTTGCAAAAAAATTTGGAAGTAAACAAGGTCTGAAAGTATTGTATGCTAATTTTATATTTTGAAAGAAAGACACTGCTATGACTGACAACTTCAAACAATATGACAGGTGATCGCTAATGACACATGCGCACAATGTTTGCCATCGTTCCCGGGACAAATAAACACGAAAGCATGTATCAATGGCTAATAAGTTATGACAAAAATTACTATTGATTGATTTGTTGTGAAGAAAATACTACTAAATAGTTAGTTATTAGTTAGTTATTTGAATGGTCACTACGACCCATCAGCTTGATCGACAAGTAAAAATTTATTAATTTTTTATTGAATAGTTAGTAGATTTGTAGATAATTTTAAACGAATAAGTTCATGTTTCACTCGAAAGCATCAGTTATTTTAGGATAAATTTGAACTTCAGAACATCAGTTATAATTATCAGTTATCGTGAAAATAGTTGTGACTCATTTCCAAAAAGAAGTTGAAATTCGGAATATTACAGTATAAAGCATAAAATGGAAAACATGGAAACCCGTTAAAACGGAACAGTAAACACTGCAAAAGTAGAAGGCAACAGTCGCGGGCGGGTGGCGGCACGCGAAGAAAAGTCTGATGCTTTGGTTTCCCAGCTCCGCCTAATCGTGTCGTGTCGTGTCGCGGACGCGGTCTCCTCGGGACGAGCCTTACCCTCCAGCTCCAGCAGCCAACAAACTCCACCGCCGGCGGCGCGAGATCCGGCCATCCCACCGCCCCTCAGTTCAGGATCTCGGGGGGCCTTCTACCGCTCTTCGCCATGCCCGCCGCCGCCTCCTCATCCTCCTCCTACCACCCCTACCACCGCGCCCGCCTCCGCTCCCGCGCCGCGCCGCTGCTCCTCGTCGTCGTCCTCACCGTCTTCGCCGTCACCGAGCTCCTCCGCAGCCGCACGGGCCTCCCCGCGCCCGCGGGCCGGCCCGGCTCTGCCACCGTCACCACCACCTCCTCCTCCTCCTCCTCCGTCGCCAGCGCCAACCACAGCGTGGCGCACCGCAAGATCCTGCTGGACCCGACCTTCACCCCGCGGCTGCCGCGGCAGAGCCCGCTGTCGCTTTCGCTCTCCGCGCGCAACGCGCTGCCTCCACGCAACAGGGACCGCTTCCCGACGCTCCCCGATGGCCACCTCAAGGTCGTGCTCTACGTGCACAACCGG
>Ga0182004_10003067_pt1 | contig 13189 bp, 17 predicted proteins | sample Sormic07211540_1_FD_120479 | JGI IMG/M metagenome (GOLD analysis project Ga0182004, IMG submission 120479) | Endophyte microbial communities from Sorghum bicolor roots, Mead, Nebraska, USA - 072115-40_1 MetaG | ecosystem: Host-associated > Plants > Roots > Unclassified | place: USA: Nebraska...
CAAGGGCACCATCGTGCTCCTCACTCCATTCCGCATCGAATGGTACCCGAAACCCTAACTCTACTGGACCCTAGGTACCTCGCCCTCGCGAATGGCGGCACGGCGGTGGTGCGCGGCCGACCGTCGGCGTCTCTGGCCGGAGACAGGGCGAAAGAGAGCTCGAACGAGCATCAGCACGACCTAGCGGAGCTTTTGGGAGAAGAATGAAGAGAAATGGCGGACTACAGAGCCCTGGCCACGACGCCGGTGACCATGGCGGAGCTCCGGCGAGGTAAGCTCGCGACGGAGAAGACAATGCGGGCTTACCGAGTCTCGGCAGCCGCAGCCAACTTGATGACGGTGTTACGGAGAAGCTAGCGGAGCGCTGGGCGGAGTCGCTTGTCCGGAGACGCTGAGACGCGAGCGCGTGAGCGCGCGAGCTCGCCGAAGCAGCGGCGGCGACGCGGAGAAGACGACGCACGCGAGAGAGAGCTAACTGGGAGGGAATGGCGCTGTCCACGTGACCGGGGGCGCCGTGGTGAGCTGTAGGACACACTGAGGACTGACGAGCAGGACCAACGGCGACGTACGGACGCCACGGGTCCAGACACGCGGTGTCACCGGCGAGCTCCCCTGAACTGACGGCGACTCCATTCAGTCTCTGATCCCGACTGAAACTTGATTTTGCACTGCGATTATCTCCTAATCCACTCGATGATTTTGCTAGCTAATTGCTCTATGCTAGAGAGCTACACGAGTACTCCAACATTGCTAACAAGATCAAGGTCTGATTCGGTCTAGAATTCGAACTGAAAGATGAACAACATACCCTCGAGCAAACTGCTGCGATCCCAGACTTAGAAAATTTTCTAAGTGTTGAAAACAGTCCCAAGTCTGCCTTGTGGGCCACTTTTGAGCTAGATGTGTTCATTTTCTTGAGATGGCCATAAAACAACTTTTGTTCCTTATAAAATTTTCTACAATTTTGCTGTAGAAAGTTTTGACATGCAAACATTTTATGAAACACTGTTTAAAAGCCTAAACAAAAGAGGTTTCTAGGGCCTATACATGTAAGTATGACTTAAGTGATTATATTGGACAAGTGATCAACATGAACATTGTTCCTAAGGTTGAGTTAAGCATAGATAACTATTTACCAAGACATAACACACAAACATGAGCATGGTTCATATAAACACAAGCATAGGAGGCATAATTAATCAAGTTAAAGCACACTTAAGCATAGAATGACATGGCTCAAGGTAGATGATGATCATGATATGCTTGAGTAGATGATGATGCTCATGTAATGCATGTGCTTTATGCAACCATAACACTGGGGTGTTACAGACGTAGGCTTCGACCAGGTCATCGCGTATTTCTTCATGGAGACATTGCTGAATGGCACGTTGATACGTAGCTCTAGTGTTTTTTAGTCCAAAGGACATGGTCGTGTAACAGTATGCCCCAAAGGGAGTTAATGAAGGAGGTTTTAATCTGATCATCTTCCTTTAAAGAGATCTGGTGATAACCAGAGTAGCAGTTGAAAAGAGAGTAATTCGCATCCGACCGTTGAATCGACCACTTCGTCTATGCGAGGGAGACTGAAGGGGTCCTTAGGAAAGTGCTTACTAAGATCAGTGTAATCAACGCACATTCTTCATTCATTATTATTATTTCTTACAAGAACCGGATTGGCTAGCCAATTAGGATGATACACTTCTTTAATAAACTCGGCTGCTAGAAGCCGTGTAACTTTTGTCCTAATGGCCTCCTTTTTGTCGCGAGTGAACCGTCGTAGTTTCTGCTTGATTGGTCTTGCAGTCTTCGAGACATTTAAGGAGTGCTCGATCAGGTTCCGAGGAACACTGGGCATGTCTGTGGGTTTCCATGCGAAAACGCTTACGTTGTCCCTCAGAAACCTCACGAGTGCGTCTTCCTATTTAGGGTCCAGGTTGGCTCTGATGAGAGCTGTCTTCTCGAGATTGCCATTCACCAGTCGGACTTCCTTGTGTTCTCTGGACTTGACGTTCTTCCTTGAGGCTGCTGTTCACATATTTCGAGCTGGTCGGATGGGGCTTGAGCTGCTTGGGACACGGTATCTGCCATCCGAATCGAGAGGTCGATGGCTTCGGTGACCTTGAAGCTTTCCTCCTCACAAGTGTACGTTGTGTAGACGTTGCCTCTGGCGGTTAGGACTTCCTTCTCGGTTGGCATCTTGAGGACCAAATACGAATAGTGTGGAAGTGCCATAAACTTGGTGAGTGAAGGACGGCCCAGAATGGCGTGGTATGTTCCGCCGAAGTCGGCGACCACAAAGTTCACAAACTCTGTGTGAAAGTGGTCTGAAGTTCCGAACTGCATGGGCAACGTTATCAAGCCGAGAGGGATTGAACTTTGACCCGATAGGACACCCTAGAATTGAGCTTCGTACGGCTTCAGCTCTGCTTGGGTTAGTTTGAGGGCAGGCAGACTGTTGCGGAACAAGATGTCGATGGAGCTACCGCTGTCTATGAGCACGCGTTCAAATCTGACGCTGTTAATGCATGGGTCCAAGATCAGGGGAAAGTGTCCTAGCTCAGGAATAGCGGCCCATTGATCCATTCTACAGAAGGATATCTCTCGGTGGGACCATGAAGGAAACTTTGGGTCAGCGACCAAGCCATCGAAGCTATCCACGTTCAGGTAGGCTCTCTTGAGGCGTTTCATTTCCCTCTTGGATTCGATTGAAACTTTCCCTCCGAAGATGGAGTGGACAACGTCGATTGGGTTGACGTATTGGTGGCGTGGATCTCTGTCCTGGTCGTCATCCTCGTCCTCCTAGTTGTGCCTGTCACGCTTCCCCGCTGTTTTAGCGGTGTCACCTTGAATGACCTACTGTGTCTAGATGCTTTTGAGGACACGACGCTCTTCCATTGTGTGGTTGGACTTGAGATGAAGTTAGCATGGCCCCTTCAAAGTTTTATTGTAGTCCTCCTGATAATCACGTCGACCAGTAAACCGCTTGACTGTGTTGACTTCGTGGTCGCTGTCGCGAAGTCGTTTACACCTGAAATCATCACAGTGGTCACGGCACCTGTCCCACCCTTCTCGGTGGTCTCGGTTGTCGGTGCGCTGAAGGCTGCGGTCGTCGAAATGTCCACGGTTGTCTCGGGTGTCGTCCCGTCGAGGAGGCTGCTCGTTTTCTTGGATTCCTCTGACGTCTTCTCTGAAGAGTTTTTCTGCGTCATCGGCATCGGCGTAGTTTTTGGCTGTGGCGAGGAGCTCTGCAACCGTGCTTGGCCTCTTAGCAGTAGCTTACTCCGCAGGGCTTCGTGAAAACGAAGACCTTTGATGACGGTAGAAATTGCTTCGTCGTGAGAAATCTTCGGGATCTTGAGACGCATATCCGAGAAACATCGGATGTAATCATGCAGTGGTTCGTTCTTGCGGTCCCGTATCCTCTCGAGATCGTATTTGTTTCCTGGCTGCTCACCGGTAGTGATAAAGTTGTCGATGAACGCTTGTCGTAGTTCTTCCCATGAATCGAATGAATTTTCAGGCAAGCCAAGAAGTCACTGGTGACCTGCCTAGTCGAGCACGACCGGAAAGTAATTCGCCATTACGTTTGTCCCTAGTTGCTGATCGGACCGCGATCTCATACAGAGTGATCCAATTTTCAGGGTTTTTTTGCCGTCATACTTTTTAAGCTTCTCATGTTTAAAATTGCGCGGCCAGGCGACCTGTCAGAGATGTGAGGAGAATTGCTTTAAGCCAGGAGGGCCGTGTGGAGCATCGTACTCGATACGACATATGTTTTCATGTGCAGCTCCATCGTTGATATGTCTGTTGATGCGTTCACGGGCGTCTTTGTGGGAGAGGTTGTGTCAAAGATCACAGTTTCTTCCCTGATCTACTTCCTAGTCGTGGCCATGCCTTGGCCCACAGTTGCGGCCAGTGTCCCGACCACGGTCGTCATGACGAGCTGCCCTGCCACGGCCATCGTCTAGCGAGCGACTACGGCGATGTGCGCTAGCCCGTGGTGAGGCCTGACTTCAGTGGGTCTGGTCGGAAGTGACTTCCGTGTAGGAGATAACTTGCGTCCTTCTAAAAAGGTCTGTCGTCTGCCCCATGGCCGTGATCAGGTGTGCCCGTATACTGGTCTAGAGACCATGGCATTCTAGCGTGTCTGGGAGTCGATCGAGATTCGCCATGGCGATAGCTACGTTAGCGCTCGGGGTCTTGAACACTGGCTGGTCTGCCAACATGTGGAAAGCATCATTGAGATTGTTTGGGACGAGCTTTCATTGCTGTTCTTCTGCCCGACGCTTGGCGCGATCAACATTACATTGCTCGCACTGCTGCCTTTGATCATTAGTTTCTCCGTCTCGGACTGGCTCATCGTTGCTGACATTGAGGACCAGATCCCCTCGGAGAGGGGGAAATACTGGGAAGCAGGGGAAACCCGGGGGGTATGGGGGAAGATCCAAGTCGTAGCTTTCGTCCTCAGGGTGTAAGACCTCGGTGCGAATGGAGCCCGTGCTTGAATTCGTGCTGGCAGTATTGTCCTCTGGTAGAGTATGGACGGAGACCATGTTGACAAAGTGACGTGCTGGTCGCACGGGCTGTCTTGGTGATAGATCTATTGTCTTGAATAGCCACCGAGTGTAACGCCAAACCTGATCGGTCAAGTTACTCAGGCCGTGAGGTAGGCACCCACCCGGAGGGGTTGCCTTGAAACGAACGATCCGTCCTTCGAGGGTGGCCGTAATCGCCAAAGACGTTCCCAGCCATTTGTGTGAAGTTACACGAGTTGGCCGAGCGGATCCGTGACAGTTGAGTGGCGTCATCTTGGTGATCTAGTCTGAGATTGAATTCACTAGATCAGAAACCTCAGAGAGCTTGTGTTTGGCACGATCAATGGCTTCGAGCAGGTCAGAATCGTTGATTCATTTCCCCTTGTAGTGGGGAAGTGGAGGGAAAGCTGTTGGCGTGGTCGCCAACGTTGTCGGGACAAAGGTGGTCGTAGTCGGTGTGGTCGGAGCCATCACCTCCGCCGCCCCAGGTTGGATCTAGTTCTCTTCCAAAGCCAAGGCCGTGAGGCCACCGGCACGAGTTGTCTAGGTGATCTAGCCGACGGTGAACGTGAGGCCTTCAGCCACGGCAGCGGAAGCAGGGATGATGACCATCTTGTTCGTCTGGAGAGCTGCACGCACACCCCCTACCTGGTGCACCACTATCGACAAAAGCTAGTCGGCAGTCTACCTTGGGGTATGCCCACGGTAGTAGTTTATCGGCAGACATGTGTGCAAGCTATGAACTCGATGGTGACGCAAGACACAGACAAGGTTTTTTATCCAGGTTCGGCTGCCGTGTTGGCGTAATACCTACGTTCTGTGTCTGATTGTATTGATCTGGGGTGAGTTGAATTGACTAAAGGGGGTCTCTTGCCTCTCCTTATATAGTCCAGAGGGTAGGGTTATAAATCTAGAAACTAATCCTAGTCGGTTACAATTGCCACAGATAGTATGATATCAATTCCTATTCTAACCGACTAGAATCCTCCTTGATCTCCACGTCTTGTTTCTTGCGCGAAACTCCGAGTCGTTGGATCAAGCCTTGAGCTGTCTCGTAATGGGCCAAACCTCCTGGCCCAAGTCTAGTCGTAAGGGTATATGGGTTTATACCCCCACAGTATTGGAAAATACGGATGGAGTCATATCTCGAAGCTTGCAATGTCAAGTGCCTAAAAGCCGCAACTGAAGGGTTTACCCCTCCAGCTAAGAACGCCGCTCTTATTACACTAGAGCAAGAAAACAAGAAGTGGAATGCAAAGGACAAAAACCACATCTTTAGAGGTCTTTGCAAAGAGGTGTTCAACCGTGTGAGGAACCACAAGACCACCCATGAACTATGGATGAAACTTTCTGTGCTGCATGAGGGATCCAAGAGTGAGCGTGAGGAGCGCTTTCATCTTGTCATGAACAAGCTAAATACATTTGAAATGCTTCCAAAAGAAAATGCTAATGAAATGTATTCTCACTTGAATGTGATTGTAGAGGAGCTAAATGGACTTGGACTCAACCAAATGAGTCCAGCGGATGTGGCGAGGAAGATACTATGTGTCCTCCCCATTGAGAAATATGGGCACATAGTCACCGTGCTTCAACAAGGCGATCTCTCAACCGCCACACCGACATCCATCTTGGGGAAGATCAATGCTCATGAGATGTACATGCACAGCAACCCTCAAGATAGCTCCTCATCAACCAAGAAAGAGAAGGACTTGGCTCTCAAGGCCTCTCAAGACTTCTCCCGAGAGTCAACTCTTGGAGTTCTAGGCGATCAGACTTCTCCCATGGCAAGGGGCGGAGCACATCGCCATGGCAAGAGGTTGTCCTCCCGGAGCACATCACCGCGGCAAGAGAGTCTCCTCTTGACCACAACGCCACGGCAAGAGCCCCTGGTACGTTCTTCCTTGCAGTTGATCTTGATCCATGCCTCGATCTATTCCAGTCGACCTCCATGTCTAGAGGGCAAGAGTCGTCTATAGTGGTCAGCTCATGTAGGGTTTTAATTTTTCTTCCTTGACTATTGTTGGATCATGTGGCACCCTTCATCTCATAGGGAAGAAAGGGTTCCTATGTTGTAGTGCTAGTACCGTTGATTTGATAGTCAAAGTAGGGTTTCTCAATTGTTTGTCAAGCTTGGTGAGGAATTGCTATGTGTTTGGAATCTGCTTTCTGATTTCTCATATGATAGTCATGCTAGGGTTTGTCATGAGATTGGATTCTGCTATTTGATTCTAATGGGGACGTGCTATATGATTCTAGTAGTCGATCTAATTTTTGGTAGCCGATCTGTACAGTATTTCATATACATGTTGCTGTTTTACTGAACTTTGTCTTGATGATGGATTCATGTAAGCAAATGTGGGTACAGTGGTACAAGTGTTTGAGCGAATATCAAATAGAATAGTTTTTCCTTTGTACATAGTTTGGAATCAACAGATCTACCTTTGCACTATTTTTTCCATAATGTTTGAATCAAATGAACATGTTTTCATGAATAGTATTTTCAAATTATTGTGTCTTAAATTTTATTAACTGTGTCAGTCATTAATTTTTTTGTAGACTTGTTGAGATGGATGGAGGAGATGGAAATTTCTTGTCAGACATTCTTCTCAATGGAGAAGATGGTACTGTTGCTGGTTTGGATGACACGAACTTGGATTCACTCAAGACACTCAAGCTCATGAGGAAGTGCAAGCTAGCTACAGTACAAAGGGAGCCAAGAAGACAAAGAATTTTCATTGGATGGAAGATGAAGTCATATGCTTCGGCTGGTTGAATGTTAGCAAAGATCCCATTACCGTTGTCAATCAATCTCATTCATCTTTTTGGGGAAAAGTTCATGCTTACTTTGAGAAGCACAAGAAAACTACAGCTCCAAGGACATAGAGTTCCATTATGCATAGGTTGCTGACAATTCAGTGTCAAGTGAACAAGTTCTGTTCATGCTATGAGGCTATTCTATGTAGGAATCAAAGTGGGTTAACTATCGAAGACAAGGTATGTAATAACATATGTTGTTTTACTTGAACTTTGATTATTTGTAAATGATATATACACTGACAGTATCCTGTACAGATTAACAAAGCAAAAATGCTGTATGAGGGGCTCAGTGTTGGGCTCCATCTCGAACACTAGGGAGGATGTGGAATGGGACATGGAGAACAAAACATTTGGTCTTTTAAATTGCTACACCATATTGAAGGAGGAAGACAAGTGGAAAGCGAAGATGATTGAACTTGCCGAGCTAGAGAAAGAGAAACAAGCAAGCAAGAAAAACTAGAAGAGTTCCAGGCCAAGGGATGGAGAGCCACTAACAATGATCAAGTCCTAGAAGTTGAGAAGAAGCGGGTGGCAAATGAAGAAAAAAAGCAGAAGTGAAGCTACTCAAAGAGAAAAAGAAATAATGTTAGCTGACATGTCCTCGCTCAACCTGATTGAGCGTGAATGGCTTGATACGATGCAGAACAAGATTGTCAAGAGGCAATGTGAAAATTAACTTAAGAAACCTTTAGTTGAAGTTATTTTAATTTGAGTTGTTCACTTATGGAACCTTTAGTTCTAGTTATTTTTAGAAAAGTCAATTGCCTATACGGTCCAGGTGCAAGGTGAATTTGCTCGCTTTCTATTGAATGCATGGTACTGTGCTTGTGTCATATCTTGCTACTCGCCCAGTGAGAGCAAGAAAGGCCAATCAAAAGCATGGGATGATGGTGAATAGCACACACATATATAGAAAGAACTTTGCTGAATATTTAAGTTAAATAAAGAACAAACAAGGATAATATCATTACACTTAATCAAAACATTTGCTGAATATTTAATTTAAATATAGGTCTAGATGATGGTTCCACATGTGCTCGATAAGGTTTTCTTTCAACTACACATGTGTTTTCTTGTTTCTGATCTTTCTATGCACATCAATAAACTCATCAAGGGTATGAGTTGGCTGGCCATGAGCAGGATCTACATTTTCACCACCATAATCAAAATGCTCGTTAGGGTCGACCACGAATCCTTCATCTTTGATAATCATGTTGTGCATGATCACACAAGCTCTCATGATCTTTGATAATGTCTCTATGTCCCAAATGCGCTTTGGCAAAATATTGCCTCTTGTTCCCCATAGAAAGAGTGATCGACTTGACTAAAGTAGCCTATGTTGGGTATATGTCATCTACAAGATAATAGTCCATTGTGTAATCATGGCCATTAACAGAAAAGTTAACTTCTAGAGCTCTTCCTTCTGCCAAGTTATCAAACAAAGGAGACCTATGAAGAACAATGATGTCATTGTGAGACATGGGAATTCCAAAGAAGGCATGCCATATCCAAAGATCGTCGGAAGCTACAGCCTCCAAAATGATAGTGGGCTTCTCCACATGCCCCTTTTACTGACCCTTCTTATTGTATGGACAGTTCTTCCACGCCCAATGCATACAATCGATGAACCCTAACATTCTTAGGAAGCCTTTTTGCTCACTGTTTGCAAGTAAGCGTGTTGTGTCCACTGCATTGGGATATCTAAGGTATTCTTCTCCAAAAATTTCATCGACTGTAGTAACAAACCGTCGTAGGCTTTCAAGTGCAGTACTCTCGCCAATGCAAATGTACTCATCTGTCACATCTGCGTGAACCCCATAAGTGAGCATACACATTACAATAGTGACTTTTTTTGGAAGCAACTCAGTCTAAGTACAGTAGCCGTGTTTCTTTTCTGCACAAAATAATCATCACATGCTTCAACAACATCCATTATGTGTACGAAAAGCTCCCTAGACATCCTGTACCTAAAGAAAACAAAACTAAAGTTTAACAACTCAAATAATATTTAAGCACATTTAAAAATCAATCTGAATTGAAACAACAGCAACTTTCGACGGAAAATTTCAGGACCATATGTTGAATTCACCACCAAATAATCTTGAAACATTGTAACACCCTAATTTTCAAACTTTGATTTTTTAATAGACTTAAATTAATTTAGCATTTATTTGAATTTTTGTTAGAATTATTTAGATAGGTCCACTATTTTCTAGTATTGAACAAATATTTTTTTAAGTAAACTAAAATAAATTATAAGGTACAAATTTATGTTGTTGCATTCATGTTGCTGCATAATTTTTTTTCTTGGTTGCTCAGGTGTATTTTAGATAGAGCTTAAATGATAATATAGTACACACACTCTTCAAAATCTTATTAGAATAAATAGAAAACTTTTATTTTACTTTTTTTCGTTCCTTCCTCGTTGCCATGAGCAACTGAGACACCGACGGGCGCCCGGCTAACGCCTTCTGCTCTGCACGCTCGCCTGTACAGCGCCGACGCCGCGCCCGCTCCACACACGCCGCCACCGGGCTTGCTCAGCTGCACAGGACCGGAGGGTCGCGTGGAACAAGCCCATGGTAACCACTTCCCTGCTCCACCCTCGACGCAGTCGTGATCCGCAACTCCATCCGATGTGAGCGCCGAGCCTATCCGCCATGAACGGCATGGAGTCAAGCTCCGCGACCCGGCCCTCCCCCTCCCTCAACTTATAAAAAGGAGCCCCTCGGGACCGCAGCCGCCAGCCGCATCCACCGTGCCTCTTCTCTCATCGAATTGGTAGCCACATCGCCGTCCATTGTACTCGCCGGAGTTCGTGTACTGCCTCGTCCGTTTCCCCGCATCGCTCATCATATCTGTGCTGAACTGACACCGAGATCCTATCCATCGAAGGCGTGGTGAGCTTCTGATCTCAACGCACTTGTTCCTGTTGTTATTCGTTTCATCATAGTCGAGTTTGTTTTATGCCGGCGAGCTCTCCGTCGTGCCAGCCATGCTGCCGTCGTGCACCTCTGCTCCAGCGACAAATAACATAGAAGCTCTTGTTATTAGCTTGTTGACGATCACATCAGGATCGTAAAAAGAATGGGTTGAACGGGTTACCCTTTCTGCGTGCCCGGCTCCATGTTTAGTAGGCAGGGAAGAGCCTCCTACGTGGCATTTATATGTATGGTCCATTGTTGATCCTAAGCATACACTCAACAAAGACTAATCTCATCCACTCAACATTCCTAAGAATGGCGTTGTTCTCGTGATGCTATTCTAGCCACACATACATACATACATACTATTCTTAACACCCCTACTCAATCTCAACCCGCTACTAGGTTGAGATTGTTTCTAAAGACTCCTATCTTGGTTGTAAGTAGAGGTTTTGTGAACCCGTCTGCTAGTTGATCAGCAGAGTTAATGAAACTTATGTCTAGGAGTTTTTCGGCTACTCTTTCTCGAACAAAATGGAAGTCTATTTCAATATATTTGGTGCGAGCATGAAACACTGGGTTTGCAGATAGGTACTTGGCGTCAATGTTGTCACACCATAGTCGAGTTGCACGAGGATGTAATATGCCAAGTTCATCAAGTAATTTTTGAATCCACATTACCTCTGCTGTTGCATTGGGCAATGCTTTGTACTCCGCTTTAGTGCTTGAGTGTGAGACTGTGGCTTGCTTCTTGGCACACCATGAGATGAGGTTAGGCCCAAGGAACACCGCAATGCCACCTGTTGAACTTCGATCATCGGGACATCCTGCCCAATCAGCATCACTAAATGCACTTACCATCATGGAGTAAGAGGGTCAGAATTTGAGTCCCAAGTTCAGGGTTCCTTGCACATATAGCAGAATCCGTTTGACGGCACTCCAGTGGACCGTAGTTGGTGCATGTAGGAACTGACATACTTTGTTGACTGAAAAGGAGATGTCCGGCCTTGTTAGTGTTAAATATTGTAGAGCTCCTACCACACTTCTGTATTTTGTTGCATCATCGAAATTCAATTTGCTTCCATCTGTGACGCTGAGTTTCTCTAAACTTGCAAGTGGGGTAGCAACGGCTTTACAATTCTCCATACCGGCTCGGTACACAACATCTTTGCCATACTGTTCCTGTGACACAGTTAGACCCTCCTTTGATCTCTTGACTTCTATGCCTAGGAAGTAATGGAGATCACCCAAATCTTTGAGAGCAAAGTCTTTTTCTAAGTCTTTGAGGAGAGCATTTGTGGCTTCGGTGGACGAGCTAGCCACAATAATATCATATCAACATAGACCAATAAAAATATAGTGTGTTGTCCTTTCCGATAAAAGAACAATGATGTATCACCTTTGGATGGAAGAAAACCCAGAGATGCAAGCTTGGCACAGAGTCTGGCATACCACGCATGTGGTGTTTGTTTGAGACCATATAATGCTTTGTCAAGTTTGCATACCTAGTTTGGCTTGGTCGTGTCAACATAACGAGGAGGCTGTCGCATATAGACTTCTTCTTCAAGGATGCCATGAAGAAACGCATTTTGTACGTCCAACTGTCGAAGAGACCAACCCCTTGACACTACAATAGACAAGATGAGTCTGATATTAGCAGCTTTGACAACTAGGATAAAAGTATCTTTATAGTCGATTCCATAACGTTGCTTGAAACCCTTGGCAACAAGTCGAGCTTTATGTCTATCTATCACTACAAGGATTCTGTTGATACGTGACGTTATCAATTGGTCATAAACAACATAAAAACTGTCATAGCTAACTTTTTGTGAGGCTCTAAAAATTTTTCATAGAATCCACGTCATAATCCTTCTTTGCGAAAATAAACCGTCACAAACGCACTGAATCGATGACGACTTCAATCGTCACCGAATAGCTGTTCATTTGGTTTCAAAGCAGCATCAGAGACAATTTGGATCATCACAGATATATGCCATGTCAGCACAGCCATATCAGCATATGAGGTGGAATCTGACGTGGCAAAATTTGACATGTCAGCTTGGTGACATGGCTATAGCTTACACATCAGCTTGGTGACGTGGCTCACCATTCCACATCAGCATTTTTTAAAATTAAATTTTGGGATACTAATGCGTAGGATGGGCTGGGCCCACAATGTGGGCTAGGCCTAATCTTTTCTGCGCAGCCCATTTTCATTTTATGTGCAGCCCATTTAAATTTATTCTGTGTGATCGAACAAGCAGTCAAGCACATGTGATTGCAATATATAATAACCCAGTACAATTACATACAGAAGCAGTACAATTACATACAAAAGTAAACTGACCACAACCAACTCAAAAGAATGAAGTAGCAAAAGGAACAGAAGACTAAGATAGCATTGCTCTCCTGTTCTTCAAGATAACATAAAAGAAACAGATGAAAAAGAAAGAAAGGAGACACATTCTCAGCTAGCAAGTGGCATCAGGTTATGACGCCTTTCTCCTCTGATCCATCTGCCCACTGCAATTATACATGAGGGAGACAAAAATTAATTAGTAACAATCAATAGCATGCCTATCAATTATTTGAGCCTGCAAACATATTATTGTACTTAGTAGCAGAAGCTTTCCTTGATAGACATAATAAGTCATACTAAGCAAATAAGTTTCAGATAATATATTGTTAGATAGGCTATGCCAGGAAGCTATCGCATATACTAGAGGTGCATTTGATAAACAAACACACAAAAAATACAAACATGGTAGGTGGTAAAAACAAATAATTTTATTCCCACCAAGAAATAAATCTGTATACTCTAATTGATTGCTTTATTCCAATTCAGAACTTGATAACCATGCCTTACCAAACACACACACATTGAGGTGTGTTGTTTACCGTATGTCAAGATTA
>Ga0182004_10003068_pt1 | contig 13189 bp, 13 predicted proteins | sample Sormic07211540_1_FD_120479 | JGI IMG/M metagenome (GOLD analysis project Ga0182004, IMG submission 120479) | Endophyte microbial communities from Sorghum bicolor roots, Mead, Nebraska, USA - 072115-40_1 MetaG | ecosystem: Host-associated > Plants > Roots > Unclassified | place: USA: Nebraska...
AATTGAGTCAGGAGTTGGAATCGCAGATTTTGCTTGCACGAATTAGCATCAAATTGAACGAATGTGTTCTGGAAATTAGTGAGGACCTTAGAGGAGGTCTCCTGAATTAATTGTGGAATGAGGTATGAAAAGTCGGTGGTGTATCGCCTCTCAAGGATGCAAAATGTTTGTCCATGACAGTTCACAGTTCAGAATTGCCTTATACTTCTGGCTAGACATTGGTGGTTTAGTGCAGTCCAAAAAGTCTCTGCTTAGCTCTATCAAACTGTGTAAGAGGAGAAGACCTTTTTCAGATTACATAGGCAGCGAAGCATGCAAATTATATGGTGTTAGGTATGTAAATTCAGGCAACTGTTTTGCAAGTTAGTGGTATAGTAACTATGGTATTCATTCATGTGAGAAGTTTCACCAGTTATTACAACATAGTTTAGATTGAACTGTTTGTGTGTGTTCACATGTTCCTCAATTTTTTATGTAGGCAACAGAACAACTTCATCTTACTAGATATGATAACAATGCACTTGTACACGAGTTTAAACTATAGCAAAGCACTAACATATGGCTACCCTCACTGCCAGATCTTAGGGACGTTCTTGGAGAACGATTACTGTGGACCTGGGACGCTCCTGGTTCACCCATTCCTGGACATGAAGGGTGAGATCAAGGAGAGGGGGCTCCCTGGCGCACCTCAAGCAGCACGGGCAGCAATAGCATGGGCTGAAAAGAACATCGACAAGGATTGGAAGGCCTGGACTGGAGAATACTAGCACTAGTTCTTGTTGGGTGTGCTTTCATCTTTCACTATTTGACTGTAGACTTGAGGTGTAGAACTCTAGACTAGTCATTCCAAGCTCTTGTCTTGTAACACAAAATTTTGGTCCCGCTTGTTCCGATGAAGGCGTGATTTTCCTTTCTCTCTCTCTCTCTCTCTCTCTCTCTCTCTCTCTCTCGAAGGTGCATGATTGAAACTTTTTCCAGCAACTAGTTGCACACACTAATATTTACCAATGTGGTAGGCATGCGGCCATTTTGCCATTACCACTGTGACCACTTGATCCATTTGCCATGTCATGTTTGCAGGTCACATTGCAGATGGCGCCTGCCAGCAAGGAGTGACGCAAGCACGGGAATCCCCGATGACATCCTCCACAGGCCCTTCACTTAACTCTCACTCTGGATGCTGCCCCCCCTCGCAGGAGCAGGACACGGACAGCCGCAGACCGGGTCAATGCCTGTCCATCCAAACTGCAAAAGGATCCGTCGTGTTCACAGTTCACCTCGATGGAGGATGGAGCCGGAGATTTGAAGACCATGGTATCCGCTTCAATGTTGGTGCCACGCAGGCGGAGGAAGGCTGGGTCCATCGCCGTCTGGCAGTCCGGGTCCATGCCATTCAAAGGGCCAGAGAAGCTGAAATGATGCGAGGTAGAGGAAGGCAGCGGGGGCGGCGTCTGTGAAAATGGCTGCCTCCCTGCTCTGCCCTGCGTGGCTGCCTGATCGGAGCTTCACGATCCATGCCATGGAGTGAGTTATGGTGGGTGGGCTATCATCGTCTTGGGCAGCTCTGGTGTCTGGAGATGGCGTGGCCCGTGAGCAGTTCTAATGGCGGCCCGGGCCCGTGTACGTGACGCCAAGATATACGTGCAGGTATGGTCCTCCACTTTTCCCTTGTCGATCTATTCCTCGCATCTGTGCCGTCGGTGATCTGTTCTACGGCCAGAGTTGGCTGCGATCCATGCCCGGCTACGGCTATGCTATGTGTTGAATTGAATCTACCGATTGGCTGAAGAGATGATGATGATGATGCTGACATCGTCGGTTCTTGGTACGTGGTGGTAGGGCACGAGAATTTATTTCTACAGGCGTAATATAAAGTGGCTTGGTTCGTTCATTGCATGCAGAGTTGCAGAGTCATCATAAATTCGCAAGCTATACTGCATACCTGAATCCCCAACAAGGTACATCTGTGTCCGTATATCTGGTGACCACTGACCACTCCGTTCGTATAGGATGTGGATCTACAGTAGCTGTAAATGGGTTTGCCTGATGCACTTTCATTTTTGGTCCTTGACCACCTGACAAACATTTGCGAATAAGTAGACATCTTTCTTTCCAGGAAGGAAAAAGGGTGTGAATATACTCCTTGGTCCACATCAGTCATACGTACTGTCATATGACACTTGAATTACAGCTGAGCTGCTCATATGAAATACGTGAGGATCGGATCGGATCGGAGTGACGAACTGAGGGACCCGTGCTGTGTGCTGTGTGTGCTGTGCATAGGCAGGCCGCAGGCGTTGTTAGTACGTAGATGGATGGATCGTAAACATTATTAAATGACTGGTTGATTCGGGTATACGACATGGCGAGCCAGCAAAGCATGACATTCCCCCTCCCTGTGTCCCCTGTGAGCTGTGACTGTGTCCCTTATCCTTCTCTGTTCCTCAGCCGGCCGGCCGATCGGTACTGGTACTGCTCGTCTGCTCCTATTGTATGCAGAGCAGTAGGCCGGCCGTATCGACAAGCCCAACAGACGATGGATCAGATCGGATCTCCCCCTCCTGGCTCGAGTAGATCTTGACCATCCGTGCTCCAATCATGCTCATGCTCGCCGCGCTGCAGCCTGCAGGCATGCCAATGGCCAACCCTAGTCACTTACACCTCTGGCCCAACATGCATGTCACATTCTTGGGAGTTAAGAGACGAAGCCCAAATTTTGTGTCGTCTGAGAAATGCTGTTCCGTGTATGTGACCAGACGACTGAGACGACCATCAAAGTCGCAAGAGAGCTAGCTTAGCTGTCACGCTCGCGAAAGATCAACGTCTGGGAAAGAAAGGGTTATATTAACGGCGACAGGTAGAGATATAATTCACCACTGGGGGTCTGGGTCCCCTTTGTTATCATTCCCTTTCGGAACGGAACTGTCATTCATCGCGTCGTCACTGCCATGTGGGGCCTTTTGATTGGTCGGCAAATTCTCGGATGGCAGGTGCACATGTATAAAGAGAGGGGCGCGATGAGACGGTTCCTTTTACCAATCATTCCCTACTTATATTTATCCGTTCGTCATGCGGCCGATCAATTTCTTTTTACCATACAGTCGTCGTACAAACTGCACACAAGGATAAATTCGTACAAAACCTCACCATATATACTGTACATGCTGAGCACTTCCATTCCATATATACACAGCACACATACATACGATAAGCTAGTAGTGTAGTGGCACTGGCAGTAGCTAGGCGAGGCGACCCTAGTTTTTATATAGATATCCCTCTACTACTAGTAGTAAGTGCTCTCACATCGATCGCTCACACCACTGATCTGACGCTACACGCTGCCTTCTACTATCCTCATCACTTTTGTTCCACTACTTGGCTGCAAGTCTCTGCGGCGGCAGTGGCACCACCAACGCCACGCCGCCCACTAGCTAGCTCCCCTCGGGCACGACAGGCAGCGGCAATGGCCGCCGCCCAGCGACCTTGATCGGACCCACCGCGCGCGCGGCGCCGGGTTGGCGGCATGCCGGACGACGCCTTCCTCTTCTGCGCCGAGGACGCCGCAGCCGCCTTCGTCTTCGACGCCGCCGCCGCTGCAGGGGATGTCGGCGACGGCGACGAGGACGACGACGATGACGGGTGCTGCTCCGCGGTCGAGGACGAGGAGTCGGCGGCCTCCATCGCCGAGCTCATCGGCGGCGAGGCCCAGTACTCGCCCAGGCCGGACTACCCCGACAGGCTCCGGTCCAGGTCCATCGACCCGGCCGCCAGGGCCGAGTCGGTTGCATGGATTCTCAAGGTGACGCGATCTGTCCAGAGGCTATACACACACTCTCTCACACATGCTTGCTTGATATCGTTTAGATTAGACGCTGCACCATGATCCATGCATGCTAGCTTTCTTGCTAGCTCTGTCCATGTCTCACCATGCTGATCTTCCTGATGCTCTATTGTCTTATTAATTTGTAGAAGATGGCATATTAGCTCAGCAAGCAATCTCATCTCATCGTCTTATATATATATATATGTCTTGTTAGTGATCTCTCTCATCTTAATTCTTCATCGCCATCAGGTGCAAGAGTACTATGGATTTCTTCCATTGACAGCCTACCTCGCCGTCAACTACATGGACCGGTTCCTCTCCCTCCACCGTTTGCCGGTAAGAGCTTAGCTCCCTTGTGTTGTGGCCCCCACCGCCGCAGCTAGCTGCCATTTCTCTTTTCGCCACAAACGACACACTATTTACTAAGGCCTTGTTTAGTTCCGAAAATTTTTGGGAAATGGACACTGTAGCATTTTCGTTTGTATTTGACAAATATTGTCCAATCATGACTAACTAGGCTCAAAAGATTCGTCTCGTCAATTTCGACCAAACTGTGCAATTAGTTTTTATTTTCGTCTATATTTAATACTTCATGCATGCGTCTAAAGATTCGATGTGACGGAGGATGTGAAAAATTTTGCAAAATTTTCTGGGAAGTAAACAAGGCCTAAATTACACACTTCCTTATAAATATCATTTAGCTAGCAACACATGAGTACCATATAATTCTTTTTCATATGAGCAATTGAGTATGGTGGTGGCCGTGTGGAAGTATATATATATGGTGTGTCACACACACAGTGTGTTTGCGTGTGGTGGCTGTCAGTGGGAAGTTGATCGATGCTCAAAGTGCACTAGTGCTGATGTTGGTGTGGAAAAAGAAAGGATTTGGAGGAGCGTGTCCGCGTGGATTAACTAATCAATTATAAGCATCTGTCTAATTACCTTCCTACCCCTACCTAAACGGAATGAATTAGGGGGGGCAGCTACAGGGGCAAGGGATTTTGTTTATGCACTCAAGACAGAGAGGGGTCTTTTGCCTTTGCAGCCAGCCAGCCAGCCGTGCTTTAGCGCAAGCCTGACGCTTTTTATCATCGTGTGTGGAACACACCTTATCATTGTGCCTCGCCATCCATCACCTCGTCCCATTCTATCCACATTTTTATTCCATCCATCCATGGCCCTGCCTGTGAGCGAGACTTGCAACTGTGTGACTGTGCTCTAGCTAGCTGTGGGGTTTCGTGGGGGTGTGGTGGTAGTAGTAGTTTATTTATCTGAATTCATTCTGATCTGAACCAAAGGAGAGGAAAAGAACACAAGCTAGCTGTAAACACTGCAAAGTGGTCTCACTAAAACGCATCTCTCACTGCATAGGCACCAAGTCATATGCAGCACCTGCCCTGGTTGAAACTGCAGCATTATTTTTCTGACTTTTGTTGCCTTGTGCTGTCTGCTGCTGCTGCTGTTTTCCTCAACTGAACACATGCTCTTGGATTTATATATATTGTTTAGATGAAACAATCAACCATAGAATATATATACTAGGATTCCACTGTAAAAGCAAGCATGGACCAGGCCATGCTGAGGTCACCTTCTGAAACTTCAGGGATTTACACTAAGATAATAGGGTTATCCTATCCAGACTCTGCTTTGACTGAAACTGAAGACCTCACCAACCTTTGTTGCAAGTAACATATCCTTTTTCAGATCCGTACATATGTGTTTGTTCTCAACGGTAATGGTTGGTTAGAGTGCTAATGTAAAAGTGTTTCTTGTCTAACTTGCTCCTAGCTCCTAATGTCCTCCATCTCCTCATGTTGTTATTATGAGGACTCCTAAATATGTAGTAGGTAATAACAATCAATGTATGTGGTCTTCAGAAATGCATGACCACATCTCCCTGTGGTGGCCATGTGAACATCCCTACCAAAATCTTGATGGCCCTACATGTATGGCCTAGCTTAGCTAGGTCTAGGTGTTCTTGCTTCCATATGCCAACAGACAAATAATTTCGGAATTTAAAGTTTGAGATTTTATCATGTTTCACATAATAAAAGAACAGGAGATGCAATGCAAGAATATATAGAACATGCATGATCTGTCCTTTGGTTTCGTGGATCCTTGCTCCAGCATATTCATTGCGGTATTTTTGTGCGTTTGTCCATGAATGCACGCAGCAGGAGGAGGACGGGTGGGCGATGCAGCTGCTGGCCGTGACCTGCCTCTCCCTGGCTGCCAAGATGGAGGAGACCCTCGTGCCCTCCCTCCTGGACCTACAGGCAAGACAATTAGGACACACTAGTACTTGCCATGCATATGTGCCACTACGGTTACACGTTTAATCCCAGTAATACTCATGAGCTCTTAATTAATCAAGATTGATGAACATTGTTCACTGATTTTTGCCTTGCATTGCATAATTGCGCATTGCAGGTTGAGGGCACCAGCAGATACGACTTCGACCCTGGGACGGTCGGCCGGATGGAGCTCATCGTCCTGACGGCGCTCAACTGGCGGCTCCGGTCGGTTACTCCCTTCACCTTCATCGACTTCTTCGCGTGCAAGGTCGATCCGGGAGGGAGGCACACCAGGTGTCTAATTGCCCGGGCCACGCAAGTGATTCTAGCTGCAATGCATGGTAATTATGCACTGCTACTGCTAGCTTGGGGCCGCTGCAGTGCGTGCAGTTCCAACCTCCAATGTACTAACTGTGAACTGCTGCCACAGACATCGAGTTCTTGGACCACTGCCCGTCATCAATGGCGGCAGCGGCCGTGCTCTGTGCCACCGGTGAGACGCCGTCGCTGGAGTCCGTCAGCCCTGGGGCTGCCGTCAGCTGGTGCATCGGCCTTGCAGAGGTACGGAGTACTCTATACAAGAACTAACTATTACGATACTATATGTCAATTTGTATGTACGTAACATTTTGTTTTTGCCTACCTACAGGAAGGGATCAGCAGCTGCTACAGACTGATGCGGCAGCTGGTGACTGGCAACGTCCAGACAAGGGTCGCCAGCACGACCATGGCAGCAGCAGTGAACCTGTGCTGCTCGGATGAGGTGCTGTCCTCGCACTCCTCCTCCATCTCCACCTCCTCGCCTCCCCCGGCGAAGAGGAGGAAGAGGTCGCCGACGACGGCCACGTGAACACTGAAGGACGCAAGTAGATAGCATTATTTACATGGTTTTTTTGGCCGATTAACAGGGTTTGATCGATTTCTTTGCAGTTTGTTGTGATTCTTTCTTTTATTTTTTTTCTTTTGCCATTTGTTCGTTCTCTTCTTTTGGGGTTGGATCTCTACGCTACGCCTCGGTGGTGGGGGCTCTGCCTGCTAGATCATCAGCCCAGCCATCATGGCGGCCTCTGGCCTCTGCACCGCCAGCTACAACAGATGAAGGTGACGAGAGAGAAAGGCAGCTACAACAGACACATCTGTGTTTCTCTGTGCAACACTCTGTGGGGCTTCTTCAACCCCGACGCAGAGCTGCAGAGGAGCCATTGATTGGTCAGCGAGGAAGCCATGGCGACAGAGATGAAGAGGGTGGCATGAGTTGCGGTGGATGGGTGATGATTGGTAGGGTTAAATGACGTGGTCAAAGGGCCTGGGCGGTCAGGGCTCCTGCCAAGATGCAGCCCTGCCTGCAAAGTTTCTGTTCATATTCATGAGGGCAAAAATTGTTTGTTTCCGAGTGGTTTGTTTGTATTTTGTTGATGCTTCTGCTGAGGGGGGCATGCATGCTTTGCTGTGATGGGGAGGCACATGGATATGCCCTAGCTGGTGTGGTGCTGCTCTGGAGGGAAATATTTGCCCATCTCCAGGGCTAACAGTGTCCAAGCATGGGGCTTTTGGGGGCCCCTTGCTAATTGTTTGTATCTCTTCTTTCTTGTTTATGCATCAATAAAGAATTTTGCCATTTGAATTGGCTTGAGAAGAGAGTAAAAACTAAAGAGAGAGTTTCTGTGTTTTACCTTACCTGCTGCTGGGATCTACTGTATGAATTAGCACTGTCTTCCTGCACTGTTATTCTCAGTCAGATCTGAGGTTGCAGCTGGTCAGACTGGCATATATATTTTTTGTTATATATGACATATGGTTACTACCACTGTCACTTTGTGGCAGAAAAGGCCTCGGCCACAGTAAGGGGCTAAGGGGTTGTCGGACACTGAAAATTCCCTTGCTAATGAACGCACAATGTCAAACAAATGACTGTACATCATCACATGATTGTTGAAAGTGAATAACTGACTAACTGAGTAGGTTAGGTGCTCGCTACATGCAAAAAATGCACAGTAGGAAGTAGACATGCACTGCAAGGAATATGACTCAACTTTGCAGATAATTTATTATTCCTCCCCAACAAGAATTGTTTGCTCAATCATGTCTGAGTACTCTGGGTTTCTACCTATTATAAGTTTGATTGATCTGGACAATATATATAGAGAGAGTCATTGTAAATCTCCTGCTAACTATGCTAGATGCATGCTAAGGATCTCCTATATCCTTTCGTTTAAGATGAGGGAATTAGCATCTTGAACTGCATATATAGAATACAATATCCACAACCTGAGAATATGGCACCAGTCTATGCAAAGCTGCAAACTCCCTGCCCCCAAGGAAGAATAACACAATATATATAAAGTTAAACCTAACCCCATCATTGTTGTTCAACAGCATTTAGAATAGTGGTCAACAGTAGTGGCTAATGGGAATCATTGTGCTAGTACCCATTAACAGGGGCAGTTTGTCATATCCTTTGATCCTTCTTTTCAGTGTTTCTGGAAGGGAGTTAGAGTTACCCACCCAGTACAGCTAGCAACCAATGTGCAAGCTGGCTGAGGTGAATGAAACGGCAACATGTCATGGACATGGACCATGGACCTCCAACTCCATCCAAGAGCAGGCACACAGAAAGGGGTTGCTGCATATGGCCATGGCATGGGGGTGCTGCACGGCACCAATACCTGATGATCTGTGGCAGGCCATGCCATGCCATACTTTGCCCTAATAATGTACAAATGAGGCCATGACCTTGGAGCCCCACCACAGACATCCAATCTTTTTTGTTTTTTTTTTGTTTTTGTTTTTTGCATTCTGCAGCTGTTCTTGTGATCTGTGAATGTGATGCGCTCGCAGTCACTCGGCGTATTTGTTTGTCTTATATTTCTTTTGCTGAATGGCTGGATGGAGGATGGAGAAAACTCTGGTATCAGACAACAACTTTGAGGGTACAACGTACTACTACAGACACCGGCGATGCCTGCAGTTTTTTTGCAGCTGCTCTTTTGTCAGAGGGTAGATCTTGAGGAGAGTCCTTGGCTTTCCACGAGGGGGTGAAAAAACACCATCTTTCTCCCAAGAAAAGAGGGAGAGAAAAGAAAGCGACTTTGAGGGAGGGCTCGAAAGGAATTTCATCATTTCAGCAAATAAAATATTGCCCAGTGAAGATTCGGGGATGCGCACTCCGTGGTCCGATCGAACGGTGCAGATGGCGTCGAGGACTGAATCCAATGTTGGAGCTGCGTGGATGGAGCCCTGGCTTTCAGAACACAGCTTTGCTGATTCAACATTGCATTGCATGCACTTTGGTCACCACACCACAGCACAGCAGAAGGAAAAGGCCATGATCTCACAGGCAGCTTTGGAATCCCATGACCGAGCGTCCGTCCGAGCCCAAAAGACGGACCAGCGAAAGCCTCTGTCTCTGATTGCAGAAACATGTGTATTGTACTATTGTCTACCCCTGATCTGATCTTCTCTGTATGTAATCGTAGTAGAGAATGATCCAGGGCAGGGCATGCTGTTTCAGTTTCACTCCTGGAGTCCAGGTCCAGGTACTGTATTTCACAGGATATCGCTTGCAAATGCTCAGACTGTTGTTATACAAACGGTAGCTGCAGGCCTGTCTGCGAGGGCAGAAAGCTAGAAGGAGAGGAGAGGTCAGAGACTGCCAGTGCTAGGAACTGCAGCGGTACATACTGCAATGCGCGTGTATCTTCAGCAAGACGATGCGCCTTTGCTTTCAGATAAAAAATCAATCAGAGGATTCAGAGGCTGGGCTGGCAAAGGCGGATCAAAAGAAGTGCTGGCTTGCTCCTTTTGGTCCCGCATACGTGCGCTCACACCCGTCGCTCGTGCAGTCGCCTTTTGGGACTCACGAGCGGGGCATGGCCATGGCGTCGAGCAAGCTCGTCCCGTCGCAGCGATCGCACACGAGCTGCATGCGTGCTTTGGCCAGTGCAGTGTGCAGGGGAGTGGTGGCTGCTGGCTGGCTGGCGATGCGTCGGCGTGGTGCCGAGTGTGGTCGCCGGGTCCGACCGATGGAGTGGTCAAAAGGTTGCATGATATGGGAGAATATTTGGAGCGGGGGCGGTGGTTTCCTTTGTGGCGGCGTGGGGAGGCAGCTTACCCCATCCGGCAGCACGGTGCACCTGCAGCGGGCGTAGCCTTTGCCTGGTGACTTTGCACTTCTTTTGTTTTTTTTTCCTTTTATTTTATTTTAGGGCATGTTTGGTTCCTCGTTTAAGCCAAAAATTTTTTAGATTTTGGTCCACTATTTTATAGAATAGAACTAAACACTATCCAAGTTTTTTTTAGCAAAATGATTGTCATTTTGCATTCTGAATTTTGGTCTCAAGAGACAAAAAAAAAACCCTAAAAGAGCTTTCGCTACCCCAACTAACCCTGAAAATTTTGGTATTTTGAATGAATCTAAACATAACCCTAAAAATTTTAGTATTTTACATTTCATCATTTCAAAATAGTTGGTATTTTGCATTTTGCATTCTATAAGTAAGTAAATAAGGCCTCAATTTAGATAGAAGATCTTCAATTTGTGATATAAAGTAGGGCGTTGATAGAGCGTGTACAGAATTTTGATTCTCCACGTGCACACCTCCTCGCAAAAGCAGATTTGAGTCGAAAAAAAAATCAGTAGCTCTCTATTCCCCAACTTCGCTGCCCTCACCCCTGTCGTCGTTGTCATTGCTCCGTCACGGTGACAGCCATGGAGCTCAGTGAAATCCTAGCTCATCCATGGCGCCACCTTCTACCCTCTCCCTCCCCTCCTCGCCGTCGTCACCATGGCCGGAGCTCCCTGCTGTCGCCAGCTCCCTTAAATTGCCCATCAACCATCCCCACAGTCTGCCCTATACGTCTTGTCCGGTCGGCCATTCTATACCTCGCTGGAGTTGGAGAAGATAAGCGAGCTCGCCAAAACCTTAGAAAGCAGATCCAAAAGAAAGAGGAGAGAGAGAGAGAGAGAGAGAGAGAGAGAGGAGAGGAGGCCTACTTGGTGCATATCTGCAGCCGCATCCGGCATGGCTATGCGTGGGCGAGGCTGTGGGGCGCAGGCGCAGGAGCCAAGAGCTAGTGGGGCACGAGCGCAGGGAAGATGTCACCGGTGAGATGCTCGCTAGAGAGAGAGGTGCGGGCACCATGAGGGGTGGATGAGTGGTTTGTGCGGGTTGAAGCGTGAGATACTGCAAGTTTTCTTTTAAGCATTTAGCATATACGAAAATGCTCGTCGCGCATCGTATGTGTATATCTATATAATATAAAAGGACTAAAGAGTATTGTATCTCAAAAAGCACGGCAGAAACCAGCACTCCAAAGATGGATAAGATATATGTAGTTCATAGTGGTGGATAGTCTATTGAGTGATGAGAGCTGATAGATCTAAACACATAATGAATCATGTATAACATTACACAGGATCTTATTCTTAGACCATACATGACCACTAATTAAATAATGCAGAAGTATTGAGTAGATTAGTGCTAGACCAGCGTTTGTAGACGCCATTGAAACCTCTGGTGGTGATGCAGACGTTGGTGGTGGTGTAGATTGACGTAAATCACCAGTTGAGGGTTGGAGAACCCTCTGCTGGTGTAGATCTCCTCGTGCTAGGTACCGACGTCCATCTGGGCGCCGCCGGCACTGGCCTGGACGGGATTGAGACCTTCCTAAGCCCTCCAGTGCCTGATTGATCGGTTTGGTGGGATTGAATGAGATTCAATGGGATCAGGAGGCACCAGGGGTGCCTCTGCTTATATAGTGCACTGTGGGCCATGGGACCAAAACCCTAGACGAATCTGAGGGCTGCCGCCGATCGTGGCAGATCTAATAACGTTGAATAGATATGATGGGTGGACCTCTTACTTGACCCTTAATTAATCATGCGGCTAACTAATCTCGTCATTATCACGGCATTTGCCGAGATCACAATCCAACATTCTCCCACTTGATCGAACGGCTAATGCACTTATGCAACTTATGTTCGCTTACTCTTATGCTCAGACTTAGTACTATAGTAAGACTAGACCAATGCGTCGTCAGCAGCAATAAGTACCACTGGGACCCCATTACCCATAGTTCACTATAATACCTTGTAAGAGCACTTACTACTTATTGAGAGTATACGGCCTTATTACCTAGTCTCAGAGGCTCTCCACTAAACCCATGCTAGTTGCATGTTGTTTAAATATATTATGTGGTAAGCCCTTAGTTAGCGGATCCGCGAGCATCAACTTAGTACTTATATGCTCAACCTTAATGGTCTGATCCTGGGTTCTATCCTTCACAACATAGTACTTTAGGTCTAAAGACTTTGACCCATTAGTAGATTTGTTGTTACCGGAAAACAATACTGCAGACTGATTGTCACAGTATATAGTAATAGGTTTTGAAATGTTGTCGACAATTCTTAGGCCCGAGACAAAATTCTTAAGCCAAACAGCCTGGTTTGTTGCTGCACAACAAGCAATAACTTCAGCTTGCATAGTCGACTGTGTTGCTATAGTTTGCTTAACACTTTTCCAGGAAATTGCTCCTCCAGCAAGGGTGAAAATATATCCTGTTGTGGATCTCTTTTGATCCGCACACCCTCCTAGATCAGCATCTGAATAATCCACAATTTCTAGAGAATCTGACCTCCGATATGTGAGCATTAAATCTTTGGTGCCTTGACAATAACGTAAAGCTTTCTTAACACCTTTCCAGTGGACCAAACCTAGATTTTTCTGATATCTGCCTAGTAACCCGGATACATGTGCCAAGTCTGGACGTGTACAAACTTGTGCATACATAAGACTTCCGACAGCAGAAGCATATGGCTTATCTCTCATCTTATCTAACTCTAACTTATTCTTAGGACATTGGTATTCACCAACTTTATCACCCTTAGCAAACGGTACAGGTGTGGCAGCACACTTTTGCATGTTATACCTTGCAAGCATTTTCTTAATATATGCTTTCTGTGACAATCCTAATACTCCTTTGGTCCTATCTCGGTTTATCTCTATGCCAAGGACATAAGAAGCATCACCAAGATCTTTCATATCAAAATGAGATGACAAGAAGTTCTTTG
>Ga0182004_10003069_pt1 | contig 13186 bp, 7 predicted proteins | sample Sormic07211540_1_FD_120479 | JGI IMG/M metagenome (GOLD analysis project Ga0182004, IMG submission 120479) | Endophyte microbial communities from Sorghum bicolor roots, Mead, Nebraska, USA - 072115-40_1 MetaG | ecosystem: Host-associated > Plants > Roots > Unclassified | place: USA: Nebraska...
CGATCACTGTGTAAGGTCCGTCCCATTTGCTCCTGAGCTTTCCTTTCCCGAACAATTTGACTCTCGAGTTGAAGAGCAGGACTTTGTCGCCGATCTTGAATTCTTTATGTAAGATCTTTTTATGGTGCCATTTTTTTGTTCTTTCTTTCTAGAGGTTGGCACTGTAATAGGCTTTTTCTCGCCATTCTTCTAATTCTGCGACTTGTCTTTGCCTGTTTCTTCCAGCGGCCTTGATGTCCATATTCCAAGTCTTGATTGCCCAGTGAGCTCTATGTTCAAGCTCAAGAGGCAAATGATAGATTTTGCCATAGACCAATTGATAAGGTGACATCCAATGGGAGTTTTGTAAGCTATCCTGTATGCCCAGAGTGGATCAGGGAGCTTATCTTTCCAGCCTGTTCCCATTTCGTTCACCGTTTTCTGGAGTATGTTCTTGATCTGCTTATTGGAAGTTTAGGCCTGCCCGCTGGTTTGGGGATGATAAGGAGTAGCAACATTGTGATGGGTGCCCAAATCTCACAAAAATGTTCTGAAGGCTTTATCAATGAAGTGCGACCCTCCGTCACTTATTACCATTCTTGGTGTCCCAAAATGAGGAAAGATGATCTCGTGAAACATCTTTCTTGCATGCCTGGCATCTACTCCTCGACACGGTAATGCTTCTACCCATTTTGATATGTAGTCAACTGCTACAAGGATGTGCTCGTAGTCGCCTAATTTCTTGAATGGCCCCATAAAGTCAATTCCCCAGACATCAAAAATTTTGACTTGGAGATTGAAGTGAAGTGGCATGGCGTTGCGTGCACTGATGTTGCCTTGTAGCTGACACTGACGGCATCTATGGACGAACTTCTTCGTGTCTTGATACATTGTAGGCTAGTAGAAGCCGCACGTCCAGATTTTGGACTGTGTGTGAAATACTCCATAGTGACCTCCGTATGGTGAAGCGTGACACTTCTCAATGATGTGTGCACCCTCTGAGGTGGGCAGACATCTTTGTAGCAGTCCGTCAGCATAGACCCAGTATAGGTAGGGGTCGTCCCATAGGTGGCAGCGACTTTCATATTCAAGCTTCTTATTTGATTCGCCTAGGGGTACGTACCCTGAAACCATAAAGTTAACAATATTTGCATATCATGGGTTCGTGTCGTTGATCATCAGGAGCATGTCGTCGCGTAGGAAGTCGTTAATCTGCTGTTCCTGCATGTTAGTGACTTGCATACGCGAAAGATGATCTGCAACAGTATTTTCTACTCCTTTCTTATCTTTTATCTCAATTCAAACTCTTGTAACAACAACATCCATCGGAGCAGACGAGTTTTAGCATCCATTTTGGTGAGCAAATATTTGAGAGCAGCATGATCTGTATAAACAATTATCTTTGCTCCCTCCAAATAGGATCTAAACTTATCGATAGCAAAGACTATAGCGAGGAACTCTTTTTCAGTAGTGGCGTAGTTAAGCTAAGGTCCTGTCAAAGTCTTGCTAGCGTAAGCGATCGCGTGATGCTTTTTGTCCTTGGTTTGGCTGAGGACCGCCCCAACAGCATAATCGCTGGCATCACACATGATCTCAAAGGGTAGCGACCAATCCGGAGGTTGGATAATGGGAACTGAGATGAGTGCCTCCTTATGGTTTGAAAGCTCTTAAGCACTCATCTGTGAACTCAAAGGGAACATCTTTTGCTAAAAGGGCTGTCAGCGGCCGGGTGAATTGTGAAATTTTTTTGATAAATCGTCTATAAAACCCGGCGTGGCCTAGAAAGCTGTGAATTCCCTTGATGTTCATAGGGGGAGGTAGTTGTTCTATGACTTATATTTTTGCTTTATCTACCTCGATTCCCTATTCAGACACTAAGTGTCCCAAAACAATGCCTTCTCGGACCATAAAGTGGAATTTTTCCCAATTAAGTACTAGGTCCTTATCTTGGCATCTTTGCAAAACTTGGTCCAAATTTTCAAGGCAACGATCGAAAGTTTTTCCATAGACCGAAAAGTTGTCCATGAAAACTTCCATGATCTCCTCAATCATTTCCAAGAAAATGGACATCATGCATCTTTGGAATGAGGCGGGTGCATTGAACAACCCAAACGACATTCTTCTCTATGCATACGTTCCATATGGGCATGTGAACGTAGTTTTGCTTTGATCATCGGGATGGATGGGAATTTGGTGATAACCAGAATACCCATTGAGGAAACAGAAATAGGAGTGTTTCGCCAATCGTTTCAACATCTCATCGATGAAGGGCAATGGGAAATGATCCTTTTTCGTTGCCGCGTTAAGTTTTCTATAATCAATACACATTCTCCATCCCATGACAGTATGCTGAGGGATAAGCTCATTCTGAGTGTTCTTAACTGCCGTCATTCCTCCTTCTTTCGGAACCACTTGGACGGGACTAGCCCAGTCGCTATGTGGTATGGATAAATAATCCCGACGTGAAAAAGTTTGAGGACTTCCTTTTCACGACTTCCCTCATCGCATTATTGAGCCTGCGCTGTGGTTCATGTGTGGGCGTGCTTGCAGGGTCAATAGGTATACGATTGGTACAGAGTGTTGGGATAACCCCCTTGAGGTCTTGCAGGAATACCCAAAGATCGACCTACGCTTTTCTTAAACAGCGATGAGTCGAGAGGTTTCGTCATCAGAAAGCTTATCACTCATGATGACGGGCATGTTTTTGTCACCGTGAAGAAAAGGATATCTTAATCCTTTCGGTAGGGTTTTTCGCTCAACTGGAGGTGGAGTCGGCACTTCCTCCTTAGGAAGTTTGAGGATTTCTCCTGTGTCGTCCTCTTCTTCTATAAAGAAGTTAGAGTCATTTTCTAAGGACGTCTCAGGAGTTTCGAATGGCACTACCGACATATCCTCCTCGGGCATAGAAGAACAGGGAGGTTCTGCTATCGAGTTTCTAGCTCAAGAGAATGAGATTGAAAATTTATTCCTCCCTATCTTTACATCTAATTCCCCTGTGTTGGAGGCATCGTAAAAGAATGTCTCCAGGGGGTGCCCGATCAGCACATCGAAGCCTATGTCGTCAAAGATATGAAAAATCTAGAGTCAAGACGACATCTTCGTGCTGAATGTTCACGTTGTAAACCACTCCTTGTCCCTTTTAATGGACTATGGTCCATCTCTAAAAGACAAGTTGGTAGGAGCTAAAATCTTATCACCAAGATGGGTGAGTGCAAAGCCTGAGGAGAATATGTTTGCTCCTACCGTGGGATTATACAACGTCTCTACCCAATCATCCTGGATCTTGCAGTGAATGGTTCATGAAGGTGAGCAAATCTGAATTACTTCATACGAAGACTCTCTTTCATTCGTCCATTCATTGCTCATGATCGCTGTCAACTCCTTAATGGATTCTTTAAGGGAATCACGATCAGGTTCTAGAGTGATACGAACATGATTGATCTTCTTTTTATTATACTTCGAATAATTACCAAAATCGTCAATGAAATTGTCATTGAAGCATGGAAGGGCATAGGGTAGAAGGTTCTCTCTTAGCTCATCTAGTTCGGGTGAGGATGTCTCAGGTTGTGCATTTGTTTCGGCCTCAGCCAAAGAGACTTTCTCAAAACACGGCTCTAGTTCTACGCGGAGGGGTTCTAAGGGGGGAGTATTCTCTAGAATGCGATCTAGCAGAGCTTCTCCCTCCTCTGTAGTTTTGTGTGTGAATGATCCTCCCGCGGACGTGTCAAGCATTAGGGCAGATTCCTTGTTAAGCCCTAACCAAAAGTGCTGTAATAGCACATGGTTGGGGATAGACAAGTCTAGGCCAGATTTGGTCAAAGTTGTGAATCTGTCCCAAGCTGCTCCTAGGGATTCCTTCTCTTCTCGACGGAAGTTGAGAATCTCTTGACATAGGGCAGCAATTCAGGATAAGGGGTAGAATGCTAGGCAGATTTTTTTCGCAATTCTTCCCAATCGCCAACTACCTTCCCTACGTTCTGGGTGTACCATTGCCTCGCCCTCTCATTAAGAGAGAAGGGAATTAATTTCCACCGCATTGTCTCGAGTGACATGCCAGCAATGGTGAGGCATGCACAGAGCTGCTCAAATCCCCTCGAGTGGTGATATGGGTTTTCGTAATCTAAGCCTGAGAAGGATTGTTCCCGAACCATGGCTATAAAAGCCGACCAGAGTTTGTAAATCAAAGCTGTGATGGGCTTCGCGGATTGTGGAGGTGTGGCGATCTCGGCCTTGGGAGGAGACAAATCGAAGATGATAGGTTGCTCCATCAGAACAAAGTAAGAAAAGAGTCGTAAAAACAAAAGATACACAGGCAACTAGGTTCAGAGACTAAGACGACAACCGTTCCCCAGCAATGGCGCCTGAAATGCTTGTTGGCGCTTCTTAGCTACATCAGAGAAATCCGTAAGCACACGGAGTACCGTTGTAGCACTTCACCCGGAAGTATTCAGGGTATCGTATTTATCCACAGGGAACGGCAAAACGTCACTTAGACTCTAAACTAATCACCCTAGAAGATAGAAGGGAGCAGAACACGGCTGAGAGGATACACTAAAGTGATGAACCACTAAGTGGAAAGACCTTCCCACTACTTGCTTGCTTCAAGCCCACTAAGAGTCCTAGGTAACTAGGCGATCCCAGTATCAGACTACGCTACGACTGATCGTGGGGGATTACTACGGATGCCAGATGCTGTCACTACACTAACACCTACCCCTCTGCCCGAAAGCCGTACCACATACGAAGGTAGCCCATAACTTAGACACCATGTCTACGAAGCTGACTACTGCTCTAGCAATGCGTAGGATTATCCGTCTCTATGAGGAGTCCTCTTACTAGAGCATCGATTCTAAGAACGAGCGACGATCCCACAATCAAATAGCTTTATGAAAGTAATTCACTTAATGAATCAAAACTGAAATGTGACACAAACCTCTTACTTCAAGTAGTAAGAACGAATGTAGAGGTTCAAGAAGGAGCGAGAGCCGACAGGTCCGGCACTTCGTCCACCCTAGAGTAGAACTTGCTTCAACCCCGCTTCTATACTTTAGCTATTGCCTCTCTCTCATAAGTCTAGAATAACTGGAGCTAAACTAATAAAGCACAACTCCTTCTTCTATTTTCTTGTATCTTGATATATTTAAATGGAGGAGTGGGGGTCTCAATTTATAGCTCCATAAGACGGTTCGAGGCGATTTAAATTTGGTAGTAGGTGAAACCGTGCTATGGATGTCGCTATGCAACTGCCTGAAAAAGGTGGGACCGAGTTGCCGCCATGGGGGTGCGCCCATGACAAGGAGCGGCCGCACCATTGGTGGGCACCCCTGGACACTGCGTTCGCCTGGTCGGTTCGTCTCTGGGCCCTGATCCTTCCCGTGGTTACGGATTGATCCCGTTCGGTGTTTTGGTGGGCTTTTCCATTTAATTTTGATTTGCGCCTTTTCTGAAAATGCTTTCTTGAAGTGTGCTTTTCTCGTGTCTTTTGCGCCTTTCCACGTGTCATACCTGAAATTAATATTTACAACAAAGCTTGTGGAAAGGTTAGATAAAAGCCCTATCATCTATTTATTTTATTTATAAAAATTATGTTTATTATTATAAGATAAGAAGTGCCAACAATAAGATGCTCTAAGCTTCTCAAGTTCTTGTTCAAGGGTTTTCTTGTCTTAAGCAAGGCCTTGCATTCCTTTCTAGTTTTACTATAATGTTGTGTGCAATCTTATAGCATAGTGAATAGATCATCTTTAGTGGGTTCATCGCTATCACTATCACAAGCAAATCGTCAAGATCCGTTCGAGCTCCAAACGATCCTCCGAGCTGGCTAGCGAGCTGCTGGGCCTACGTGCTACCGTCGCATCCCAATGATGATCGCCGCAAAGAACGACGCAATGACAACGATGACCATCGTCATGATGACATGTCAAAAATCTTGAGGGCCAGATAATTTTATCACCAACGACTAGACTTTCGTCTAAAGATAAGTGCACTTCTAATATTTTATTTATTTTTGGCATGATATTTTTAACATTATTATTCTTCAAAGCAACTTTTTGGTTAGCTAACTAGTTTTTTCTCCTATATGAGTTTTCTAGAGTCGGCACTATCTCCGACTCCTCCCCACACGTGCACGAGATCTGCTCTCTACATTCCGGGTGATCGGCAGTAGTTCTCTAGCGAGGCTGGCAATCCTACACGTGCCAAGGTTCTGCACCTCATGCTCCAGATTGTTGGCTAGACCACAGCTGATACAAGCTCTAGGATGAATTAACTACTCGTGTTAACTTTAACTATAACATAAAAGCTAAAATCTTATACTAATGCTGATTTTTTATCTAGAGTTTATTTATACATCTTGTACTACCTATTCTCCATATTTATTTTTTAGGATCTTGGCCTAGTCAACAAGCTATGCTCGGGGACTCGTCGACCATCCCCTATGCTGTGCTCGGAGAATGCTCCAACCACCAAGCACGTTCACGTTCCCAACCACGCTGGGGGACTTGTCGACTAGTCTCTATACTGTGCTCGAAGACTGTGCCGACCACCGAGCACGTTTACGTTCCCAACCACACTCGGGGACTTGTCTACCAGTCCCTATGCCATGCTCGGGGACTGTACCGACCACCGAGTACGTTTATATTCCCAACTACGTTCGCGGACTCATCAATCACTCCCTACGCTGTGCTCGGGGTTTGCTTCGATCACTCTCTGACCACAGCTTGGGGACCGCTCTTCTCAGGTACATATGAATTGTACTCTTATACAACTGAGGGGTGATTTTAATTTTTTAGACCTTGCTACAAGGCTCATACTTCACCTTCCAGCAAGCTCGGGAACTACATCAATACAATGCACCTGGCGATGCATCTCAGCATCAAAATTTCTATGTGGATTTTTCTTTTTAGACCATGGCACCACGTGCCTACATGACCTACTACGAGGCTCAGGTACTAAGTGGGCACACTTCACCTTACGTTGAATATGCTTATTTTTTGAAAGACTATACTTTGAGAAAAGTAAAGTGGGCAGACTTCATCAAGAAAGAAATATTTTTTCTCAAGAGCACCATGTATTATTCGGACAACTTGCTTCTTTAGTGTCAATGGTGGTTGACTGTCTTCCAAAGTACTGTCACAACTATTCGAGCGACTTTTCTTGCTGGTCGGAGACGTCAAGCCTCATTGGTCGAAGAAGCTCAAGATGTTATGTCGCATCACAATACATGGAGCTTGGTATCTAGCTGTGGGGGTATAAACTCCTATACCCTCATGGGTCGACATGGGCCACACCATTAGAGGTGGTCCGGCCCACAAGAAGACGTGCGGCGCATGACGCTGGTCGGTGTGCACCGCAAGGCTACAAGAAGATATTATACCAAATAAGACACATTACTTGTAACTCTGTCCCTTCATGATATATAAGGAGGGGCAGAGGTCTCTTAGACGGCAGAAGTCAGAGATCATATTACATCTCATATGAATATAATTAGACACAAGACATAGGTATTACGCCCTCACGACGGCCGAACATGGATAAAAACCTTGTCTGTGTCTTGCATCACCATCTAGTTCATAGCTTGTGCACCTGTCTACAATAATGTACTACTGAGGGTATACCCCAAGGTAGACTGCTGACCAACTTTCATCGACACTTACACTTGCCTTGGAGAGGATCCAAAAATACCACATATGTGACACTTGAAAGGGTCATACACGGAATCTCTGAGTTTTATTTGAAAATCCAAAACTCTGGAATAGTAGTTGATCAAAGAGTGAGTAACATAGCGCTTGATTTAACTGTTCTATCTTTCAACTACTCAAGACATAAGTGATAGCTATAAGTCCCATGGTGAAAGGTAATATGGGTAAGTCTTGAGTTAGAATAGTTCACTCTAATCCGAAGGAGAGTCCTTGTTCAAATGCATGTGTACTTGTGAGGCATGAAATTATTGTAGCAACTTTTGATCCATCAATGAGATTATCTTTTCTCAGGGACGAGACAAAGGTAAGCTTGGGACAGTTTGTTGACGGTAGCATGAGAAAGGACTAAAACCAGAATACCATCAAGCTATAGGGGTTATCACTAACAGAATTCCACAAGTTTTTGATGATTATCTGTTTCTACAAGGGGTTATCGGAATAAAAGAAAAATGAGGTCCACATGTTAGATTTACATAGAGAGAATACCACGAACATCAACTTAGGACACTCTAGAAGAATCAGGAAGCCACACCCTGCAAGCTAGGGCCCACCTGCCATAGGGCAGGGGCAGGCACCCAAGGGGGCAGGGGCGGCCACTCGACCACCTCCACCAATGGGGTGTAACCTCACAGATCCTACCTCCACCACCTTTGAGGAGTAATCTTGACCGTATGTTTAAGTAGGTTTCATTCGAGGGTTGTGGTGCTTCCTAGGGGGCTATAAATACAAGCCTAACCACCATGAGGCATCTTCTTCATTTTATTCATTCGCTACATCTAGAGTAGAAATTAGGGTTTCATCAAGTAGAAAAGAAGAGGTCCCTCTAGTTCATCTAGTTCTAGTTCTAGTTCATCTAGTTCTAGTTCTAGTTGTCTAGTTGTATCTAGATAATAGAGAGAGAAGAGGAGAGCGTCGAGGAGGAGCCGAATCTATCAGATTTGCAGTGTATATCTACAGCAGTCAATTTGTCTTTGGTTAATCTCTAGGTACTTTAATTCTCTAATTCCTGAGTTCTTATTTAATCTTCATATTTATCTTCAAATGCTCTAGTTCTTTGATACGCTAGAGTAGTAATTAATAGGTTAAGCATGGTCCTTAGTCTTGCAATTACTTGGAATTGCACCCAATCAAGCGTATTATTGTGGTAGCCCGAGGATCATGACAGTCCGGACAGCCGACGTATTCCGCCACGTTCGGATTGGTGTTGCAGGAGTGTAGCCAGAGGTTTCTAGCCCCTATCTCATCCCTTTCTATGGTTTGTGTTCTGATGTCCCAAAATAAGTAACTCTAGAGTAAATCCTCATTCCTAGATCAACCTATACTCATGAAAATTCCTCTCTACCCTACATATATATATAGTTATTCTAGGGTGATCTAAACCTCAACTAGTACACATCACGTTCCCCATGGAAAATCGATACCTTGGAATACTCCCAGGTGAAAGCTACATTGGTATCCATGCGCTTGGGGATTTTTTTGGTTGCATTTAAAATACCCAATATGGACACATGATCACAAAGAGATGAAGCATAAAGTGGAGATCATGGTGATAGACAAGGAGTAAAGTGATTAAGGCAAAGGTATGAACATAGGGTTTTGTTTTTGCCGGTCTAAGTTGAGTAGAGAAGTGATTGACTAGATTTAGGATAGATAGCTGACTATCAAGAGGGGAAATCACGGTCATCTCTCGAATCAAGTGCTACTTGGTCCATATCTTGAGCATATGCATTAGGATCTAGTAAAGTGCTAATCTAACTCCTTTGAGAAAATGTTTGTGAAATGCTAACACACGTGCACAATGGTGATGGACACTTGGTGGTGTTTAGCACATTTGGAAAGGAGGTGGAGTAAGCACATTTGCATATCGCTTTTAGGAAAATGGAACTCATATTGTCTATTGTGCTGGTGGAAAGTTTGGAGAAGTCATGGGAGTGTTTTTCACTGGAAAAACACTCACTGTACACTAGCCACGGAGGCACTAGACGCTGGCCCAACATCTAGTGTACAGTGGCTGAGCAGTGCAGTGTTGAACTGTGTGTCGAAGCATCAAATGGTGAGCGTCGGATGCGACTCTGACACTGTTCCCGTGACTGGAGAAGTAGTGATGTTAGCGATTGAGTAGCTTCTTCAAAGCACATCGAAACCTAGGGAGCATCGGGTGACTTGGATGCATCCGATGCTCGTGCATTTTGCAGAGCCCTCTGAGTAGCGTCCGATGTTGAGACTCCACGTCTGGTGTGGATCATTGGAGCATCTGGTGCTACTATGTTTGGCACTCTTGTGAGTTAGCCATTGGTGGCAATGGATGAGTTCAAATAGCTAGTGACACATCGCAGCATGGAGGGGGTCAGATGCTGGGGTAGCGCGTCCAACGCCTAGCGTTGGAGCATCCGACGGCCCCGCGGAAAGCCCTAATGGCTAGCTGTTGGGCTGACCTCTTTAAATAGAAGGTGGCCAGCCTTAGCGGCTTTTCTCTTCCACCTTTGAACACTTGAGACATACTTTGAGCTGGTGAACCCTCTCACCACTCATCTCCTTGCTTGATTGCTAATCCTGGTGAGATTGAGTGAGTTTCAAGTGCATTGCTTAGTGAATTGCATCTAGTGGCACTTGATCTTTGAGTTAGCTGTGGATTTCTTATTACTCTTGGGTATTTCCCTACACCCTAGATGGCGTGGAGCAGCGGAGGTGTAGAGCTCATGATTGGAGATTGTTTCAAGCCTCACCAAGTGGAGATTGTGAGGGGTTCTTGAGCCTTCCCCATACGAGATCGCAATTGGCTACTCTAGTGGATTGCTCATGGCTTGAAGGATCTCCATCTTGTGAGTGGATGTGCGGCACCCGCTAAGGGTTTGGCTTTGGTTTGCCAATTACCTCGTGATCCATCAAGTGGGTGTATCTCCACAATGAGGACTAGCTTGACGAGAAGCAAGTGAACCTCGATAAAAAATCTTATGTCATCTCTTGCCGAGGATTCTCTCTTGTAATTGCGATTGTGAGTGATTGTTTGGATATATCTCTACTCTATAATATTAGTATAAGAATCACACTCCAATCATTTAATTACATGCATATGTTACTAGTTGTTTAGCTTGTGTAGCTTAGTCTTCTTGTTTAGGAGTGTTGCTAGCCCTTAGTTGTAGTTTGTGGTTGTGACTTAGTGTTTAGCCTTCTTGCTAGACTTATGTAGGTGGCTTACATAGCTTAGTTGTGCTAGTGCTAGAATAGCTTCGCCATTTATTTTACTAACCAACTTGTCTAGTTGAGATTGTAGAAAATTTTAAATAGGTTATTCACTCCCCCTCTAGCCATTTGGACCTTACAATTGCTATCAGAGTCGAGGCATTATTTATTTGAGGCTTAACAACCTACGGTGAATAAATGGCTTTTAGTCTTCACATAAACAACATACAACAAACAAATTTGTTTTTTCATTTTATGATTTTTTTTGTAATTTATTATGATTTTTCAAATATTTAGCGAAAAAAAATAAAAAAGAAAAAGACAAAACCACTCTTCAAAACCGCTCGAGGGGGTATTTGACTGGTTTTGAAAATTCCAGGGAATAGACTATCCGATTGTATAGTTTGGAAGTAGGCTACACTGGATAGTTGAGAGGTTATGTAGACTTTTTTCTTCCTATTTATTTGTTTTTTTATTTATCCGGCAAATAGAGAACGTTCATGTGAAGCTACCTTGGAAAAAATGCCTTTCATATTCCAAAACTTTTCTAACAAACAATAGCCTACACATATATTGTTGTGCAGGAGTTACAAAAACAATTGAAACTCGATTGACATTTTATATCATTTTTAATGAATTCCTGCAGACTTATCAAAAGTTGAACTCATATGGATACCTCCAATAGGAGTAAATACAAAGAACAATCTATCGCATATCACAGAGTTATTCGAGAAAACATTTGTCTGCTAAGGATAATTGATCCTTCTGTTTCTAATAAATTATTATAAAATAATTGTAATTGTAATAATTCTAAATTTCATTGGATAATTCTATATTTTTGCATAGTAATATGTTTTTGTTCCATAATCTTTATATTAAAACTCAAATGATTTTAGCAATTTGGATTAAATTTAAATGTAACATGCTAATTTAAACTGATTGTTGTGACACCCACTGTGAAAAATAAATCTTAAAAATTCAATCGGATTAAATTTAAACATATCTTTGCAGATTAAATATTCTAAAATTTTCTTCAATTTTATAAAAACAGATACGTCAGTTTTGGAAATTAGTGAGGAAAGTTCGAATTGACGCCATCGAAGATCGCCATCTAGCTAGAAATTCGGTCTCGATCCCATCAAATTCCAAATTCTTGCGCGCTGGTCTGGCCAGACGGGCCCGCACAGTCGCCACTAGTCCAAATCTAAAATATAAATAAAAAAGGTTCAAAACCTTCTACTGGCTTTTAAATTAAGCATGGTGCTTAGGTTAAACAGCCTTTCTTAATCTGATTAGACATGGAGTCTAGATCGGTTATTGAACTAAAAACTGCTTGTGTAGACATTGGTATATTTTGTCGGACTAACCCCTGCAGAAAAACTTTCAATATCGATCTGGGAAGTCCTGAGATAAACTCACATTGGAGATGAAGAGAGAGACACATGAAGTTTAACAATTTGCGCAAGAGGGACATAGCTCATTCATCATAGAGAGATGATCCATGGAAAGAGACAAAGTACATAAACAAGATACACAGCCACTACGAATGGGAAGCTTCCACAAGGTGAGATGGTACCATCACTCTTCAATTAAGGTAACATCTTAAGATATGTGACTATTACTTTTATGAGCTCCTCCTTGGTTCTGACGTTCACATAAATAAAGAGACAAACATGTATGATTTATAACTCTAGATTAACCAACCCAATCGATTCAACATGTTTAGTCCTTCCACCTTTGTGATCCCACAATCCTAATCATATGAGCTAAAATGTTGCACACTCAATCTTTGGAAGATATATAAAAACATAAATATAGATAGATTATCTTTCCATTAGGTAGAGCGATCTGATTTGACAAATGTTTTAAATGCTACACTCATGATCTTATTATCCATCAACTTTGTCTTGCTCACTATACTTAAGGTTAGCGAAGAACAAATACACTTTTGGTTCTGTTGGTGTTTTCCACCAACAGGGCCCATGCACTTGATCTCTGCCCTGTCTCTATGAGCAGTTACACTTCGAGCAAAACATGAAGGAGTTTGACAACTTCCAGACTCTACCAAGTGAAGGACCTGGATCTACGAGCATAAACACACTAAGCAAGATACTGCCGACGGCGCATTTCGTGTCACAGAACCGACCAAATTATAAGAGTTCAAGTGTAGAAACGATCGACAAGCAATCAAGTTTCCAAAGTTGAGCCCATATAATCCCGGTAGTCAACTGAAATCACGAAGGATTTCAAACCAACTCGCAACAAACCAAGATCGTAATAGTTCAACATAAATACAACGAATGTTACATAGTCATTCATTGCCG
>Ga0182004_10003070_pt1 | contig 13184 bp, 13 predicted proteins | sample Sormic07211540_1_FD_120479 | JGI IMG/M metagenome (GOLD analysis project Ga0182004, IMG submission 120479) | Endophyte microbial communities from Sorghum bicolor roots, Mead, Nebraska, USA - 072115-40_1 MetaG | ecosystem: Host-associated > Plants > Roots > Unclassified | place: USA: Nebraska...
CCATGACCTTGATCTGCGGTGCAGCGACGTTCTTCTTGGCAATAGGGCTGTTTAGCTTGGAAGATGACGCGACGATGTGATCGGCGATGGCTCTGGGTGTCAGCTGCAGAGGACAGACTTATTATGCTGGGAACTTTTTTACTGCTAGTTATGCTTGAATCATGGTATAAACCTTTGTGATAAGGAACGTGTAAAATGAAGCCATATTTTCTTTGTTATATAAATCAAACATTCCATCTTTGTTTGCTAAATGTGAAGCTAGTTCATTCAAAAAGAAAAAAGAATGTGATACTGATACATACATGTAGATTTGTCTTCAGGTTTTGTTTCATAAAAATATGATTTTGCTATATTTATATATACTGCTATAGCAATAAAAGAAGCTGTCAAAAACATAATTTGGAGACCCTATCGACGACCAACATGTAGGGTGCATACCATTATTATTAATTAGAGATGGAAATGAATGAGCTCTAATCCAACATCCTACCTTGTTTTCATGATGAACCAGCGATATACATCACAATCTCAATATCCAATTCAGTAGTGCATTGATAATAATATTGTACTTCGGCAAGCTCACCTTATCAACCTAACCATTATTAGTATTTCAAAAGAAAATAAAGAATTAAACTATGCTCTGAGCACGGTAGAAATTCAGGTCGATGTGCTTGCTCCGATCGTGAAGGATGTGGGGTTCGCTGAGAGAGCAATGGGTGACTGATTGTCCATGTTAAGCACTATAACATGTCGCACACTGTCAAGAAGGTCCTCATCAAGTAGCCACCCTAGCTAAAGGCCTTGGCACACTATGGTCGCCATTGCAACGTATTCAGCTTGTCACGAAAATGATGGGACAACTCTAGATGTGGAAGAAAAGCACTCTAGTCATTCTCTTCTATCTTTAGGCTTCGGACTCCTTGTTCAACTTTTATTAAACATTATGGTCAATGATGTTGTCCATGTAGCATACAATGTGTTTCACCATGAGAATATGATCCTAACGTGGTTTAGCCATTAAGGGCATGCCAACAGGGGCAACTATCATCGTCGTTGGTCTAAGAAAAATACCAGCCCATGTAGGCATGCAGGACACTAACCATGCAAATCTATCAATGCAAGCGAACAGCCTTCCTAGTCTCCCACAAGGATGTGGCTAACACACGGTCGTGTGTGTGTTTAGCATGTGAAATGCAGACCTCCTTGACTCCACCCTCCTCGTCTTCTTTCTCCTCGCACGCGCACCATTCATGGTAGGGTCTCACCTGAGTGGTTAGGCCTGCTAGGATAGCCAATAGCCGCTGCATGCCTCGATAAGGTCCCTCCTAGGTATTCGGGGTTTCAAGATAAGGAGACCTCATAAACGTGTGCTGCATATAGTGCTCCCAAGGAGGCTCTCCTAGTGATGTGTCTTGTGTATCGCGCTCATCACTAGAGGCACCAAGTCAAGTGTTCTTGTGCGAACAAGCTGTAGGCAAACAAAGTCGGCTAGATAATCTTGTGCCTGTCTATATGAATCGATCTAGCTCATTATCGGTGTTGTGACCTAATTAGTGTCAACAATAATAAACTTTTTGGAGATGCATTTTCCATGTACCAAGTAAACTTTAAAAATTACTCCTCGAGAAGTAAGATGTGCAATTGCCTTTTTTGTCTATTTCAACATTGTGCTAGACTTGTAAGTTGGTACCCCCAACAAACTATTATGATGGGTCAAGTCTTTGGTCTAAAAGCAAGATCTGCAGTTATTTTGGGATAGGAGTATTATATTGCTTAGCTTTAGGTGCACCTCATTAGGACTTTGCAAGAGTTGTAATTTGACATACCATTTTCTCTAGCAGTATGAGCATAGGCAAGTTAGCTGAGGAAGATAATAGAGGTGCTCTGGTGCACCTCAATCCAAAGGTAGTAAGAGATGAGTCCTAGATCACTCATGCAACACATGTCCATCATCTCCTCCTTGAATTGCTTGATGTCAATAGAGTAGCCTGAGGATGATGAGATCATTAACATACACCTCAAAGATCCCACCTTGCATGATGGTTGAGTGTATGTCCACATATTATTGTTGAAACCGAGTTGCACAAGTTCTATTCAAGCTTAGTGTTCTATGATTTGGTCCATAAAGCCCATAGAGCACTTTTTGAGCTTGAGAATGGATCCTTGGTTGGCATCACTATGTAAACCAAAGGAGTAACACACATAGGCTTCCTTTGTGAGCACACGATTTGGACTTTGCATCCATGTTATGTACCCAACAACCATGGTGAGTAGCAACCACCATCAACAACTACATAGCCATGCATTAGTGTGGTGACCTTTACAAAGTCAATACCCTGCTGCTAGACATAGCCCTTGGCAACAATCTAGGCTTTGTGCTTATAATGATGACACCTAGCCCATCATGCTTGACCTCAAAAACCCACTCTAGGATGATTGTTCAATGGCTGATGGGAGGCTTGATGTAGATCCACATGTCCTTGTTCTCAATTGAACGCTTATCCTTGAGCATGGTGTTTTGATAGTTTGCATCACACTCTACCATACAAATTTGCTTTGCTCATTGGTAGTGATCATGAATAGCCATAACTCATGTTGCACCCAGCATGGTATATATGTGAGGATGAAGACATTATCAAGGAACCTAAGATTAAGAGGTGTGTCATTGTAAGCATCAGAGGCTACCTTAGGGATGCATAAATGGCATAGTAGAATCCAACTATTGTGGGCTCATGTCATCCTATACTCTATGTCTATTGTGACCACCAATGTTGAAGGTGCTAGCATTGCAGGCATAGGTATGTGCACTTGGTCATTGACATTAACATACTTAATGATAAATTAACCCATGAAAACATCATGTTCCTTGTTGAGGCTTTCAACGAGCTCCCCCTAGTTCTACTACGTAGCTTCACCATATACAACATCTCGCATTATGTGAACACTCTAGCGATTGGGTCATAGGAACTCTATGCTTTTGTTCTAGTCTTGGAGCTACTAAAGATCATTGGCTGGATTTAATTTGCCTCCTTTATCTTTCTTAAGTTTTATGTGGATGATACATACAAAAGTGTGAAGGTAGTGGTTATCGGTTTCTTACCAAAGCATGACTAAAAGGGAATCTTCCCATCGATGCTCCTAGTTGACAATAAGTTGAGGAAGTACATTGACATAGTGATGGGCTCACCCTAGGAATCTCTTTGAAACTTAGCCTCAGAATCCCTTAGAAACTTGCTCCTATCTAGCTCACCATTGTTTCATTATGTTGTTTGACAACACCATTTTGTTGGGTCAAGTAAGTGTAATGGACTAATGTTGAATTAAGTCATGTGATGTGAACTTGCGTTTATGGTCCTTGTGAAGCACCAACATCTTGAGATCCAATTGCAACTTAGCTATTCTTTTACTTACTTGTTTTCCCTAGGATCCATGTCCATAGATTCCACTAACTCCAGCCACACATGAATGAATTGATTTCATCGAGAACTAGGGGAAGTAGTGCTTGATGCTTGGAGTAGATGACATTTTTGACATTTGGCAGGCTGCTCTCATGTAACTATTCATGATGATGCTTCCTAGTGACATAGCCCTCACATATCTACCTAGATTGATCATACAGGTAGTTCACACATCATATTCTCTCATGCCATATTGAAATGAGTCAATAAGTTAATATTCCTATAGCATGTGTGACATAGAATTGAGTTCTCTGCCGCATGCATAGTGAGGCAAATCGATTGTGCAATGTTTAATCAAGCACACAAAGCTTACTGATTGCCCTATTTATCTTAGAGAGGAGGTGGCTATGAGGATCTTGTATTCACATAATTACCTTGCTAATGATACTTGGTATTCATCTTAGTCTAGCTAACCAATGCTAAAGATATCCATTATGAGATTAGAGATTTAGTAGCTATTGTGAGGATCTGATGCTCCCAATTTTTACAGGCTTGGCTGATGGTGTTGTGCCCTTTGATTTGATCTATAGTGCCATCTTCAAAGTGCACCATACCAGAGATGCTAGGATAAACCATGGCAAAGGTGGTGTGAGATCTAGACTTGTGGTTTGTTGAATGTGATGTCATAAATCCATCATGTTGAGTTGGAGTCCACCCTATGGGATCCAACCTGCACAGAAGTCCATATCTCCATTTGATGGATTTTCTACTTATGTACATGTAGTGGTGGAACCGGGTGTGTGAGTGGTGGTGACATTGCAAAAGAGAGGTAGATGGACACAATGGTCTATGGCTACCAATAGTGTGGTTTCTTCCTCCTCTGCTTGGCTATGTGGGTATGGGTACTTGGGCTTACTTCTATAGTCCTTGGCCCAATGGTTGTACTTGCCACGATTGTCACACATCATATCATTTGGGTATGTTGATGTTACTTATAGGTCAGCTCAAGGAAGCGAACAACCCATAACGAGCACAAACATCACTGTCATAGCTGCATCCACAACCATGGTGCTTGTTGCAGCCACCATTTCTCAAGCTATTGTGGTGTGAGAAGGAGGCTCACCATTGCAACTCTTCTACTTTCCCAACATAAGGCACCCTTGGCTGTCAAGAACTCCTTGATTGCATGTAACCTACCCAAACACCTACTTGATCTTGGTCATTTTGCCATTGATGAGAGTTTCAATGGTAGTGCCCATCCAAGATAGTGACTCTAGGGTGACTATTGATGGTCCTTAAACATCAATTTTTCACCAACGTCCATGCCTAATTTGGTAATATAAATGACATAAACCATAGTGATGGGTCTTATTTCTAACCATTTTCACAAGTTGTGATGGCTATGTGAGTGTAGGAACAAGGTGGCAATATACATTTAAAAACACTTCATCAAATGCTAATTTTTACTACACCATGTCAAAGAGCTTGTCAAGATACACAAAATCAAGATTTGGTTCACCCAATTCGAAGTCTAAATTATGAAGTTATGCCTTCTAGAAGATCGCAAGAAGGGCCAGCCTCGATTTGGACTTGAGGGGATGTCGGGCGATGTGGAAACATGTTGGGCAACCCCAAACTAAGCCCAAACCCTACCAAACTTGGTCTAGGGCCTCTACACTTAGCCACGAGCCCATGGAAAGCCTTGTTCACCACACATGGGGGTTTAGGAAAGCCTGGACAAGGTGACCTAATTCAATACAAGCCAAGACAATCTCAAAACCAAAGGAAGGGAATTCCAATTTTGACCAAATTCATACCCACATTCCAAAATACTATAGGTGAAGTGCATTGACTCAAGATCAATGGTAAAGGGCTGTAAGCCATGTTGAGCAACACCCAAGGTCCACCAAACTGCCTCAGACAAGGTTGGTTGGCTTCCAACCGCCATCAAGAGTGCATCCACACCATTGCTTTGCAAGGTTGATGGAATGGAGCATTGATCGACGCCCACTTACACTCCACCTGCTCTTCTTTGGAGAACATGCAAGAAAGCACAAATATGAGCAATCCCAAGTGTTGGTTTGAGGTAGTATGATCCAAGAGTTGCAAGATGCTCTCCCAAAGATCGATGATGTGGTGATGGAGTAGCCCTTACTTCACCTCTCCACTATAAATAGGAACCTCGCCCCTCACTTGTAAAACACACACCAAGAGAATCTCTCTCTACACTCTCAAGATGTAGAAGTAGAATAATGAGTTGGGAGTGAGGAAGAGTTGAGCTATGCTCGGGTTCCTTTGTATGACTCTTGCTTTAATATATTTATCTTCTCTATTTACTTTTATGCCTTTCATGCTTATCCAGTTCATGCCTTAGTTGTTTAGCTCAGTAAGGTTAGTATGGTTGTATCTCACCTTAACTATGGGATCTCTACTTGAATCAAGTTCTCCAGTTATAGTACTTGACTAGAGTAGTAATCCATAGTTTAGACTAGACTATGGATTACCAGAGTTTGTGCCAATCCTACAGATAGTTGTGGTAGCCCTAGAGGTGATAGTTGTGTTTGGCCTTTGTAATCCACCATGTTCGGACTAGTGCATGTAGAGATTTTCAGCAGCCTTCCCTCGACCACATCTTCTCACCCCTTGGGAGTTGGAAGGTACTGCTACTTCAAAGTGTTACTATGTGTGGTCGCTATATCCTCTCTGGTCTACTCTAGTATGGAACCATAGTAATATAGAAGTATTTAGGAACCTTGTACTCCCCCATTGTCCTCTCAACTTGGCTTGATTGCTCTTCTATTTTACCATGGAATTCTCCTATGTGAGTCATTATCTATAACTCTTATCATATATCCCTTTCCCCCCACTTTAGTCTAGTCAGCATACTAGTTAGTAGAAACATGATGGTTAACTATCACCTTTAACCATTGCTTCCCTATGGATAAATACGACACCCTAGAATACTCTTGTGTGAAATGCTAAAGTAATATTTTATGCACTTGCAGAATATTCTACTTGAGCATATGAAATACCAATAGTGACCTTTATGATCTTCGTAACCACATTTACAGCAATGATGTTATCACTAAGGACATGGAAATGATTGGCAATTGAGGTGATCCACATGGAGAAGGCATCAAAAGGCTTAGCTTCCTTACTACTGACCTCAATGAATTCACACCATAGTTTTTGTGTCTTTACCCGCCCTCAAATGCATGGTGTAGAGATGGATGGATTTCACCAAAACCATGCCACCTTGGTCGTATCCTTCACTATGAGTGTGCTCGACATCTATTAAGGCATAGTTGACAAATAGCGAGTGCAAGGCAGACATCATGGCAGTAACCATTGCTAAGGTCAATGGTCTCCTAGAGACTGGGCATGGAGATTTACTGTCATGAGGAGGGACCACTCCTATTATTTTGATTGCATAAGCATGCGATAGGTCATCTAAGAATGATGCCTCCATGATGATACTTTCAACCACCACCTAACGTTGTTGGTCACTCTGACCCTAGTGCATGAGTGTCATGAGAAAGAGCATGAAAGATGAGTGTTGGAGTAAGTAGGTGACTTCTCATAGGTTTTTCATATCATCCACAGTTCCCTTACCATAGCATCAACCTAGACATGGCAATGAGGCATGGTGGTACTAAATAAACAGCTCGAATGCCACTTGCTAGCTCAAACAGATGATGAACATTACTGGTGAGCTACACACATGAATATAGTTTAATAAATAATTTTGGTGATATAGTAGTGGCATCAATTTTCATTCTGTCATTTGAAATATATTGGTGGCCCCTTCTGAACACTACTGCAATCGCCTACTAGAAGGTACTCCCATTATTTGAGATAATCATGTATGGCATGCCTAGATGTAGTCATGCCAAACCAGTGATCCACTTAGGTGCATGGGTTGGGATGATGAACAATGGAAATATGAGGAGATCAAGGACCTCAAGTACATGAGCAATGGAAATATAAGGAGATCAAGGACCTCAAGTACACTAATGTTCCTTGTCCTCTTTTACTACCTTTGTATCCTCTTCTTCTGTCACCTTAATCAGTGATAGCAACACTGTATAGGTCCATGTGAGAATAGGCATTAGAGTTGGAAATCAATAGGAATGGTAGATTGGAATGGACAATGGAATTTATATGGACTGGAAGTTCTAACTAGAAAATTTTAAAGGAAGGACAATAGTGGTCACTGTCATTGTCTAATTATCTATTATTTCCAGGGTGGCATCATAGTATTTGATATGGGTCATCTTCCTTTCTACCTCATGAGTACTTTTCACCAAGAACTATGCAATGATGCCATCTTCTTATATCTACCCATGACAATGCTTACATTATGTTTTCATGTAGAAGGGTTAATATGAAAGCACTATGCACTATGTTTGAAACATAGAGGATTATAACTTGAACTCTGTCTATATTGACAACCAAAGTGGTACTTATTATCTAGCTAAGTAGATTACATTGGTGCCAAATCTAGAACACTAATGGGCTAGGTTATTACATTGTCCCTCTTCAGGGCCCCAAGCAGCTTATTGTGATTCTGCTAGTGTTATCCTAAATGCTAAACATTAAATAGATTGTGACCCTTTGCTAAGCATTTATACTATTTAGATGGTGTTCAAATGGACTTAAATACTCTAAATAGTATTGTAAAATATCACCAAAATACACATATTTATGGATTTAAAAAGACAAGTACCATGTCAACTATTTATCTTGGTTTATACTTTAATCACTAAACCAAGAAATCAAGAGGCATGTACGTGAAAATGATAGTCATTGACAACTGCATAGTTTTTGGCGGTGACGAGTAGCTCGGAGATCGTAGTTGGTCATTTGCAGAGCAACTTGCTTCTAAGGGCTTCATGGTAATGAAGACTTTTGATGAAAGCAGAAATCACCACATCGTGGGAGGTCTTCAAAATCTTGAGGCGCATATCCGAGAAGTGTTAGATGTAGTCACATAGTGGTTTGTCTTTGTGATCATGAATCCTTTTGTGGTTGTACTTGTTGCCCCGTTGTTCATAGGTAGCTATGAAGTTGTCGATGAAGGCCTAGCGGAGTTCAGCCTAGGTGTTGAACTGGTTCTCGGGTAAACCGAGGAGCCATTGGTGACCTATTTGATCAAGAACAACTAGAAAATAGTTAGCCATTACATGTTCGTCATGTGTAGCTATCCGAACAACAATTTCGTAAAGTATGATCCAATTCTCAGGATTCTCCTTGCCATCATATTTTTTGAGTTTTTTGAGCTTGAAGTTTCATGGTGATATGACTTGTTAGAGATGAGTAGTGAACTGCTTTAAACTAGGAGGACTGTGCGCCATATCATACTGTATGCGTTGAATGTTCTCATGGTCCACTTGATCGTTTATGCAATTGTTAATGTGGTTGCGAATGTCTCATGGGGGGAGAGATTGATGGAGCACCCCAACCATTGCCACGGCCACCACCACTATGAGTACCACGACCACCGTCATTGTTGTTGGGAGCACCACTGATGCCCGTAACCTTTGTGACCGGTGTCATTGCCACCTTGAGCGCCTCGAGCATCTGGGGATTGGCCAAAGGTGAGCTGCTGCGATGAGAACCGCTAGGATGTTGTAAAACGTGGCTGCAATGGCTGCAACTAGACGCAACTGACATACTTGTAATAGCTTGGGTGCGTTTTGCTAGTTTGACGATCTGGCCCATGGTAGCAATCAGATGGGCCCATATGTTAGTCCAGACATCTCAATACTCTGGTGTGCTCGGGAGCCATTCTATGTTGGGCATGGTGACAGATACATTAGTGCTTAGGGTTTTGAAAACTTGTCTGTCTCCCACCATGTTGAAAGCATTGTTCAGGTTTTGTGGCCAAAGTCCTCGCTAGCATTCTGCTTCTTCATCTAGCCGTCGCTGAGCTTGATCTATGTTGTGTTGCTTGCGCTATTGCCGCTGCTCAACAGTTTCACCATCAACCACTGGTTCATCATTGTTGATGTTGAGAACTATGTCTCCTCATCTTGGTGGGAAGATAGGAAAGCATGGAAAACCTGAAGTGTATGAAGGCATGTACAGATCGTATTTGTTATCCTCGAGGTGTAAGACCCTGGTGTGGATGGACCTGGTGCTGGACCTCGTACTGGAGCTACCATCCTCATGGAGGGTATGGGCGGAAACCTGTGGAGTGTCCTTGACAATGACTATGTGGACAAAATGCCAAGGCCGTGGTCAAGGTATACAGAATATGTAGATATAATATAGGATCTGTTTGCATAGAACCCATGAACATATGCAAGATGTAGCGCATGTATTCAAAAGCTAGATTTGCCAAACCATATGGAAAGGCCTAAAGATCCTCCATCAGCACTTGGTGCTCCGAAGAACTAAGGCTAGCTATAGGGACTAGTTTGAAGCGAACAGTCCGTCCTTCAAGAGTAGAAGTAACCAGTAGATCTGTATTCAACCATGCGGGTTGACTAACCCGAGCTGGTCGGGTAGATCTGTCATGGCGAGTGGGTACCTGCTTGGTAGATTAGTTATGGACCAAATTTACCAAAGCTAGGGTTGGGAGAGCTTGTGGCAACGTGATCGATAGCCTCGAGTAGGTCGGTATTGTCAATCTGTCTCCCTTTGTAGTAAAGAAATGAGTGATGAGTTGTTAGCATGGTCGGAGGCATTGCTCGAGTTGTTGGAGCTGTAGTTGATGCTGGTGAAAAGATCATCGGTGCAGATTGGATATGTGCCACCTCCATGGTCATGGCGGTGAAGCCAGTGGTCCTGGTGATCTGGCCGACGATGAATATGAGACTATCTGCCTTGACCGTGAAGTCAAGGATCATGACCATCTGGTTCGCCTAAGAAGCTGTACGCACACCCCCTACCTAGTGTGCCACTATCAATGAAATATGGTCAGTAATCTATCTAGGGGTATGCCTAGGGTAGTAGATTGTTGGCAGATAGCTGCACAAGCTACGAACTAGATGGACACTAATCGTAGTCGGTTACAATTGCTATCAATAGCTAGATATCAACTCTTATTCTAATTGACCAGGATCTTGCTTGATCTGCAAGTCTACCTTCCTTTCTAGCGCAAAACTTCAAGCAGAGCAATCAAGCCATACGTCATCTTCTAATGGGCCAATTCCTTTAGTATGAATCTGCCCAAGCTTAGCTGTAAGGGTATAGGGGTTTATACCCCCACACATAGTAATCTATTTAATAACTAATTTGCACTCTTGAGCTATAAATGACAAGTTCAACCAAGAGTCTTCCATGACATAACAAAAGCCCATTGAATATATATAATATACTAGGGCCAATGGATACACTTCAAGTTTAGCAATCGATTTGCATTATTCTATTCGAATGGAGACATTGAGTATGGCAACTGTCTACTAATCAAGATGCAATCAACAAGCAGAAATTAGAGGGTAGTCAATTATAAAAATACATAGTTACTAATTAAGAATAATAATCTATTTACTACAGCAATTTAACATGAATTGAAGCAAGAGAAGCTATATGTCTGGCAAAATTAACTTGTATGAGAATATTTGTAGCCCGATCAACCATAGTTACTAGAAAGAAGAGCAAAGAAGGAAGAAGAACCACACCTGGAGCTTGACGAGGGCCCGATGGAGGTTGAAGAGACAGGGAAAACGAAGAATACTGCCAACTTCTTTACCATCAACAATTCATTGCCTTGAGGAGGTGTGATTCTTGAAGCGTAGAGGTACGGAGCCAAGGCAAGAACGAGGGGCAACAAAGGACACTTGGAGAATAAGGCTAGTGGCGGCGGTCGGGAACAAAATTTTGGGGGAAGGAAACCCTAGAACCCACCCCCTCATATATATATACGCTACCTGTTTGGTGGGCATTAATGGGTGTTTGATCATTCTAGCCCACATGGGCCTATTTTATGGCCCAGTAACCCTTTTTGATCTTGATATTGAATCATTTGCCCAATGGCTGGCCATACCATACTTTTGGAAGCTTTTATCATGGAGTTATGGCCTAAGCCTATGGTAAATCCATCGAGATTATAGTTTTACAACATCCTATGAATGAGGGGCATTCCTAGTGTGCCAACTATTCAAAATATTTACTCTAGCAATATCAGTCAACGTATTTGCATAGAGGGTATCAGATGGGTAGCACACAAGACACATGGATTATATTGGTTTAGGCTCATGGTACCCTACTATCAATATTTTACCACTGATAGCCTGCCGTAGGGGTACCTAAGACAGTTATTCAGGCTTTAGCATATGCTAGAACTCGATGGTTAATGGAAGAGTGAGTCGATTTATCCTAGTTCTGGCCCTCGAGTTCAATCTCAAGTAAAAGCCTTTACATCCAGTCGGTGTTAGCCTTTGTGTTGGATTGATTGTATGATCTTGTTTGTTGTTACAATGGGTGCCCTTAGCCTCTCTTTATATCGGTAGAGACAACTGAGAGGCGGTTTATTATCCTAAACAGACTCATAGATAGTATACCATTTCTAATACAGAAGGTACTTTCTATAAGAATCTAGCTAGTCTGGCCTTATTCTACTCGGAGTTGGTGTCGTGCTTCACCATGCTTCTCTCTGGAATCATAGGCCAAGCCAAGGTCCACCTTCTGGAATCCTACTGGTAAGGAACCCTAAGGGTCCTGTACCGACACCTACATCCAGTTTGAAGTGGATCTCTCTATATTCGTATGCTTGGTTATAGGGATTGTTGATTACACCTATGCTCTGGAATATGAAGGATATAATGTTGACCGGGCCCCCTACCCCTCCTTATGTAGCCTAGGGGCAAGGTTATAGTAGATCTAATCAACTAATAGATGTGTTTCCTAGTTTGTTACATGAAAAGTATATAACACCCCAAAATTCCTATTTTGGGTTGTTTTTAGGAAACACTAAATAAAATAAAGGATTTAAAGTTTTTCTAAAATATTCCAAGGTTTAGTTTAATTATTGTCAATTTAGTAGGAGAAAAATCTGGATTTTGAAATTTTTACAAAGTTAATATGAGTGTGCTTGTTTGATTGATGTTGTGCCTTTGCGTGGGTTTAGTTTTGTGAAAAATGAATTTCTTAAATTCAAGGATGTCACGATTAGGTCCTTTTTAGTTTTAGGAAAAATAAAATCTCAAAAGTACTATTTGAAAACTAGTTCAAATTTGAATTTAAAAATAATTTAGAAATTGTTTGAGACAGAATATATTTTAGTTTTACAAAAATAGTCTAAAAACATATTCCAAAATTAATCTAAATTGATAAATGAAATTTGGTTTAAAAATAGTTTGGCAAAATGGTTTAAATCTCCTTAAATAAAAAGAAAAACATTTTCTTTTCTTTCCCTTTTCCCCCCTCACTTTTGTCTCGTGCTCGCTTTTGGCCCAACCGCAGCCAGCGTCGTGGCCTAGTGAAAGGTCCTAATATGGCTAGAGGGGGTTGAATAGCCTATTTAAAAATTCTAGAAACTCACTAGAGCAAGAGGTTAGTAAATAACAAAGCGAAGCTTTTTACTCTAGCTCTAATGGAGTGTTTGCAAGCCACCTACCCAACAATTCTAGTTGATATGATCACTAGGCACACAAGAACTATGTCTCTACTTACACTAGAAAGCCACCTAAAGTTTCTATACAAGTAAGTAAGCTAATCTAGTTTACGGGAATGTAAGAGAGAGGGTTTGATCTTTATACCGCCGTGTAGAGGGGATGAACCAATCACAATAATATGAAGTCCAATCACCGGGAGAAAGCCAATAAACAAACATAATGGTGA
>Ga0182004_10003071_pt1 | contig 13184 bp, 14 predicted proteins | sample Sormic07211540_1_FD_120479 | JGI IMG/M metagenome (GOLD analysis project Ga0182004, IMG submission 120479) | Endophyte microbial communities from Sorghum bicolor roots, Mead, Nebraska, USA - 072115-40_1 MetaG | ecosystem: Host-associated > Plants > Roots > Unclassified | place: USA: Nebraska...
AAAAAAAACGCAGCTAAAATTGAAGGTGCGCTGTTTGATGAAATATGAGGGCTCGAGTTTAGCTGATATGATGGCTCCATGACTGTCTCGACTCAAAGGAAAGCATGCATCAGCACTGTTCTATACGTGATGAAATTAATAACTGGCTATTACACTATTATGATCTATGGAGTAGTTTGATCCATCCCCTGCCTATCTTACCTATTGATCGAGACAGAACCTAAAACAGTGAGAAGGGGAGGAACTACCTAGGCTACAAAAAATACATACAGCAACACTTGAACGGGCACCTATAATAAGTAAAACTTAGTTGTGTTTTTTAGGGTGAGGCCTGGGTCCGTATCTCGCGACCACCACTACCTTCTCGGCAGAGGCCGGACTGTTGCTGTTTCCTCCGCGGACGAAGCTTGGCTGTTCAACCCTTCGTCCAACCACGCCCGTTGATCCCGGCTTCATGTGCACGGTTTCAGTGCTGGCGGCCTTGGCGCCGTGCTTCCTCGTCGCTTGCAGTACTTCCTTTGTAGATGGATGCTCGCCGGTCGACATGGACGGGCTCCTCACTGCAACGATAAATCGGCAGCAAATCGGATGAATAAACACACTGCAGGAAACTTTAGGGGCGGTCGGAAGAAAATAAAGAAAGCAAACACCAGCTACAAACTAGCTTCAAACATGCATTTATACAGAAAAGCAAAGCAAATATGATTAGCTTACCTGGGCGAGCATGAGCAACGGAATGGTCAAGTGCGAGCAAGAAGATGGCCACGATGGCCATGAGAACAGTTGAAGAGGACCTTCTGCAACCCATGCCGATCCGTGTATGGACACACACCACCAGTCCACCACCACTCCAAAATGAAGCCACCCTCAAGCTTAAGGAAAATGAGGTGAGGGAGTGACGATGCCTTTTTGTTATATATACATATATATATATATAGTCAGGCAGTCAGCTCGAGATCGATTGGTGGTCAAAGCTGAAGCTCGCGAGATCCCTCACCACTTGTATATATTTATGCACACAAGTACTCGTATAAAACATCTGTGCCCGCCCGTACTGATGTCCAAGCGTTCTTTAACAAGTCCGAGGCGTTTCTTTGCACCGCAGAGTCCTACTCCTGCTGCTACCGTGAGGCACACCACGCCACGCACGGTGCACGCACTGGCGCGGCACGTGTGGACTCTGTGCGGCCGCGTGCGCGGCCCTCCGCCGGGTGGCCCGGGTGGTGGCCGGGCTTCGGGAGTAGAGCTCCCTGTTGGCCGGGCGCCCTGCCAAAAAAAATTGCCCGGTGCCACAGGCGGAGATGGTGCGGGCAGCGTGACTGTGCGCACACCAGGCACGTCTGCAGGGAGTCATCAGCAGGTGCCCGATTAATTAAAAAAGCCGCCTCGCATCGGGGGCGTTAAGGACCAAGATGCTAAGCTGCTAAAGGCTAAAAGAGGGTTTTAAAATTGACAGTCAGGAATCGCACAGAAAAGCGCAGTTGATCGACAGTCGGCCGGTTCCCGGATCCCAACAAGACCAGGCCACTTTTTATTACTCAAAAGGATCGGCGCGAAGGTCCCTTGAATCGCCGCAGCTCAGTAAGATTTTGACCAAACCCGCTGCTCGAGAGTCGAGAGCGAGCATTAGGAAAGGAATCCTTGTACAAACAGCATACGAAGTACTCCCAAGTCTGAACATGCTGAGAATTTATCGGTAGGAAATGCAGAACCCTGACAATCACCAAGGAACATGTTGCAACTTGCACCGATTAACTCAGCCACAGGGAAGCCAGTCCACTGGGGTTCAAGTTTAAAAACCCTCGGATGCAGCGTAAGAGGCATCGCCAGTTGGATCTATCAGCCGCGCGTTTGTGCTTTGCTATTTTAACCATAAGGTCAAACGGGGAAAGTTTTTACTGCAACGACTGACGATGACTGGAATTGGATCAGACGCCGACCAAATTTCAGTTCTTTTTGGGCAGCACGAATTTGAGACCTTTCTTCACCTGCATGTGACGACAGTACCAAAAGACCTGATGCTCCATTTACCGGTTCTACTCAGATGTTCTCCTCAATACAGCTTTAGTAAGAACTTCCTCACAGCTCTCACCAAAGGAAGAGGGTTCTCAACATGCACAGCATGGCCGCTATCTGGGATAATGGTCATTTCACAAAGTTCCTTCCCTTTAGGACCATCAGATCCACATTCTGCTTGGTTCATTATCTCCATGCGCATTTTCTGCGAGATGTCTTTAAACTTTGCATCCTTTTCACCAGCAACGATGAGTAAAGGCCTCTTCAAGTGCTTCAGGTCTTCCCACAGGGACCTGGTACATTGAAACTTGCATGAGACAGAATCACATGAACAATTTCTAATCTAATATAGCACATAGTAAAAAAAAAATGCAACTGGCCATTTGCTTGTCAACTCCACTATCAGTTTGGCGTGTCAGTAGTACTCATTGACACCGCTGGTACTGATAAAACAGAAGTCACACAAACACTGTAGTGAAAATCTTACTGTGAGTACAGTAAGGCGGTCTTACTTTTGTCTCCCCACGCTTGAGTCTGCAAGAACCTTAGCTAGAGCTTTGATGTTTTTGTGTTTACTGCGTGTCCTCACAAGAGAATTGAACTCAGGATGTTCTCGTAGACTGAAGGTTTGGTCGCCCATCAACACAAGAGTTCCATACAGCGAAATAAAGAAAATTGTCAAATGAGTGCTACCATTAGCTTTTGTTTTTTGTACAGGCAATAATCAAACAAACTAGTTCCTTCAATCAGGTTGTTACCTGCTCCACAGTTTTCCAGAGTACCATGTCTGAAGGAAACATTCAAGTCCACAAGACATCAGGAACTGGGCTCTTGATTTATCAATAGCAATACGGCGTCTTCTGCTTGCTTCATCTCTCAATCCAGGACTTCCTGATATTGTAACAGCTCCACGAATCTGTTTGGCACAACAAGCAGGGGCGGAGCCAGGAAGTTATTTTTTTAATGTTAGAGGGGGTCAGCAGTGTTAAATTTTCAAAATTTATTTGATTTTTTTTTTAAAAAAAATTATAGAACATTCAAAACAGAAAGAAGTTCACATGAAATGTAAAAAACATAGTTACCTTGTGATCTTGATTTAGTGCCATGTGCAGTGCAATCCTTGCACCCATTGAATAGCCAACCACCACCACCTTGCCATCAGTTATGTGGCACATCAACTTCAACAATAAATCTGCAACTAGTTGAACTGTTAAAACAAATTGTTCTGAATTTTTGTGATGCTGCAATATCTGTGACTCGCCATGACCAGGAAGATCAATTGCAATTACTCGTGCACTAGGGGCAAGAGCATTCATCATGGGAATCCAGTCTTCACTCGTACCAAGAAATCCATGAAGTAAAAGAACAACCTTTTCCTGCATAGGTTAAATCATGGGTCATGGCACTAGACCACTAGTTACTGCAGCAGAGCAGCATATCAAGTAAAATGCAGGTAAAAGGCAATTTGGAGAGAGAGAGTATCAAGTATAACTCTTATACTCCCTCCGTTCCGAATCGTAAGTCGTTTTGGTTTTTTTTAAATACGTAGTTTTTATTATGTAACTACAGATAGTGTATATCTAGGTGCATATCAAAAACTATGTATTTAGAAAAGCCAAAAACGACATAATTTGGAATGGAGGGAGTACATACCAAGGGGCAGTAAACCCAGAATTTACATATGTACTATCACTGGTCAAATACACAGAATAAACTCTTATACAGCTATGTGAGGTAATATGACATCTGATTTTCAAAAGAATAGAAGAATTCTTACATTTGTATGATCACCGGCCTCTCGAAGTTTGACTAGATAAGAACAATCATCCACATCAACTTGGATAGAATATGACCTAAGTTTTTCTTCACCATACGTCCTTTGTATCTTGTCATCGTTTATGTTTAAATGGTGAAGATAACCATGGGCATCTTCTACTGAGGCTCGGATTCCGTCACCAAGTGGGGATGCATGGATCTTTAACTTTTGTTCTGATACATCTTCCCTTAACCACTGATACGTTCCAAGTCCATGTGCGGCAGCTCTACATGTAACTTTGTTTCTTATTCTGGAGACTATCGAGTTCTGTTGGTCAACATAATGTGCTAACTGTATATAGGATGCCAAACCTATAGAACTCTCATACGTGCTACTGATGACAGCCATCTTATCATGTAGCTGTGCCCATTTTGCAATATGAGCTGCATTCTCAAAACCTCCAACAACACTAGGTTTTATAACCTAAGCATGACAATTAAAGCAGGTTAAATATAAAAATAGAATAACAACCTTCAAAACTAGCACACAAAGTTTTGCTCGGTACTCACAAGAGCAACTATTCCTGGATGAACAAATTGATGAAGCTTAGGAATTATATCTCCCTTGAGGTTGTCAATAGTCTCATCAAGTGCAACAGGCAAGACACTATTTTCACAGAACTTGATGAGATCATTTACAGAGCTCACTGGTTCCTGTAAAGTAGAAAAAGAAAAGTGAAAGAAGGTTCTCAAGAAAGAACAAGATGGAAATATGCATTCTGGAAAATGGAATGAATCCCAGCCCTGAATAACAGTACTATAGAACAAGATGGAGCGGTAGCCAAGTTTCTTATTTTATGCACCCAACCATCTGGGCACTTGCTCCTATTTCCGCATAAATGGCACTATTAATTTAGTGGTAAGGGATGTGGCCATTGATAGTGAGACACCTGTGGTGACTTTGTCAATCTCAAAAACCTACCAGTCTCTTGCCAGGTGCTTATAAGGGTAGGGTATGTGTATGTGCGTTCATAGGGTGAGTGCATGATGTGTATGTGAGCGAGCCTTTAATACATAGCTTATGAAAATAAGGTATATTACCTCAATGTATTCCAAGCGAAGACTTTTTACCCTAGATCCAAATTCAACTGCCTGTTCATATGTCCATTTTTTATTTGCATCAACACGGATATTGATCTGGTACCCTACAACTTCTCTTATTTTGTGAAGAGCAGCCGCATCCTCAATGGGGCTTTCACGGCGGCCAACCTTCCAAAGAGAAATTGGAAAGATATAATATTATACCTTGAAATAGCAAAAGAAACTATAAAAGCATTAACTTCCATGTCTTATGATTATGGAACAAGTTAAATAGTTACCTTCAGCTTAAATGTGGTAAAACCTTCAGCAGCCAGTTTGGCAACAGCAAGTGCCACTTCCATTGGAGAGCCATTGCAATCTACGAGTGCACAAATTTGTATGCTTCCAGAACTGTTCTGATTATATTCAATAACATTCTCGTCTCGGCCCAAGGGGTCACAACCAGCTAGAACTTTGAACAAACTACATTTCCGTTGTGATGCAAGTAAATTAAGAATAGCCATCTCCAAACCGCATTTAACACTTGGGAATATCGAAGAAGGCTGAGACGAAGGCAAAACAAGGAAAAGTTTAATTGTCAATGGGGCTTAGATGGCGCCCAACCATCCAAAGTCAGTATTAACAAGTTTGACAAGTTATCTTACAGGAATCCCAAGGCTTGTCCATATCCAATTGGAAAAGGACCCTCTCAGTAAGGGAATAAAATCTAGCATAGAATCTTTCACCCTGTGGAGAAGAAACCTAAGTTGCTCTTCGACATCCAACAGATCCTCCTCATGAATTTCAATTGGTGCAACCTGTTACAAGAAGTTGATCAGGACTATAAATATGGAACATGCCCTAAGATGTATTACCTAACAAAATTAACTTGACCACCATTTTCTGGACATGCAAAATCAGAGCTAAAGTTGCTTGGAAGCATATTTAGTAGCGCAAACCAATTGCTATGCGCTACCATGCAAACACATGTAAACTGTTGGGATGAGAATCGGACACATGGATTGGATCCAGTAAAACTTGAGCTATTTTCTTAAATGATTTTCCAAAATATTTTATGGTTATTTGCATGTCCTTCTGTTAACTTAAATCTAGTCAGTCTGCATGGCATCCATCGGCCTACATTGGAACCGCACATGAATACATGATAGCACCAACAAATGATTACATTGTGATAGGTGACTTTTTTTTCCTCGAACTACACAGGAGAGCTGCATGCTATTTCATTAAGGTAGAAATAAAATACACGAGTCTGGTTAGACCCTATTCGAGTACAAAAACACCACAAACACACACCCACTTAACTAAAACAGGCGCGCCACAAAATATACCGATGTCGACTAGACAAAACAGCCTGCCTTATAGCCCCAAGGCCGGCTCCCTGACCAATAGTTCCTGGAGCTTTCTTGCTCCAGCACTGCACCAAGGATTGCCCTCAGCGCTGACAGCCCTAAGAACCTCCTGGATGCTTGGCGTGATATTTTCAAACACACATGAGTTACAGTTGTTCCACTGTAACACCTCGCATGCAAAACTGCTTATATGGCCTAGCTCCACACGTGGAACGAGCCTGCATATGCGTAGCACCTCTCTTACACTTTCATCCTCGCTTCGTGTAAAAGGGTTAACCCGGAGGTGCTACGTTTGGAACGCCAATGCTTATAAGCTAGCTCTCACCCTTCTAAACTTCCAAAGGTGGTAAACCCACCAACCACAAGCACATATAAGCCACTTGGGCCACATGGGCCAACTCCACAACAACTACAGGCTACTAATGGGCTGGGGTGTTACATTCACCAGCCCTCGGCAGCTCACCACATATATATGGCAGATGTCCAGGACCACCCCTTGGTACACCCCTCCATGGGCACGAGCAACAAGGGTTGATGCTCCGAATACCACTTGTAACACCTCACGTCCAAAACTGCTTACATGGCCTAACTCCACACGTGGAATGGGCCTGTGTATGTGTAGCACCTCTCCTACACTTTCGTCCTCGCTTCGTGTAAAACGGTTAACCCAGAGATGCTACCTTTGGAATGCCAAGGCTTCTAAGCTAGCCCTAACCCTCCTAAACTTCCAAGGTGGTACTAAACCCACCAACCACAACCGCACATAAGCCACTTGGCCCACATGGGCCAACTTCACAACTACTACAGGCTACTAATGGGCTGGGGTGTTACATTCACACCTCCCAGGCTACCAAAATTATCAGGGAGTTGAGACCCTTCCATTCAGCCTTGGGCACTGAGGATATTGCCTTCCACCACCCTTCAGTTGGTAGGTGAGGCTGGTCCCTATATGTAGTTGGGTTTCCTTATTTTTTAAACCAAGATATGTAGTTGGTTTTTCCCCGAAGAGCAGTTTGTTCTGTTTATTAGTGATGTTTTTGTATGGAAGGAAGAAGTGAAAGGAGCAACACTACCAGGTCCACAATTTATAGTAGTATAGTATACTTAAATTAGAGAATGGTAACTTAGTGTCAAAATATTGTTTTGTCCAGTACAGTCACCATGTTATCGGCCATATTACACTAGACTTTCCCATTTTTTGAGAGGACACTATACTTTCCTCAACAACATAGGTTTATCATAATGCTAGTGGCCTGCTTCATTTACAGCCAATTTAATAGCAAAAATGTGCAATATGCTAGTGGAACAGCAAAATGAAGTGGTAAAGACAAACCTCTCCAAATCCTACAATGTTATCATCCACACGAAGCTTCAGAACAAATCCTTCATGAATGAATCTACCATCAGATAGCCCTGAAGTACGTGGTGCAGAAAGCTGGATTCTGTGCAAATGATGGTTTCAAAGGCACATTGTAGAGAAGGTGTGGGCACTACATTCATTGGTACTTATTACATATACCTGTACAACATGCATTCCACTGCATCAATTCTGTCAACAGGTATGGCATCTACGTCACTCTTAAGACATGGAGCTTCTAGAAGATAGGCCAGATACTGACTTGTAGAATAGTTAGAGAACATGCTCATGATCCTGCAGAACTTGTAGAAATATATAAACATGATGGAGAACACGGTTGTAAAAAAAAAAGATAAAAGAAATTTAGTTTGGATATGAACCTATGAAAGTTGGCATTGCTATCAATACTATTGTCTACTTCTACCACACAATCAACCTGTTCCATATTGGATTTCACCAATGCATCATGAAGCTCCTCTTTTGTTTGAACACGAAAATGTTTTACCCTGCAACACAAGTAATGAGAGCGCTGAGAAGAGCAATAGAACATAGCAGACACCATAAGCAACAATCTCAATTCTCAACACCTTTTAGAATCACTAATTTATTTATATATGTTGGCTTCAGGGGAAAACAATGATAAAAGTTAACTTTACAAGCATGAGGGGGAAGCTAATACACAGGTTCAGAGGAATACCAGCATAATTTTGTTACAACCAGATGGGGCTTTGTAAGCAGAATAAGTGAATCGCAATTGGTGTTACCTGTGTGCAGAACATAGTTCGGAAATTGATATGTCATGAGAGGTGTAGAAGAATTTCTCCAAAATCTGTGGTGAAGTAGTTTTTGCAACTGGTAGAAAGCTGAAGATTGCACCACCATGGTTGTTGACAACAATTATTGTCATAGGTTTCCTCCATGCCCTTCAATAATGTCAATAGCATTATCCATAATGAATATACTGTTCAACATCATGACAATACAGGAGTAGCTTAGGTAAATAGTGTAACAATATTTTTGTTGAATTTCACTAGATTGATCTAATAGGAATTGATCATGTCTGAGATGATCAGGTCAATGGACAGGTGCAGAGAAGGGTTCAAACTTCAAACCTTTGGTTGAGAAGTGACAATCCATTTGTATCATGAAGAAAAGATATGTCACCAACCACACAGAATACCTGAAAACATGCAGAGTCAACTTCTGCCAAAAGCCTAAAAATTCATTCCTCATTCCTCATGTGAATGATTAAGTACAAATGTACTGATAAGAACACCACCCTTTTTTAAGAACAAGCATGTCTTAAATGAAATGAAGTGCTATAATATGCCCATACTAGTATGAAAAATATTTCAAGTCAGGCTTAGATAAACAGAAAATGTACAAGAATATATTATCATTTAATCAGAAAATGTACAAAATTCATTGCCTCTAATAGGAATACTTTTCCTAGAGTATGGACTTTAACTAAAGAAATGACTTACATGCTTGTTTGATCCAACAGCAAATCCGATTGCTGTGCTGATTAAACCATCAATGCCACTTGCTCCTCTGTTCCCAGCCACTGCTGTGCCAACAAAGTCTGGCAAATGATGCGTCATCACATTATTTCCATTTGTAGTGTAATCCATCCAACCGTTGCCAAACATGTCTAAGTCTCGGATGACCATGCTGTTCCCAACAAACATGACAGCATCACCACAAAGTGACTCCCCTATTACATGAGCAACATATGGTTCTGTAAGTGAGCACTTTGCATGTATCTGAAACATTATCTCCTGAGAAACCTGGAGTGGGCAACAGTTGTGAGAACAAAACTCAACAGCATAAGGGCCAAAAGACCTTTTCAGTTATTCCCAGGGAGAGGGAGCTCTAGCACAAATAAAATATCCAGTTATGCCATGATAGCAAAAAAAGGTACATGACAAAAACTGTTTGCTACATTGAAATTTCAAGGCACAGTGAACCTTTTTATCCATTATAAAATAGGTGTATTAGTGCAAGCTTTATGGATTAAAGGCTTATAACAAATGGTTAAGTGCAGAAGGATTAATTATCCATATAGGGCCTGAGGGCCATGTTCATATGTTATAAAGCATGTTATGTCTTTACAAGATAGCTACCATGTTTCAGCTCATACCACTGAGTTAAGAATGGTCAAAATTTCTGTCCATCTGCTTCTCTTTCTTTGAAAAGTACACCGGCGCAAACTAGCAGCAAATTCTGCTACATTAGCTTGTATTCTGTGAGTGACAATATGTGAAGGATCATGACGACACGGATGTCTATCGATCAAGATGTAGGAAGATGGGAAGGATGTCTCTAGAAACATTCCCACTCGTTTGCTAGTAATACGGCTACCAATCTGCCAATCAAACAGCATCAACTTCAAAAACTTATGACATATTAAATACACCGCATAATTACTGAAAAAAAAGAAAGACATAGGGAACAGTGCGAAGAATATAGAATCAATGAGGTTTGAGAAGGTAAACCTGAAGAATGACATCCGGGCTTATCCAGTTTTTAGCAGAATCAGACAATAGAATTTGATCAATGTGGTCTATAAACAAAATGTTCTTATCAAACCCTGGCAATGAATTTACAACTTTCCGCAATCGCAGTCCAGACAGAATATCTGTAGCAACTGGCCAGGATAGGTGCCTGGCTAGTAAAGCTACAGCCCACATATCTTCATCCGTATGAATAGCACCCACTAAAAGAAGACCTTGTTCTGCCTTCTCTATGATCTCCAGGACCTCCATTACTGAGCAAGAGTAATTACCGAATGCAGAAACTGTTTTCATTCTTAGGTATCTAGTATATGGTTCGCTATTTTTAAACCACTTATCCAAACCTCGCAAACAGTCGACATTCCAATGTTGATTAGTGTAATCTAGTGGTTCTCTAAAAGCACAGTTTATATGCACTGGGCCTTGTGGTGCTTGCATTGCATAGTAGGCTGCTGAATCAAGTGTAGTGAGAACCATTCTTGCATGTATTTGGTCTCCAGGTGGAGGGAGATTAAAAAAATATCTTACAAAGGTACCAAAATGATTGACCTGAAAATGGAAATTAAACTGTTGAGACAGAAAAAAAGAAGATAGAACCTGGTAAATGAGTTTGCCTAGAACAAAAATAAGAAAAAGACAAGTGCCAAAATTGCAATCCTAACAAGTGCAAGTTTATTTATTGGTGTTTCCTTATGTGGGGGGTATAATGGATCTTAGGGTTCACTTGGCATATAAAACACATTTACACAATAATACTGTTGAAAAAATGTAGAACCTAAAAATCTTAATGTGTACATAAGAAATTCAGAATTTTAGGAGTGCTGAAACCCATGCAGACTAAGACAGATGTTATCAAGGATTTTGTATTTTAGAATGTATATGCAATCACAGGTACCTGATTGATGGCTTGGTTAGCTCCAGCATCATGCAACTCAGGAGGACGGTCAGCTGTGAGTAATATAATTGGTACGAAATCTTGACTTGCCTCAACCACCTACATTTGAGTGACACAGTGAAACTTTGATTTAACCCAGATAATGTTGTCTTTGATTCATAGAACTACGTGTACTAGCACATCCAAATCATTTTTCTTTTATTTTATGGGAATTACTACCATATGCCTTCCTAAAGGTATACAAAAGCACTACTATATGCAAAAACTTGTTGGGTTATGGAACAGAAAATTTATGTGTATTTATGAAGGCTCGTAGCATTAGAATAAGGAAAAGGTGCATTTTTCAGTGAAACAAATCTGCCACTCACTGAAGGAAGAAGATTTGATACAGCGGTTCCTGATGATGTGATTACTACTGCTGGTTTTCGAGAACCTCTCCCATAGCCAAGAGCATGAAATCCAAGTGAACGTTCATCATAACATGATATGCATTTTGTCAAAGGATGGCCTGTAGCAGAAAGTGCAAGCGGGGATGATCTCGACCCTGGAGCTATACAAAAGTACTAAAGCAAAATGGATCAGAATAATTCTAGACATGCTAAAGGTACTAAGTTGGTTAAGCTTACCGTGAAACCGAGCCTAACACATTCTTCAACTATGAGGGATGCCCATGCCAAATTTATGTTAGAGCAACTCTTGATGAAAGATTCAATGGTGTTGCGTTGCAAATATAACTCCTACAAATGGTACAGAACAGTATTAGCTATTTTGGCATAGCTCTCCCTCCCTCCCTCCTTCCTTCCTTCCTTCCTTCCCTGCCTCCCTCTGTCTCTCTCGCCCTCTCCTCTCCTTCTCTCTGTCTTTTTGAATTGATAAGTGATGTAGACTGCAATGAATCCTAATGTACCAAGGTTACATACTTGAATAATAAATTCTTGGCCATATGCAGCTAATGAGCTAAAGATACTTTTTTAATGTTCAGCTAAAGATACTTGAGTAGTATCATACCATGTTTGAATAAAGGAATAACTGTGGTGAAAATCTAACAAATGACCGATCAGAAGTCAGAAAGTTCTCCTGCAAAAGAAGAGTGTCAGATGTGATCAGGGATATAACTTAATGATACAAAGGACATAAATTACACTTTCAAAAAGAAGGTAAATTAACAAGAAAATGTTTCTTTGTCCCCCAATTATGCGGGTCCATTTCAACCGCAAAGTTTTAGTACCCAACGTTTTGGTCTGAGAACCCAAGGAGTAGGTCAAGACAAATGTACCAAGTTAGCGCTAGGTGGCACCAACATGTTTGTCACCCCAGTACCCCACCAATTTAATGACAGAGATTTAGTGGATTGGCGTTTTCATGGAAGGTTCATTTCAAACTGTGACTAATATTTAGGGACAAAAAATAAACTTTACACATTCTCTGATTCCACGTGGTAAGATTATAAGATGTGTTTTCTACCATGATACAGACCGAACATCTTCTGTAAGAAGCATGACACTTTTCAAGTGCAGGAGTCTTTTTTTTTTTTGGAAAACAAATCAATCTCAAACGCAAAGCATGGTATAATGTTCCAGGAAGCTTACCAAGGTTAAGGGGATACCTTTTGCACACTAGCTTTGGCATCTATTGAGGCTAGCACTTCTGTATCCAAATACACCTGTAAGATGGATCCAACAAATCAGAATTAAGAACCAAATGCCATAGGGTATTAGGAAAATTGTGGTTGCCCTAGTTGGGTACTAGCTGCATCATCATAGTTATAATGCGGGGTTTTCCTCCAAATTTCCAACATTTAAATTTGCAATACCTACTACGCAATCCAAGACAGAAATATTACCAACTGAGCATTTCCAGTCTCTGACAAATGTGCATCTCCAGAAATGTAACTTGGTACCAAGCCTTTGTGAGAAATGCTAGCTGAAGAATCATAGCTATTTTGTATCTGTTTCAGATGGAAAAAAATAAAAATTAAATTGAATAATAAGCTACTATATTTGTTTTGACAAAGTAACAAAGTTCTTTAGGTCACATGATACAGAAGCATAATGTAGCATAAAAATTAAAAAGTTAAGTCAATCGAATAACATGTTATACTGAGTATTTGTAAATTTGGTCAGATGAAATAACAAAATCATCAAAGGAGAAGTTACGAAAAAGAAAATAACTAAGTGAGAAATAAGAAAAGAAAAAAC
>Ga0182004_10003072_pt1 | contig 13177 bp, 5 predicted proteins | sample Sormic07211540_1_FD_120479 | JGI IMG/M metagenome (GOLD analysis project Ga0182004, IMG submission 120479) | Endophyte microbial communities from Sorghum bicolor roots, Mead, Nebraska, USA - 072115-40_1 MetaG | ecosystem: Host-associated > Plants > Roots > Unclassified | place: USA: Nebraska...
AGGGTTTGGTGGGGAAAACGCACGCGGTCCTCCTGGTCCGGGGGGCCGGGTCGTGCGCGTCGTCCGTTTCGCTTGGGCTCTGGTGGTGACTGGGTGAGTGGGCACGCGGGCTGGGTCGTCGTCGTCCAGGGGGCGGCCACGTACGGGGTTCCCGGTCGGTGTATCTGTACAGTACGCGGTTGGGACCTGGGAGCTACCGCTGGTCTCCTGCCGAGTGCCTGCCGACCCCGGTTGCCTCTCCAGCCTCGATCGATCCAGGGCTCAGCCAACGCCGTCGTCCGTGTCTGTTTGTCCGCGTCGGCGTACGTACGTGTCGCGCCTCCTCCTCGAACGCGGCAGCAGCTGCTTCGGCTGGGCGTGTGCGTGGGTCCGTCGTCGTTCGGGAGCGCCTGAGGTTGAGAGCGTCGTCAACACAAGGGGCGACGACGAGGAGACGAGCGCCAGGCGGGCGGGGGAAGCCAATGTCCGGCAGGCGGGAGCGAGCAGTAGTCGTCCCTCGTCCCGGTGACTCGGTTCCTACGTGTTGAAATAACGTCCGCGTACTGCAGCAGCCAACACCCCCAAACAAGGCAACAACCATGGAAGGACCGCGTACTGGTTAGGCAAAATTCTGGGTACAAAAGTGCTGCTCACGTTTGGGGCCAGTCACTGCATGTTTCGTACTACCGTTGGGTGAAGGAACAGGAGGCAACCACAAGTATATACTCCCTCCGTCAAATTTTAACGTCGCTATCACCTTTCGATGAGTTAAACGTACTTAGTTTTGATCATTTTCTAAAATTTATAACCAGCATAAATACCATAACAACATTTTAAAAAGGAAAGAGGAGTACCCCAATCTCCATGTACCATAATAAGTCTAGAACTCGGTGTAATGGGAAATCAATTTTTTTCTAGTGGGATAAAATAAAACGGTGTGTGTGTGTGGGGGGGGGGGCATGTAAAGGTGCACGCATTGGGAAACCACTAGTCACATACTCACATGCGAGGCCTCTTTTGCAAGACTTTTTCTGTTCTGGATTATCTATGGAAGTTAATTTTCTACGAGAAGTGATTTTTTTTACTTAAATTATTTCAGTAGGATTAACTCTATACATATAATAATTTTGTATCTAGAGTGATTTAGGAGAAGCTATATTTTTCAGCTCCTAGCCCCTAATTCATTTTGGAGAATTACTGTATAGAATCAGTAAAGAATTATTATTGGAAATTCCGTTATTTTTCAGTAAAAAAACTATTTGACATAGCTTTTCTCTGGTTCAGCCCAAAAGATGGGCCCAAAAGATAATGCTCAAGCACAGGCCCAGAACAACACGTAGTAAAGTTTGGAAAACCACCTCCAAGTTTTGCATATTACCGTTCCAGCTCTCTCCACGACTCCACCGATCCTCTGTCCTCTGTCCTCTCCCCACCTCCTTGTATTCCTCCTCTCCTTCTCGCCGACGGAACCCTACGCGCACGCGCTCCCAAGCCCTCGCCGCCGACGCTGCCGCCGACGCCGCAGTCGCGATGTACGCCGACAGGACCTCGGGGCGGAAGCGCTCTGTAATGGACCGCCTCGGGTCGGGCGGCGCCTCGCGCTCGCGGTCTGATGACGCAAAAAGGTACGCCCTCGAGCTCGCCCGGTTCAAAATCGTTGCCCGCTTCGCCATTCCCGTGCTTGTTGGCGCTACATGGTTGCGGATTCTGGGCTGGATCGATAACCAGTGAGTGGTGCTGGCTGCGGAAATGTTGTTTAGGGACTTCGAATCGAGTGGTTCGTGGTGCTGGTACTTTTAAGGCTTGCTTGCAAAAGCATATAACCTTCGTCCTTCGCCAGCTGTGTTGTTTGTTTGTATACGGGATCCAATCGGACAGTTATTAGTGTATGCGCAATGCTTGTGGTTGATTGTTTGAACTGGCAGATACAGATATAGATGTTTGTGGTACTGTTGCTGCTGCTACAGAATTACATTGCATTATTTCTTAATTCGTGTAGAACTAATGGGCAGGCCAGCATTGTGTGTGGATGCACATTTTAGCTCCAGTTTTTATAGTGTATGGGTTCACCCAGTTTCCACTCATACAAATGGAAAATACACTAGGTTTGCTTAAGCTGAAACCATGTTTGCTATTCCTGTTGTTGCTCATCACCTACCTGCTGGCATGCATTTATATTTTAGTCCTGCTTGGATCAGCTAAGGCTAATTGTTAGCCAGCGCTAAAAAATTGCTAGCTACAAATTAGCCAACTACTCCCTCTATTCCATTCCAAATTATAAGACATTTTGGCTTTTTTGGATACATGATTTTTGCTGTGCACTTAGATATACACTATGTCTAAATACATAACAAAAGCAATGTCTCTAGAAAAGCCAAAATGTTTTATATTTTGGAATGGAGGGAGTAACTATTAGCCTGTGCATGTTTGGATCCCCAGCTAATAGGTGCATACATCATAGCAATGAACTATTAGCCCTTGTTATACAGTTGTGCTTGTCTAATTGACTAACAACTAGCAAGAGCTTGGCTACAAATTAGGCCACCCATTAGTCCTCCTGTTTGGATGGACTAGAGCTAATTTTTAGCTGCTAGTTGTTAGCCTATGCGATCCAAACATGCTCTTATACACTGACGACAACTTCTTATTGCAGCCTTAACCATGCACTGCTTTCAATGGCTGTTGTGTTATCACTTTCAGAGAATTACAAATTGCTGATGTGATCAGTTAGTTCAGATATCCCATGTTATTCAGATTTCAGAAGGAGAATAATCTTATTGTTACTGTTGATATTATCTCTGCCGGGATTTTGCAGGTTTCGCCGGGATGATGGGACGTGGAGACGTGAGCTTTATAAGGATTCTAGAGGAACCCAAACTTCATGTGAGGGCCATTTTTCGAATAATTCTGAACATGCCTTTATTCCTGCTTTCCTTCTGATGATTTACCATTAGCTTGTTGCTTCTACCGTGTTTGTTTTAGCTGAACCTACTTTAAGAAATCTGCAATCGAACCAAAAATCTCAAGTGCAGAAAAGGATTGAGGTTGTGAAGAAATCACCAGTTTCAGATCTCCGTGAAAAGTTATCTGGTGTACCAAACCAGCGCCCTCAACTTAGCAGTACTGTTCAGGTGCCAAAACCTGTAAAAGAGGTTATTAAGAGCGACAAGCCTGTTCAAAAGAGAGACCCCCCTCCAGCTGCTGCCCCAATTGTCATTAAGAAAGTCAGTGCACCTGCACCTGAACCAGCACCGTCTGCACTACCAAAGCAATCCCAGGACAAGGTGAGATGGTTGAGGATCTATGTTGTGTTTTCTTACAGTATTGTATCCTGATCAATTATTGCAGTTCCACTATTTGTTCTTCTGGAATGGGAAACATCATACCATCATCTTTTCTTATTTTCCATTTGCTGTGGCGCTGTCCTGTGAATATAATGGAATACATGACCATTTGATGCTGGAGTGCGTTTGATGCTTTTACAACCGTTGGTTCTGAATTCTGATCTAGTGCATGATTAATCTTCTAGCTCTTAAGTATGTTTGAAGTCCAAAATTTTATTTGCCTAGCCCCTTACTGGCACTGCTGTGTCTAAATTCTTCTATGAATTTTGTCCATCATAAACATTCATTTCAATGCTGTAATAATTTGTTTCTTTGATATATGCAGGTTGATGCTTCGCTTGACAGTTTACTGAAGTCTCTTGATCTAGAGAAGTATTTGATAAATTTCCAGGCTGAAGAGGCATGTTTGATATATCATATATGGCAATTTCATATTGTGGGTGTAACTAGTGACCCTAAATATTTTGTTAATGGATATTCATCTTTCAGGTTGATATGAAAGCACTGGTTTACATGAACGAAGAAGATATGAAGTCTTTAGGAATTCCAATGGTACTGCAAGGACTTTGCCTCTTTCTTACTTGCCTTTTTCTTTCCCCAACTAGGTTAGCATGCTTATCTTCTGCTTAAATAAGAGATCTCTCTGGATTGAAGCAATACATATATTATATATATTTAAGGTGGTAGAATTCGATAATTTTATTAATTCCCTGCTTATAGATTGACAGAGCCATCCTAAAAGTCAAACTGTAGCAATTGAGTTACTAAATTATGAGTTATGAACTATGCTAATGACTTCTTTTTGTTTTTGAACTATTTTGAATGGGTCGCACCCGTGGTATAGCCTTTGTTATCTGCTTTCTACTTGTTGAATACTCATTAGTCAGACCACCATTTATCCATATTTTTAGTCCCAGTTTGTCTAACGAGAAGTAACTTCGATTAGTAAACTGGATTAGAATGGTCTGATTAGTTTCTCTGTGGTTATCATAAATTTGAACCTATTCCCTCTGGTTGAAATTATAGTTCACTTTGGCTTTGGGCTAAGTCAAACTTCTCGAACTTTGACCAAGTTTCTTTGAAAAATATATTATTATCTACAAGTTCAAAATTAACGCACTATGATACATATTTCATGAAGAATTGAAGGAAACTAATTGATGTTGTTGATATTGGTGCATTTTTCTAAAATCTTGGCTAAGTTAGAGAAGTTTGACTTAGAACAAAACCAAAGTTAACTATATAATTTGGAACGGAGGAATAGGTACTAAAGATATGTTCAGTCAGTGTTTCAGCTAGTCCCACATGCATAGTACACCGAGATATTGCCATGTTAATGAAAATATTGATTTGTCTTTTTTATATGCATCCCATGTTTTCTCTATCCATTTTCTACTACTGAATGTACAACTGAAAAATGGCAGCAATGTCCATTATGATTTGATTCCATCTCTGATTGCATTTTTGCGCAGCAATCATTTGATTTCAATCTACTTCAGTATTATATTGTGGATATTCATTTATTTGCTTCGTGTTTACAGGGTCCCAGGAAAAAGATACTATCAGCATTGGCTCACAGAAAGAGGAAGTCTTCGAAGTCATTGCCTACCAGTGCCAGTTGAGGCATCTTTAAGCTTGTGTGGTAGCTAGACAACTTGTTGATCTTGGATATGTGCAAGGGCATCATTGAGACTTGCAGAATTAACTCTACTGACGAGCAAGATTCCTATCCATCAAGGCTGAGGCGGTGTATAAATTGAGAACTCCGTGATGTTGGTAGCGCTTGAAGGCAACTAACTGGTTGTTGATGTACCTATTCTGTGTTTTCTGGAATATTTGTTGACCATTGGGTGTTAATTCATGATGATGCCTTGGGGATTGTTTCCCCTTTCTCTTGCGACTGCCCTTCGAGGCTTCGAGGCCGCCGCTGGCGGTGGCTTTCTACGCCCGTCTTTTTTTTTTCGAAAATTTTTCATAATTACATCTTTGATAGCTTGATTTTAGAATCTAAATTCAGTGCCAATGGCGCCAAGAGGTGCCACGTCAGCTCTGTGTTAGTTTGGTGTCAGTGACGATGGCGCTAAGATCTGAGTCCATATTCCAAAATCAAATTATAATTATAAAAAACTTTCAAAAAAATGGCAAAAAAAAAAAGACGGTTAGCCTCGTGCCGTGTCCCACTACTTCATAACTGCGCTCGTCCGCTCGATAACCGGCATTTGTTGACGTATCTCGGCAACAGCTAGGAAGGTAGCGGGTCCATCGCGGCTTCCTGTGCGGGTGCGGCTGTGCCTCTCTCTCGTCCCTGTTCTCTCTCACGTGCCTGTGTGCATCGGGCATCTGCGACTGTGCGAGGGTGTTTCGTTGCGCTGCGGCTCGAGTCGGACTCGGACGCCGACGCGCAGCACGTGGCAGATCCGCACCGACGTAGAGTTGGCTCCCTTCGACAATAAAATCAGCGAACAAACAGTACTTTCAGCCCACGGACAACGAACAGGGACACCCGCAGGCCGCAGCCCCGCGCCGCCTTCCTTTCACCGTTCCGTCCCACCGCCGATCCCGTGCAGTGCAGGTGCAGCACTAACACAGCGCCCAACCCCGTGCCGCGCACGCGGCTATGGCGGCGGCGACCGGCGCAGGTGCGGTGAGCGAGGGGATGCGGCGGCTCACGCAGCTCTCGCTCGTCTCCAAGGTCTGCTCGGAGCTGGAGTCCCACCTCGGCGTCGCGGACCGCGTCCTGGCCGAGTTCGTCGTCGACCTGGGCCGCGCCTCCGCCTCCGCCGCCGCCTTCGCCGCCGCGCTCAGGGACCACGGCGCCGAGCTGCCGGACTACCTCGTCCGCTCCCTCCACGCCGTCATCACCGCCATCCCGGACAGCGGCCCCGCTCCCCCCGCCTCCCGTGGTGCTGGTGCCCGGGGGCGCGTGGACAAGGCGGCGGGGGCGGGGGCGGACGAGGACCAGGAGCCGGAGTTGAACCAGGTGCGCCGGGGGAGGATCACCCGGGTGGGCGACGCCGGGTGCTTCGTCCGCCTCGGCGCCGGCGCGCGCGGCCGCGAGGGCCTCGTGCACGTCTCCCAGATGCCCGGCGGCCGCCGCGCCACCGTCACGCGCGGGCAGGAGGTGTTCGTCAAGGTCGTCTCGGTGGATGGCGCCAAGCTGGGACTGTCGATGCGAGACGTCGATCAGGATACCGGAAGGGATCTCCTGCCTATGCCTCGAAACCGTGGGGAGGAGGACGCGCCGAAGGCAAATCCGCCAGCTGATCGTGCCGGAGCCGCCGGGAGGAGGAGGAAGGGGGTTTCTGGGATTTTCGTTCCCGATGAGAACGAGGACAAGGCTGGTCCTGCGCCTCGCAGGCCAACTAGGCGGATGACCTCACCGGAGAGGTGGGAGGTGAAGCAGCTGATTGCGTCGGGGGTGTTGGATGCCAAGGACTACCCGGTGTTGGATGAGGATGATCAGGGGATGTTCTACCAGGAGGAAGAAGTGGAGCTTGAGATTGAACTCAATGAGGATGAGCCGGCGTTCTTGCGGGGAAAGGGGCGATCCTCGGCTGACATGTCTCCAGTGAGGATTTCCATGAATCCCGAGGGGTCGATGAGCCGTGCGGCAGCACTGCAGTCTGCGCTTATCAAGGAGAGGCGTGATATTCGCACCCAGGAGCAAAGAGGAATGGTTGATGCAATCCCCAAGGACCTTAACCGGTCATGGGAGGATCCCATGTCAAGTGGTGGAAGGTATCTGATGCAGGAGCTGGTGGGCACTGGACTATCAGCACAGAGTGTGCCGGAATGGAAGATGACATATGGGAAGGCCGGAACATATGGGCAGAAGTCGAGGCTTTCGATTCAGGAGCAGAGACAAAGCCTTCCAATATTCAAGCTGAAAAAGGAGCTGATCAATGCTGTTAATGACAACCAAGTCTTGGTGGTTATCGGTGAGACTGGCTCAGGGAAAACAACCCAGGTTACGCAGTACCTCGCCGAGGCAGGGTATACTACAAAGGGAAAGATTGCGTGTACTCAACCTCGCAGGGTTGCTGCAGAGTCGATTGCAAAGCGAGTAGCAGAGGAGGTTGGCTGTCGAGTGGGTGAGGAAGTTGGTTATTCTATACGCTTTGATGATTGCACAGGACCTGAAACTGTCATCAAGTACATGACAGACGGCATGCTCCTACGTGAGATTTTGATGGATGGAGACCTGTCTTCTTATTCAGTGGTCATGCTTGATGAGGCACATGAGAGAACCATCTACACAGACATTCTCTTCAGTTTGCTAAAGCAGCTAATTAAGCGGAGAAGTGACCTCAAGTTAATAGTCACTTCAGCCACTCTTGATGCTGAGAAGTTCTCTGGTTATTTTTTTGATTGCAATATTTTCACAATTCCTGGAAGAACGTTTCCAGTTGAGATACTACATACTAAACAGCCAGAGAGTGACTACATGGATGCTGCACTGATCACGGTATTGCAGATCCATCTGACTGAACCCGAAGGAGATATCCTATTGTTCCTGACTGGCCAGGAAGAGATTGATCATGCTTGCGAACGTCTCCATGAGAGGATGAAGGCATTCGGTGGGGACATACCAGAGCTGATAATTTGTCCTGTGTACAGTGCTCTTCCTACTGAAGTTCAGTCGAAGATATTCGAACCAGCTCCTCCTGGTAAGAGGAAGGTGGTCGTGGCCACCAACATAGCAGAAGCATCTATTACCATAGATGGAATTTACTATGTTGTTGACCCAGGCTTTGCAAAGCTAAATGTCTATAACCCAAAACTGGGTCTGGATTCACTGGTTATCACCCCGATCTCTCAGGCATCAGCTAAGCAAAGAGCAGGGCGTGCTGGACGTACAGGTCCAGGTAAATGTTACCGTCTATACACTGAGAGTGCCTATCGCAATGAAATACCACCAACAACCACTCCAGAAATTCAGAGGGCTAACTTGGGGTGGACGGTTCTTAATATGAAGGCAATGGGAATAAATGACCTTTTGTCATTTGACTTCATGGATCCTCCAGCATCTCAAGCACTTATATCAGCTATGGAACAACTGTACAGTCTCGGTGCCTTAGATGAAGAGGGTCTTCTTACCAGGCTAGGGAGAAAAATGTCCGAATTTCCACAAGAACCACCTCTTTCTAAGATGCTCCTTGCTAGTGTAGACCTTGGATGCAGTGACGAAATACTGACAATCATTGCAATGATTCAGACTGGGAACATATTCTATCGACCAAGGGAGAAGCAAGCACAAGCAGATCGGAAAAGATCGAACTTTTTCCAGCCGGAAGGCGATCATCTCACCCTACTCACTGTGTATGAGGCATGGAAGGCAAAGGGGTTTTCTGGACCATGGTGTGTTGAGAATTTCATTCAGGTAAACTCACTAAGGAGGGCACAGGATGTGAGGAAACAGCTTCTTGAGATTATGGACAAGTTCAAGCTCAATGTCATCTCTGCTGGGAACAATTCCACCAAGATAGGGAAAGCCCTTGCCGCTGGATTCTTCTTCCACGCTGCAAGGAAGGACCCCAGTGGAGGGTACCGTACCCTCGCTGATCATCAGCAGGTTTATATCCACCCGAGCAGCGCTCTCTTTCACCAGCAGCCACAGTGGGTGATCTACCATGAAATTGTTATGACAACGAAAGAGTATATGAGGGAGGTCACGGCGGTGGACCCAAGATGGTTAGTAGAGTTGGCACCGAGGTTCTATAGGTCAGTGGACCCAATGAAGATCAGTAAGCGAAAACGCCAAGAAAGGATCGAGCCTTTGTACGATAGATACAATGAGCCCAACTCATGGCGCCTGAGCAAGCGCCGCTGGTGATTTTTCATCATTTCTTGCAGAGCTTTGATGTAATGCTACTGTAGTGTATATATTAAGGTGCTCTTTTAATGCATATGCTCAGATGATTGCAATGCATGATACATGTATAGTTTTCTCTTCTTAAAGTTGTAAGGCTTGTAAGGAGTACTTTGTCCCCCTTTGAACAGGACGCCAAATGATGATGAGCTTGTCACAGTGATTTCCTTGTTTTCTGCCGCTGCTGCTGCTGGTTTGATTGAAACTGATTGAATGCTTATTACAGTGCGGTTACACATTAAATCTGGGTATCCTTATATGTAGCAAAAACTATCGTATTTGAGAAGATACCTCTTATGACTGGATCTGTGATGATATACAACAGGTTGAAAGAAGGACCAATGTGGTACTGATTTGAGCTCTGGTGTAGTCCTTGTATTAGCCTTTTGCTGTTTGATCTAGCTTTGTAGGAACCTTCTGTGCTGATGTGCTCCAATCTGTGTTTCCTTTGGCTGGATTGTTGAACTATTCTTGAACAATAAAATGCTAGTTTCATGATTATTGGTGCCAGATTCTGGAGGTTATGTTTTTGTCTTACATCTTCAATTTTTAATTGCCAGGCTCCAACGCTATTGTGTTTTATGCTCAGTTAGATCCTGCTGTTGCTGGAGCTGTGCACTGAGGCTTTATTTTCCATCTTGTGTGTGCATTGTCTGATGCTCGTGTTCCTGATAGTGTCTGCATTTTGGATGGCTGGTTAAAGATTACAGGAGCTCTTCTCAAACAGATTAGTGAGAGTCTCATTAATCTTCTCAAACAGATGACAGCAGCTCTGTGAGACAAATACCATGCAGAGACAGTTGTTGCTTCAGTTGTTCATTTCTTTTCTGTTTCCCCCCCTCTGTTCACTCTTTGCTGACCCCTGACCTGGCTTTTACGCACAAATTCCTCCTGTAGATAGCAGGTTGCACCGAACAGAAGTTCAAATCATGTAGAAGTTTTCTGGTGAAGCTGCAGTCTGACATCTTAAAGTATTCATCTTGCTTAAGATGAATTTCTACAAAACTCTCCATGGCCAATGCATCCGCGGGTTAGACATGATCCCTCAATGCCAATGGAGAGTATTCATCGATGACAGCCTTGGCACGGCTCAGTGCCTTCCCTCACGATCATTCTCATTGTCTAGTTCTCGGTTAAAAAACCAAGTATCTATGCAGGTTCCCAGTTCAAAGAGTTTCAATCGTGGAAACTTTTATGTGCCTCAAAGCCGTTGAGGCTTATAATGACTTGACATTGCTTGGTGATCTATGAGGCTCCGCAGACACTGGGAAACACAATGAGACCACACTTCTGATGTTATTGATCTTCAGAAAGTACTATGGGCGATGGAATTTGGCATTTGGTGGTTCATCAGACTTGCGGATAGCAGAAGTGACTGTTCTAATCCCTTAGACTGTTCGATTACTGATTGCAACTTTTGGAGAATATGGCTGTGCGGTGGTACTGCTGATGCTGCTTCGTGTGCTAAATATGCCCAAATGCCCTGACATTTATCTCCATATGTTCTCATTTAGGGCTCTTACCATGTGTTTGGAAGTTTCATTCTCAATCCTCATATTATTTCCAACAAAATGTGTGATGAGCTTATGTATATGGACTCAGGACTAAAAAATTTCAGGACTCAGGAGGCATTCAACTTGACAGAAATACCAATTACATTTTCCTCTGTTTGTATCTTGTATGACTCATGAACTAAGGAAATGCTGACTAGACAATTCAGTTGTATACTGAATATCATCATCTAATACTTGAGGTACACCAAAACTTCAGTGTTACTCTTTATTACTCCCGTTGATTTTCTTAGTGAGTTAGTTTATATGATCTTGTAAGATGTAACCCAAACAAAGGAATCAATCTATCTGTGAGTAGGCTGTTGATTCAAGAGGGAAACCCTAAACATGAAGGAAGGTATAAGTTACTGCAGGAAGAAAGAAGTCACCCGAGTCTCCTGAGATCACCACAAGACCCATCTGGGAAGAAAAGACAAGAATGAAGTACAGAAGAAGCAAAGACCTAATCCTCTACATCTAATTTTCGTATTCCCCTTTCCATTTGCAGTAATGCATTGCTCATTTCTCTACTTATAGAGGAAGAGGATCATACATCAGCTTGGCTCAAGGATAACAAAGTGAGGAAAGATATCTGAAAAGGTAAATTTCCTATTCATAATTTCATCATCCTGTTCTGTCATCAGAATTTCAATGCAACCTGGAGATCTTGTGATATTCATCAAACTTGTTCAATCTTGTGCTTTTCCATTGCTTGCGCTTTCTGGTTCTTGTGCCTCTGCTTTATAACCTGTAATTTCAGGTTAGCTTTTTCTAGTGTCCTATTCTTCCATGTATAATGATTAAGGCCAACATACTATTAACATTAACAAACTCACAGGTCCTAAGATGCCTCAGAGAACACATATGTTAGTTCTAATGTAAATTGTAGAACATTATAGCTTTCATGTTAGACGTAGAACACAATAGTTGCACATTAAACTCCTATAAAACAGAGCTTAAATTATGTAAGATCATGGGGGGTTGGTAAATTGTTAAATTGTTTCTACTTACGCAACTATTTTGTCTAGTTAATTATTAGTTGTATGCAATTCTGGTTGAACTGAGCCAATAGTTTCAGATGGCTATCTATTTCCCCCATTATCCATTCCCTCTAGTTTTGCCTTTCTAGCAATTGGCTGCAATTATTTTTGTTCATCTATCTTCTAGAGATGGCTGTCCCACAAGTTGACAAGAAAATGCTTGGTGAACTTGAGGCTATGGGATTCCCAACTGCTCGTTCAGTTAGAGCACTCCATTTTTCAGGTATGTATTTCAAACAAAGTTACTGTATACAGGTTTGCATCAATGTTTTATGTTGATGATACACCAAATAGAAACTACGACATTTGGTCCCTTCTATGGTTGCAAAAGTTATGTTTGTGTATTTGTGCCCATCCAGCTATGCTTCCATGGTTTGTGTGTTTTCGCTATTTACTAATGGCATTGGCAGTTGATAGATATGCCATTTCATAAAAATGGAAATTATGCAAAGCTCTAGAAACGTATTTGTTGTAAATATTCAGTAATATTATATCTTTACTACGTAGTTCAGTGAATTGGAGAGGTAATAATATGTCTTGATCAGGTAATTCCAATCTCGAATCTGCTGTAAACTGGCTTCTGGAACATGAAAGTGACCCAGACATTGATCAGCTACCATTGGTAGGTTATTTCTTAACAATGAATATTCTTCATTGGCAGAAGTCCTTTCTCAAGTTTTCACTTCATGGAATTTGACAGCAAGCTAAGCCTGTACATATAAATAACCACGAACTATTTGGTCTGAGATTGTAGCTTGGAACCTTTTCAAATGTTGTTAATATGAGGCTGTGAAGCAACTGGCATCATAATACTTGACACTATATTTATATTTTCGATCAGGTTGTATAGTCAAGGGAGCATTACTGTCACAATTTCACTACATTTGAAACAATTTGTTTTAATTGCTCCCTTGTATGGTCTAGGTTCCAAGAGAAATAAGCATTGAATGTGGTGACACATCAAATGAAGTAAGAAATGACGTTCAAGAAACGAGGTTTGTTTCTGTTCCTTAATGATTTCATAGATGATTTGCTATGGAAATGTCATATTGCCATTTCAGTGGAAAAACTATCAAATCCAAAGTAACAATGTTAAATATCTACCTCAATTGAGGAATCAGCAATCTACAGGATATTTTGTATGAATGACAGTGTCAGTGTGTGATGTCATATAATAGCACTTGAAGTCTTTGCCACCTCAAAATCAAAACGTCATTCTTTTTCTTCTTCGGAATTTCAGATGACCTTCTATCAAGTGTCATTCTCTTTTTCTTTTCTCTTTCTTTTTTGGTGTGTGTGTGTGTTTGGGGGGGGGGGGGGGGCCTTCCCCCTGCCCCTTTTTTAAGATTTTAAAACCACATTTTTTTTTTTTTTTTTAGATAATGGAATTTTTAA
>Ga0182004_10003073_pt1 | contig 13174 bp, 10 predicted proteins | sample Sormic07211540_1_FD_120479 | JGI IMG/M metagenome (GOLD analysis project Ga0182004, IMG submission 120479) | Endophyte microbial communities from Sorghum bicolor roots, Mead, Nebraska, USA - 072115-40_1 MetaG | ecosystem: Host-associated > Plants > Roots > Unclassified | place: USA: Nebraska...
GTCTCTGCGTATGGAATATAAAGGCCCCAGGAGGAAACGTCTGGTTAATGGCAATCAATCACAACGAGTCAATCAGTTAGCAATTAATTGCCATTAATTGCACAACCTCGGCACGGCTCGGCGGCGCGCGCGTGTGGCACCCCTTCACCCTCCCTCAACTTCTCCATAGGGGCTAACAAAGGTCACCTATTTAAGTTGAGTTAACACATGATCAATCATCAATATGGTACTAAATTATTTTTATTATAGCATTAATTATGGGCTCTTGAATTAATCATCAAATATAATTATGGGCTAATGGCCCATTATATTCAACAAACTTTACAGGCTGTTTGATTTATCAATAAGAAAACAGTACTTTTAAGGTTTTGCTGTGCCTGTTGCCTCTGTCTTGTCCGAAAAGCGTTTTTGTAGCATTGCAATTTTGTGAGGCTTTACAGATGTTTATTTATGCTACAAACAATAATCAGCGATCCATTAATGGTTTGTTTGTCACAAAATTTCACCACCATTTTCATGAGTTTTTTTGAAGCTACTTTTTTTTGGCAAACAGGTGTTTTTGAAACAACTTCACCAATGAAGCTTTTTAAATTTTGCTCACATAGGAATAAATGAGATGAAGATAAAAATAGTAACTTTTTGTAGTTTCACCTCACACTTGTGGGTCCTGTGTGAGATTAAGATCATGTTTTAAGGAAATTTGCATGTAGCATTGTTTTGTCAAATGCTTCACCAAAATAGCTTTAGTTTTACCGGCAAAGCTTCTTATAGAGCTAAAATAAAAAAAAATCAGATTCACTGGTGAAGTCAAGCTTTACCAAATGAGGTATAAAACTGCTTCCTGGGATGTACAATACGGGGATGTACAATAAATAGAGTATATTTTTTTGAGAATACTCTCAACCGCTTCCTGGGATGTACAATACAATGAGATTATCCCCTTCGACATAAATACAGAATATTTTTTGAGAAATGAGAATACTCTCTGCATCTTGTTTTAGTGCCATTCTCATATCGAGGAGTTAAACGTACTTATTTTTGACCAAATATACATAAAAAATTACTAATATTTATAATATAAAATAAATAACATTAGATTAAACAAACAATTATAATAATTTATTTAGAGATACGTATGTTGCTGATATTTTATATATATAATTCAGCAAAGTTTGACTATCACAAAAATCTATACAACACTTAAAAAGAGATGGAGTACAGTCCTGAATCTAAATGAGTCCATGCTATTATATTTTTTCTGAAAGTGGTAAGTTGTATTATTAGAATTTTATTGATAAAAATAAAATACATATGCTCAACGTTAATAAATAAATACATATGCTCAACGTTAATCTGAAGAATTTAGTTTTTCTGAAGTTTGGTCCTAAATGCTCGTGAAAGAGTTCTCTTTGAAGAATAATCGTGGTACAGGAGATTCTGAGATCATATTCTAGAGCTTTAGACTCTGTTCACTTGAATTTACTAATCAGAATTTTACAGTTATTCAGCAATATTTTTCTCTTATAATAAATCAATATCAGAATTAATATCAGCCACTTCTACGGCTAGCTATGCATGTGTGTGATTGGACTGGACACCTTAAAGCGTGTTTTGGTTCTGGTAACAGTGCCGTGTGGAACCACCGGGTCATTCCACCGGGAAGCTAAAGTCACGGACGGTCTTGTTCCCCCCAAAACCATCAGATCAATGTGCTAACGCCGGGTTCACTCTCCAAACCAAACATGTTGCTCCATATTCACAAATGGAGTGCCTGATATTCTATTTTTTTTGTTTTTTTAAACAGTATGATATTCAGTTTTGAAACCATGGTTTCTATATATAATGTCTATAGAAATTTATAAGTATAGAAACTATATATATATTGTAGCATTGGGACTGTCCTAACTAAAACATACTATATCTATTCTCTTTATAAGGCACAAACGTATATCGAGATTCAAACTTTAGTTTCACAAAAAATCGTTGTAAACTCATTTGTAATCATGTTACCAGAACTATAGATAAATAAAATCAGGTGGGGGAATTATCCCCCTGTTCAAGTTTTCAAAAAAGAATCAGACTTCAAACCTTCAATTAACAATTTCACTATCAATTTTTAACTATTATAACATCAACTTCATATGGTTAGATTTATAGTTAAGCGTGTGTCTGGATAGAGGGTTGAGATGGGTTGGAGTAGGAGTTGTCTAGGTTGGATTCAACCTGGGATGGAATATCACTCTCAGCGCAATTCCTCCAAATCGGGTGGACTAACTTGACCTAGATGGACGGTGTCGTGACCTCCTTCTCCCTCCCTTCATCGTGACCTCGCTCCCCCATCCTCGATGCGAGCGGCGTCGCTCACACCGACCCTGTCTCCATACCTGACCCTGGTGCTTGCTTATCCGCTCCTCCGGATATGGGCGAGCAGCGGCACGGGAGAAGCTCCTGTAACACGGACTGGGCGGCTATAGGGTAGGCCACCTCGGGCTCGGTGAGGTGGCAGCCATGGGGGGCGAGCTCAGGGTTAATAGGGAGGTGGCGGCCATGGCGGGTGAGCTCGGAGCTTGGGGAGGTGGTGGCCATGGCGAGTGACCTTGGGCTCGGGGAGGTGGTGGCCAGGGCAGTCGAGCATAGGCTCGGGAAGGTGGTTGCGGTCGGCCATGTGTCAAATTATCATCCATTACAGTCCTCTCGATCCTTGCAACCAAACAAAAAACTGGATTCAACCATCCCTCAACCAAACACGAGATGGGTTCATCTCATCCGAGAAACTTGGGTTGGGGACCCAACCCAATCCATTTGGTCCTCAAACCAAACACATGCTAAATCTACTATCCAATTATCATAAGGTTATAAGTGTAAAAGATATTAAAAAAATAAATATCAAGCTGAACATTATAAAAGAGAATTGAGGGAGTAAACAAAATAAAGACTACCTCTAGCCGTATGTTCCCGTCCCGTGTCCTGGATGAAAGTCTTAACAACAACCAAAAGGGCGTGTATTAAAAAGAGTGGTTGGGGCAAGGTGTAAACCGGAAGAAGATTCAATTCAACCATTTTGAAAGCTGCAGCAGCGTTGCAACATCAGCACTGACCGAAGAGTCTTGCGTTTCTTGGGGAACGGGGAACGTTTCGCAGGCTGCTCCTGCATTTTTCCACATCTCTCGGGAGGGAGCAAGTGCTGGGCCATTCAGCGAAGTGGGCCCCGTCCTAGATTTCGTTATATATATGAGAGAGCAGTGGCAGCTCCCTCCTGACTCCTTGAGGTTTCAGTATACATCAGCAGCGAGCGAGAGCCAAATCACATTCCTGCCAATTCGATCCAAACGAATCTCTCAGAAGTTTCCGAGATTTCAGCTGTTCCTGTTCTTTGGGATACGCTTGGGTTCCCACTGCGAGACCACCGCCAGGTAAGGAGCATGAGTCCTTTCTGCTCTCAAATTTGGTGTAGCTTTGCTCTTAGCTTGGGGCTTATCTTCTTGATTGGGACCGGAATTAGTCTATGAGCTGCTAGATGCAGAGGTGATATTGGGAGTTTTAGGACCTCTACCTGCTATATGTAGTGTCTGAAGGTTGTCGTTCTTGAAGTGTTAATTGAAGAGCTATGAATCAAAAGTTTCGTTACCAATGACGCCGGCTTGATGTTCGCCAGGTTCATGAATCCTATCCAGTTCAATGCAATTGAGGCTGTTTCTTTCACGTTTTCAGGATTCAGATACAGCCATCCTTCCTACACAATATAAAAAAAACATAGCTTTAGGTGTCGCTGACTTCTTTTGCCATGACAAGAGCTGCAAGCATGTTTATACTAGAATTCTAGGCATGGCTGCTATTGTGCGTCTACTAGCTTTTTGTTTATACCATACCGGTGTGGTGCCTGCCAGCCGTGGAATTTCTTGGCTGCCTTGGCCTCCAGTCGTTTCCGCCGGCGGCTTGTTGCCAGTGTTTGTTTGGTTCACCTCATTCTTCTCTCTGACTTTGACTCTGTCACCAGAGCGAGCATCACATAGCAAGTTGCTTCTGATTACTGTTCATTCCACCTGCCGAACCTGAAATTTTTTTCATTTCTGAATGGCCTTTTTTTGTTTTTCAGGACGAAGTCTTCAGTTTATGGGATTGTACCACAACGAATGGGCTGAAGCTCTGGGCATCGAGATCTCCAGCCCGAGGGCCAAGGACGGCACCATGGTGGTGAACGGGACCTGCTTTTCCAAGGGCAAGCTGATGCCGTCACTGAGCTTCAAGCTGTGGGAGGCAGAGGCGGTCGTCGCTTCCATGGACCACGAGCACGACAGCAGCAGGCGGAGCGAGTGCTGCCTGAGCCTGAAGGACGACTCGGACTTGGTGTTCATGGCGACGCCGACGAGCCCGCGGGTGTCGTCCACCAGCCCCAAATGCGAGCTGGACGCGGCGGCGGTGAAGCTGCAGAAGGTGTACAAGAGCTACCGCACGCGGCGGAACCTGGCCGATTGCGCCGTGGTCATCGAGGAGCTGTGGTGGAAGGCGCTGGACTTCGCGTCCCTCAAGCACAGCTCCGTCTCCTTCTTCAACGGCGGCAAGCCCGAGACGGCGGCGTCGCGGTGGGCGCGCGCCAGGACGAGGGTGGCCAAGGTAACCTCGCGGCCGCTTTACAGCTGTTCTTGCATCGAAATGCTCCTTGAGATGCGTTTGAACTGAACCGCCCCATCGAAATCGCAGCTGCTGACGTACGTGAGCTTTGTTTTGTTGCTTTTTGTTAGCTTGGCAAGGGGCTGTCGAAGAACGGCAAGGCGCAGAAGCTGGCACGGCAGCACTGGCTCGAAGCTGTAAGTCACATGCTACATAACCTAGGACATAAACAAGTGATTTCTGTAGCTCCAGTGAGATCATTAGCATTAGTTTACTAATGTTGCTGCTGCTTTTGTATCTGTGTGTTTGCTGGCAGATTGACCCGAGGCATCGGTATGGGCACAATTTGCACATCTATTATGATGTCTGGTCCAAGAGCGAGAGCACAGAGCCCTTCTTTTATTGGTAAGTGAACCTGGATTCACTTGTTGCTACCCCCATTTGAATTTGTTAGCTTGGAGATAATAAGTGAGAAGAATGTAAAATATATACTTATGGTTTTGTTTATGAAATGTACAGGTTGGACATTGGGGAAGGCAAAGAAGTAAACCTTGAGAAATGCCCTAGGAGTAAACTTCAGAGCCAATGCATCAAGTACCTTGGACCAGTAAGCCCCTCATCATCAGTATAATAATGTTTTAAATACTGACAGAAGATTTTAGCAAATTAGCACTATGTTTAACAGTTACTAGCCTGAATAAATATATGATTGGATGATCAGCTGATCCCCGCTGTTCTGTTTCTTGCTATGAATTGCAGAAAGAGAGACAAGAGTATGAAGTTGTGGTGGAGAGGGGAAAATTTGTGTATAAGAAAAATGGAGATCTTGTGCATACTCTGGATGATTCCAAGTGGATTTTCGTCCTCAGCACCACCAAGGCACTCTACGTTGGACAGGTAGACACAAATTTCAGTTTCCATTTTCTGCGGCACGCGGATGAATGCATTTTACCATATTTGTTGTTGTCGAGATAAGATTAAAATCGCTTCTTGCATTAGTTCTGAATTTTGTGTTTTGGTTATGAGCAGAAGAAGAAAGGCTCATTTCAGCACTCGAGTTTCTTAGCTGGTGGAGCCATAACATCTGCCGGAAGATTGGTCGTCAAAGAAGGAATCCTCAAGGTATGTTCATACTTCATACAACCATACTGAAAATAAAAATCTTTGTTTGGTATAGACGATTGAAAATGGCAACTTCAGAATCAGAAAAGTAACTGACGGCATTTCTTGCATTTCTTCAGGCTATATGGCCGTACAGTGGTCACTACCTCCCAACTGAAGAGAACTTCAAAGATTTCATCCGCTACCTTGAGGAGAACGGTGTCGACCTCACACATGTCAAGGTACATGTAAGCAAATAATCAGTTTCTCCATAAAGAGTGTCAGTGATTACTTTAAGATTCAGAACTGACATTTGGGTGTTACGCGTTCTTTCAGAAATGCCCACTTGACAAAGACGACGAGTACCCCTTGTTGAGCAAACCTGAGGCTCAGCCCAACGCCGCCGTCTCAAAGGGCTCTGACGGAGCAGAACCCAACATGGCCTCTGCGGCCATGGATGAGCATACGACCGACTCCGACGCCGCTGATGGCGACGTTCACCGGGCAACCGTCGACGGGAACATGAGTGAAGCGGAGGAGGACGACACCGACACCCACGCTCACACCGACATCGACACCGAAGAGGAGGCGCAGCAGCACGAGCTGCCGCTGCCACCGTCGAATGGTGCTGCTGCTGGTGCTGAGCTTGGCAAGAACCACTTGACGTGCCGGTGGTCGACGGGCACGGGCCCCCGCATCCGGTGCGTCCGCGACTACCCGCAGGACCTCCAGTCCAGGGCGCTGGAGCACGTCAACCTCTCGCCGAGGCTCGCCGGCTCGCCGCCGTCGAGGAAGAGGGACCCGGTTCCTTCCCCGCGCCCCAGCCCGGCGATGATCCTGTCTCCGAGGCTCGCTTCCGTGGGGTTCCAGCCCCAGACGGTGGTGTCCCTCACGCTGCCTGACTTCAAGAGGAGCAGGTTGCAGTGAGCAACTCTGTTCTTGTTTCATTGTTTCACTAGGCGATCAGAAGAATAACTAAACTGGCCAGGCTGTTTACTGACCGGCCAGTGATCTTTTTTTGCTGCTAGGTTAATTAGTGGATTACTTCGATTTTTTTTTTCTGTTCATTGCTTTATTGATGGTAACAGTTTTCGGTTGTAGATACCATTTGTGATTCTTTTGTTAGATGTATGTATGCAAAGAGTGCATGTACATTGCTTAAGATTAAAAGGAAAACAAAAAGGGCAATTTTGTTTACTGGAACGCGTTGTATATATAATAGCAATATAGTTCTGGATTTAATATTGATGAACAATGGGTTGTTACCTGTTCATAAATATTTTGTTTCTTTATGAAACAGTTCTTATTTGCAGGCTTTTCCCTAAGAACAGGAGCACTGCTATGCCAGTTAAGGGCTTCCCTAATGCAACACGTGGTGTACTATGCCCCAACATTCATCTAGGCATCCAGTTTCCATATCACGTAGAGCAGTGGTCACACTGGGTATCAAGGTGTCCAGTTTCTATGTCACGTAGAGTGGTGATCTCACTAGTGTTCGTAGTTGCCTATGGAAATAACGATGGTCTTGCCTGCCAGAGAGCAGAAGAGAACAGTGGAGAACGCATTTGTTGGAAGATTTAGCTCCGACAATATCTATCTGTGTATTTACGTACAGGGAATCAAATGGATAACACATCTTGTTCAGGTACGTGATACCCTACGACTAGTTTTAATTAAGTAGTGTTTTGTATGCTCGATTACAGGGTTGCTGATTGTAGCTATACGCTAGAATATAGAAGATTGGATCCCGATCGGGGCCTCTACCCTTTCTTATATAGTCCAGGGGTAGGATTATAAAAAAAACCCGATCAATTAATATATGTATTTCCTAGTTTGTTATATGAAAAACATAACCAAATGATTATATCCCGTCGGCTAGATATGACGGTGCCTGATATATTAGAAATAATTTGATTGGCGCATGTGTGGGCCTCATTCTTTATCGTCTTCAGTCCAGTATATAGACATGGATCGTTATACAAGTAGTGAAGTACCCTGGGCCTATATATCTGATAATAGCCCTCCAAGAACATAATGACAATCTAGTCGAATAGTTGTATCCCGCAGATGTTGCGGTCTTTTGTAATCAGCCACGAAGCCAGCAGCGGGGCTAGGACCTGCTGGCCGGTGGAATTCCTAGTGTTCTCCTTTTAATTTTAGACACAAATTTATAAAGTATGGTGGGCTGAGAACTTTATTTTTTAGATATATTTTGTAAACTTCATCATTAATATATATTTAAGAGGGATAATAGTAGAGCTAAGTCGATGTAGAACTTTTGTTCAGCTCCACTAAATTTTTTCCTGGCTTCGTCCCTGTTTGTAATTCTCTTAGCTTACCTCGGATGACAAGGCTTTTTAAAAGGTAGACGCCGGATGCCCTCGAGTATCGAGTTGATCTGGGTAATCACAGAAATGCCCTCGAGTATCTTGTTTAGTTCCTCTCAGGCCACTCCCAATGCTAGAAAAGTAGAAACTATATATAGTTTCTATACTTATTAATTTTTATAGACATTATGTATAGAAACTATGGTCTCAATGGATAGTTTCTATACAATAATTCTCTCTTTATTCTCAACCAATCATATCACTTTATGCCTAGGATCTCGCGTAGACATAGTTTCTAAGTTACTCGCTCCAGACCGTTTTAACTGGCGTGAGGAGCTTGATTCCAGATACCAAGAAAATTTACCAAACAACGCGCTTATATTAACTCAGCCTCACGATTAAACGTCCGTGCCCCCGAACCAATGCATCACCCACGAAACTAGTGGCTGCTCTGCTTCGATGCATGACCATGCATGCATGCAAGACTTTACTTTTGAGTAGTTTAATTGCCATGCTAGCCAGCTGAGTAAATAAATGCACCCTCGAGACTCTAATACGCCTCCTATTGTGGCCAAAATAAAAAACCAGCACACGCCAGTTAAAATGAACCGGAGGTAGTACATCCAATTTCTATGATTTTTACTCTCTCTTCAATAACTATCTTGCCACGTCAGCAAAATACTTAGATGGCACCATAATTAATATATATAGAAACTATGATGGTTTCTACATTGGGAGTGCCCTCAGAAGCCAAAAGTTTTTAAAAATTTTCCATCATATCGAATCTTGTGGCACATGTATGAAGCATTAAATATAGATAAAAATAAAAATTACATAGTTTGTCTATAATTGCGAGACGAATCTTTTGAGCCTAATTACTCTATAATTAGACAATAATTTTTACATACAAACGAAAGTGTTACAGTAGCCCAAAAAACTTTTGGAACATAACTAAACAAAGCCTAATTTGGGTGAAAGCATCATCTGTGTTAGGATCTCGACTCCCTTGAGTCTGTTCGCTTGGCTGAAAAGATATAGTTGAAAGTACTGTTTGTTGATTTGTTATTTCAGAAAAATATTGCTGAATGGCTAGAAGATTCAGTAGATAAGCTCAAGTGAATATGCTCTTTGTCCCATCATTCATTGTGCGTCATTAAAGGCGTCCACAATGTCAATTTGCAAATAGCTAACTAGATGAGACATAGAAATAGTAAAAAATAAATACGGTAGTGGAGAGTTATATAAGTTGTGAAAAAGAAGTTTCTAGAAGATTATGCTAGACTAGCTATTTGAGAATCGCCAGCTATTTAATCTCTCTTTGATAATTAGTAGAATTCATTTTAGACTAATTATTTGGGAAACATTAAAGGCACCCTAAATTTTGTTTGAAAATAAGGATAGACAATCTCAACCGCGGCGCTCCTCTCGCCCTTGTCGTTACGTCCGTAACCCGCCGGAATGGCTATGCACTTAGGCCAAGGCAAAGTCTGGATGCTCCCTCGTTCGACTAGTCTTCATCTGCCAAAGAGGAAAAATAACAGTGTAACAATAAAGAATTCTGAAATTTGTTACTGTTACTTTCTGTTTGACTCGGTTGGAGTCTTTATTCCCACTTAGCCGTGTAATTTGCATTTATTCATGCATTCTTGTTCTGGTAGGGTCGCCGATTAACACAATTACTTCGACTGAGGGTAAGGGACTATGCCCTTTGGACTTAGAAGCCCAAGAAATCAGGTGTCCTACTTTAGGATTCACCAAAATTTAAAAATTCTACAAAACATTAGAGTAAATGATTAAGAATAATTGTATGCATCTTACTATGGCGTTGTTTAGATCTAAAAAGTTTTTGAATTTTAACACTGTAGCATTTTTGTTTTTATTTGGCAAACATTGTCCAATCATGGAGTAACTAGGCTTAAAAGATTCGTCTCGCGATTTACAAACAAATTGTGCAATTAGTTTTTGTTTTCGTTTATATTTAATACATATGCCACAAGATTCGATATGATAGGAAATCTTAAAAAGTTTTTGGTTTTTAGGGTGAACTAAACAAAGCCTATGTGCTGAATAATTTTAGAGACTGCTATAGTCCCACTGTACTTTAGTACCAGAAATAAACTATTTTAGAAATAAAAAAATTCCTATCTTGAGATCTGAAACCAGTTTCAATGTAGTTTCATTAGAGTTTCATGCACATTAAATATGCTGATGGAGCACTGTATTAATAAAGAGAGATGATAAAAGTTTTATGAGAGTAGCGAGAGTTTCATCCCCATAAAACTCTTCTGCACTATTTCTAAAATATAGATGCGTTGAAAACTGTGTCATGAAACTTGCACTGATGATTACCTCACTACACTTTGCTAGAGCAGAGCAGGCCTTGCTTGGATCAGATTTATACTTATTACTGACCTATGCTCATGAACTATTATAGTAATCTCATAAATCTGGAGCCTTTTTATGATCATCGATTAGATGGCAGTCTGGCAACCCGGCTCATTGTAGAAGATGTCAGGATTGATGAATATTTATTGTCACAATATATACTCCGTATGTAAGATATACGCTGGTATGATTAAGAGTTTGACGTAAAGATCAGGCTCTAAAATATATACTAATCAAAAATTATTTTTCTAATATGAATTTATTATTCTACCCTAAAATATATAAAAAAACGAAAATCCCACCCCTTTTTAAAGGTTGATCCCACCAATTTTAGTATGCACTTGGTGTCTCTCTAATTGGTTCCTCTATCTTTTTAGCTGTTGGATCGGTGCTCGTGAGCTGTCTATTTTTTGACAACCATTGTAAAAATTTTCAAATTTGAAAGCTCTTTGCAAAATGGTCAACCATGCTAGAAGAGAAGTTCAAAAAAAGGCTCGGCCATATGCTAATTGCCAACTACTCCATCCGTTTAAATTATATAAGTCACTTTGATTTTTCTTGTATCAGATTTCTGCGTATCTAGGCACATATTATGTCCAGATACACAGAAAATTTAATATAAAAAAGTCAAAATGACTTATAATTAATTTTGGAATATTAATTTGTTTTCTTAACTTATCTGTTGGCATGACTTCTTATTCAATAGTGGTTGTTGTCTCCCAAACACAGCCTGGATTCATGCATAAGTGAGCTAAAAGTGGACTAAAAGACAAGATCATATAGTAGAGTGGAGGCAAAGACAAACTACCAGCTTATTTATTCAGTGAGCTAAATAGTAGAACCAAAGGTTGCAATCGTGGTGGAGTATAAGTTAATTAGTGCGGATTTGGTGAGCACATGGTGCATATAAACAAACATTTTAAAATTTTAAATCATAAATAAACCATGAGCATACATATACCATGCATGATCACTTGAAAGGTTCCTGTTAAAACTAAATCCAAATCCATCTACAAAGCTACAAGATCACGGCTGCTGCAAAAGGAAATTCCAAAGTCCCACTATGCTTAGTCAAGTTTTACAATGAATAAATATCGATTTCAAAAATAGCTGATTTGTACTATGTTTTGCCTTTGACTTAACACACTGCCATATCTATGCCTCCTTTAACATCACTTCAAACGCTAGTAATAAGTACACCATTCAGGTTGGTGGAAAATACAACTTGCACTAATGAATGAAATGAGTTGTGCTAACAAAATAAATAACAATAATTGAGTTGGATAGTTTTTTTTTCCCATTGACTGGCGCATTTTATGTCCCCAAAAAAGAGGTCTGATATTATATTCTTCCAAAAAAATTCCCATTACACATTTCCATGAATGTCATTCCTTCTATGTACTGTAATACCATGTATTGACCACTCATTACTCCTTGGTTGAGACCCTCGCCACAGTCGCCCTATATATATGTGCCGAATCACAAGACCCAATGCCAAGGAGCTATGTCTTGTCTACACGTCCACAAACCCATCAGCATCATATTTCCAGTATCAACAGCCATGGTTAGCGCATTGCTCCAGGTGCTCACCGCCGTCGTTGCTGCCGCCGTTCATGTCGCCGCCTTCGACCCCAACCCTCTCCAAGACTTCTGCGTCGCCGACTCTACATCCAAAGGTTTGATCCATCCTTCCATGCATGTTTTAGCACTCACTATTACTTGTTAATTAACCTTCGGCCAGTAACTAACGACGACGACGACTGAATGTCTGTCTGCACGCATCGCATATATGCAGTGCGCGTGAACGGTGTCCCGTGCAAGGACCCGGCGACCGTGTCCGCGGACGACTTCTTCTTCGCCGGCGTCGACCACCCGGGCGGCGGCACGGCGAGCCGCCGGTACGGGTTCACGGCGCTGCCCGTGCAGATCCCTGGCCTGAACACGCTGGGCGCGTCGCACGCGCGCGTCGACGTCGCGCCGGGGGCCGTGTTCCCGCCGCACTACCACCCGCGGGCGTCGGAGACGGCCGTGGTGCTGGACGGCGCCGTCTACTTCGGCTTCGTCACGTCGTACCCGGACAACAAGGTCTTCGCCAAGGTGCTGCGCAAGGGGGACGTCTTCGCCGTGCCGCAGGGCCTCGTCCATTTCCTCTACAACAACGGCACGGCGCCGGCGGCGCTGTACGCCACGCTCAGCAGCCAGAACCCCGGCCTGGTGCTCCTCGGCGACGCGCTCTTTGGATCTGGCCTCGCCGACGACCTCCTCGCCAAGACGTTCCTTACCGACAAGGAGACGGTCGGCAAGATAGGAGTCAAGTTCCGGTCGTAGTAGAACGCCGGCGGATATGAAGTTTCGTTCGCTGAAATTTTTATCCATGCCATTTGACATTTGCAATAAACATGCGCACGAATTACTCCGACTGTTTACCAGAAGAAAGAGTTATAAAAGTCTGGTCAATGTCATTTTAATTTTTGTTTTAAAAAAAAGGGGGCCAAGACTTGAAAACAAACACAAAAGAACTGCCTAAGCGGCTAAGCCCAATTTATTGTTTTGCCAATGAATCGATCAAACTACCCAACAAATCAAATCAAAGCACATTGTTCAGGAGCACTGTCCATCCATTTCAGCAGCTTAGAGCATCCCCAACCGTTTTGCAAATAAGCTTTGCATTCATGTATTTGCAAAAAAGTCTTAAAAACACTTATCCAACGGTTTGGCATTTAGACTTTGCAATTTTGTTAACTTGGCAA
>Ga0182004_10003074_pt1 | contig 13171 bp, 18 predicted proteins | sample Sormic07211540_1_FD_120479 | JGI IMG/M metagenome (GOLD analysis project Ga0182004, IMG submission 120479) | Endophyte microbial communities from Sorghum bicolor roots, Mead, Nebraska, USA - 072115-40_1 MetaG | ecosystem: Host-associated > Plants > Roots > Unclassified | place: USA: Nebraska...
ACAAGAGACTGGAGGAGCAGAACTCGCAGAAGAAATAGGCCAATGACAAACTCACAGAAGAACAATCCTAGCCATGAAGGGCGTTGTCCACAACAAGAGGCTAGTTGGGCAGATGTTGAACATTGAGCAGCCAAGAAAATGACAAGTTGGGGCAAACACGCCCCCCAGGAGAGGCACAAAACTCAGAGTGAAGGTTCACTCAAACCGGAGGAGGAAGTCAAAGCAGGGAATGGGGAAAGAACCAAAAACAGTGACAGCGGAAATAATATTGTTTCTTTCACGGAGAAGAAAAGGGTCACCCAACTAGGGATTGCCCAGATGCGAAAGAAACCTAGGAAAGAATCAAGAGCAGGGCTGCATCACAGCGCCCGCAGCTGCTCAACCAACCAAGAGAAGTGAACCACACTTTCTAGTAGCCGTGCTACCCTTCATACGTGGGAGGGACACCCCAACAATTCCAAAGCTCAAATTCAGCCCACCGCAATAGCCTCCGCCTACTTATCCTAGCTTTTTACTGGCTTGGCAACCAATGCAGCTGCCAACGGAACAGAACTCCTATCGCCATGAAGCTGCACCCACCTACGTAAATCCCAGGCCCCCACAAATAACATACATTGAAACCACGCAACCTCAGCAACAGATGAATAGGCTCGAAGCACTACCACCTCTGCCAAGCCAGCTTCAGCTGCTCTAAGCTCCGCAACCACCCAAGCCGAAACCCCATCCAGATAATCAAATTCGGCCTCACACACCCTTACCCACAATTGGCATGATCTTACCGATAGCCGGAGGATCCTCGACGGAGTTCTAGACCATAAAAAAAGAAAGATCATCTCTGCTTGGTCAATAACATTGTAGTACAGGGACCAGTCTGCTACACTGACTCGTCTAGAACCCCGATAACCTTCACAGAAGAGGTCCTTCGACTGGAAAGCTACCCGCACGCAGATGCGATGGTCGTAACAACAAACATCATAGGATGGGGAATCAGCAAGATCTTGATAGACTTAGGGAGCTCTGTGGATATAATCTTCGCCAGAACCTTCGATCACATGAAACTCAGCAGAAGCCAATTCTAACCTTCGGAATCCCCACTGATAGGATTTAGAGGAAAACAAATACATGCTCTGGGGAAGGTCGCTCTTCCTGTATCCTTCGGCACCACAAAGAATGCAAGAATAGAATACGTTAGTTTTGATGGGGTGGACTTGCACTACCCCTACAACGCCATCTTTGGGTAGGGTTTCCTAAATAGGTTTAATGTAGCTGCTCACATGTGGTACCTGTGCATGAAAATCCTAGCCTTGCACGGGGTAATCATAGTCCATGGAAGTCAGAAAGAAGCAAGAAACATAGAGAGAGCAATTTACAAGTCGTACAGAAACATAAACTGTGTGGACTCTACACAAGAAGAAGCTCACCAACCCCCAGATATGCCAAAAGGGGAAACTGACCTAGCAGATCAAGAGGAGACGAAGTGCATTCCCCTAGAAGACGCGGTACCAGACAAAAGAGTCACCATAGCTGCCACTCTCAGCAAAGATGAGGAGTTGCAATTGTTGAGTGCACTGTAGAAAAACAACATCTTCGCCTGGAGTGCCTCCGACCTGCAGGGAGTCGGTAGGGACATAATACAACACTCACTAGACATCGACTTGAAAATGCGGCCCAAAAAACAAAGGCAAAGGAAAATTTCAGAGGAAAGGATGCTAGCAGCTAAAGCAGAGGTACAAAGACTTCTGGACGCAAATGTCATCAGAGAGATCATGTACCCAGAATGGCTGGCTAATGTAGTCTTAGTCCTAAAGAAGAATGAGAAGATGAGAATGTGTATAGACTTCACAGACCTCAACAAAGCCAGCGTGAAGGACTCTTTCCCTTTGCCAAGGATAGACACCTCGGTCGACAAGCTGCCAGCTGCTAGAGATTCTCATTGCTAGATTGTTTTTCAGGATACCATCAGATCTGGCTCAAAAGAGAAGTCGAAGGCAAGCTTCACAACACCATTTGGGACATATTGCTATACTAGAATGCCCAAAGGTCTTAAAAACACCAGAGCAACCTTTGTCGGAATGATCAAGAAGGTCCTAGGCACCCAGTTGTAGAAAAACATAATAGCATATGTCGACGACATTGTGGTGATGAGCAGAAACAAAGAAGACCACATCCAAGACCTATAGGAAACATTTGCTAACCTGAGGGCTACAAGACTCAAACTCAACCTAGAGAAATTTGTATTTGGGGTCAGCAAGGGAAAGATGCTAGGTTACATTATAAGATCCAAAGGAATCAGGGCCAACCCTGATAAAACTAAAGCGATCATGTCAATGGTAGAGCCTTTGTCTAAAAAAAGAAGTGCAGAAATTGACCGGCAGAGTAGCAGCCCTCAACAGGTTCATTTCAAGGTCCGCTGAGCGGAGCCTGCCATTCTTCAATGTTCTAAGGGGAGGAGATAAAATAGAATGAGGCCCAGAACAATCGGAGGCTTTCAAACAACTCAAAACCTACATAGCCACCAATCTGGTGGTGACCGTACCTGAGCTAGAAACCTCATTACTGTTGTATGTAGCAGCCTCCGAGCATGCAGTCAGCGTTGTCCTGGTGCACGAAAAAGTGAGCACAAAGGAGTTGTGCAAAGGCCTGTCTACTATGTATCTGAAGCCTTGTTAGGAGCCAAATTGAACTACATAGAAATTCAAAAAATTGCATACGCAGTCCTGTCTCCATCAAGAAAGCTCAAGCACTATTTCTAGAGTCATGAGATCAAAGTCTCCACATCTTAGCCCTTGGGTGACATCCTCAAAAACAAGGAAGCCTCTGGCCGAATAGGAAAATGGGCTGCCGAGCTATTGCAGTTTGACATCACCTATGTCCCAAGAACCTCAATCAAGTCCCAGGCGCTAGCTGATTTCATGGTGGACTGGATACCTTCGGCTCAAGAAGAGAAGAAGGTAACCGATCAAACATGGACACTATTTACGGATAGAGCTTGGGGATAGGCAGGAGTAGGGGCGTCGGCAGTTCTAATTGCCCCATCCGGTCTCAAGTCAAAATATGCTACAAGACTAGATTTCAAAGCAACAAACAATATAGCAGAGTACGAAGAATTCATCCTCGAGCTCAACAAAGCAAAGGCTTTAGGGGCAAAGAACTTACTTATCAAAACAAACTCCCAGGTAGTGGCAGGACAAGTTGAGAAGGAATACCTAGCCCACAACCCGAAATTGGCAAGATACTTGACAGTCGTAAGAGGACTAGAGCGAAGGTTCAAGGGATTCACTCTCCAATATATCCCAAGAACTGAGAACAGCGAAGCAGATGGACTAGCAAAAGCAGCCGCGAACAACTTGGCCTTACCGGCAGGAACCTTTTATCAGGTCCTTAAAGCCCACGCGACTGAATCATTGCCGAAGGCTTTCCGCTCTGTCTTGTTGGCAGAAGGCGAAGACTAGAGGCAGTTGATCTTAGATTCACCGAATGACAGATCAGCCATGGAGGACAGAGCAGCAACAAGAAGAATGGAAGCAAGAGCAAGAAATTACACCATCATTGATGAAATTTTGTACAAGAATGGAGTAGTTCAACCAGTGTTGAAATGCATATCGCAAACTAAAGGCAAAGAACTCCTACAAGAAATACATATAGGAATATGTGGCTCGCATATAGGTCCACATGGATTGTCTGCCAAAGCACTGAGACAGGGTTTCTATTGGCTGACTCACATCAAAGACACAGAAGAGACAGTGAAAACCTGCAGAGCCTATCAAACCTTCTCACCGCATCAATTAGGACCTTCGGCACCAACACAGCTCATATCGCCATCATGGCCATTACAGAGATGGGGAATGGATCTAGTAAGACCACTGCCAACAGCCCAAGTAGGAAACAAGTTTGTTGTTGTCACCATAGAATACTTCACAAGGTGGATCGAGGCGAAGCCACTGGCATCGATCACTTGAGAAACAATCAAAAAAATTTCTAGCAAAACATCGTTTGTAGATTTGGAGTCCCAAGCCTGCTTATAGTCGATAATGGAAAGCCGTTTGACTCAGAGAAGTTCAAAGAATTTTGCTAGCAAATATGAACAAAAATTGCCTTTGCTTCAGTCTACCACCCGGAATCAAACGGGGCAGTAGAGACAGCAAACAGAATAATATTTTCCGTAATCTCCAAAACACAGCTCAACCTTCGCAAGGGAAAATGGGTTGAGGAGTTGCCTAGAGTTGTGTGGTCTCACAACACAACCATTTCAAGAGCCACTGGATTTACCCCATTCTAACTCTTGTACAGCGAAGAGGCAATGCTACCAAAAAAAATCAAACACCAAAGCCTATGATCCATGAAATAGATGCTGGCCAAAGATGAGGGTTATTGTAAAGAGACCATGGAAGCAACAAGGTTAGAAGTAGTGGAAAACATCAATAAGTACCAGCAAGAAACCAAAAAATGGAGAGACCGCAAGGTCGTACGAAAAGATATACACGATGGAGACTTAGTCCTGAGAAGGAGACGAGACTCTCTAAACACCGGGAAACTGCAACCCAAGTGGGAGGGGGCCTACAATGCAATGCGAGTAGGGAGACCAGGGTCATTCCATCTAAAAGATCCAGAAGGAAGAACCTCCATGCACACTTGGAACATTGACAATCTACGGAGATTTTATATTTGAATGTAAGGATGACCTTCGCAGCATAAGCAAAGGCGCCCGAGTCTATTAGGATTCATTCCTTTTTCTTTTTTCTTTTCTTTGTTCTTTTCCAAGCCAAGGTCTGCACTCTTTTCCTCACAGGGGTACTTCTAGCGGAGGTGAGGTTTCTAACAAGGCAGAACCTATGTAAAAACCTCTGAAATATAAAGAGGACTTACCCTAGAGATATAACATACAAGTCGAAAACAGCCAGCAACGAGGCTGTAACATTCGACAAGCATCGCACGAAAACAAGGACCCTCCACAGCTTCAAGTCGAAGGCTAAGGAAGCTCGAAATGTCCTCAATGGTGAAAAAACACCAGAATCTTGGCAAAAGACCTGGCCACCAGCCGGACAGCAAGGAAAACATGGTCAAAAGTGAAAAAGCCCCGTCCACGTCAGGCATCACAACACGATCAACCAAAACAAGCAACCAAACCTGACAAAGACCTGAAAGAAAATTAGGTATCAGGAGCTATACAACCTCTGCCAGTAAGCGGCAAAGGTACCATAGACCTGAAAGAGGTTCAGTTATTACATAACCTTCGCAACTAAGCGATGAAGGTAGTTCAAGGCATGAAAAATATTCAGACATTAAGACCTATATAACCTCCGCCAGCAAGCGACGAAGGTAGTAAAAAAATTAAATCTCAAAATATAATAACAAGTCTCAGCAACCCCAACAACTAGTTGTAAATCAGCAATAAAGGCTACCCAACAACGTATAGCTAATCAATTCAGAGGAGCCTATGAAAACCAGCACTCCACCACCCCAAACCCCAGTCAGGAGCAACTTGCCACAACCCAAGCACCTAGTGCAAGCACCAAAGTCATAGAGACCACAAGTTAGGCCAGCATGGAAGTTGGAGTAAGCCTCATAGCCCCCAAAAAATCCGGTACCACACAAAGCTTCGTAATAACAAGATTAAGCAAAACAAAACCAGAATTCAGAAAACCATTAGCTAACCCACGGCATTGTGATGAACAGCGACCACAGAGTCATGTATAGCTACAATAAAAGCATTGCAAACCAGTATCAGAGGTTACTGAAGGGTATCACATGAAGTCTTGTAACATCCCCTCGCAACCTCTAATAAACAAGCACGAAGGCTACTTTCACCCATGTTCAACTGGAGCTGCACAACCGCAAAGATGAGATCAAGCCAACAAAGACACCTTGCAAACAAGACATCAACAGTCACTATGGTCAAGGAACAGCAAACCTTCACCAGTCTTAGGTCAACCAACACCTTCGCAACATCAGACATAAAGCAGCCAGCACCAACAGCAAGATAAAGATCCTCATGACCAACACCACATTGACGCTAAAACGTACTAAGTTAACTCAACTCTATGCAAGGCAAAAGAGGTTGAAGGTTGTAATAATAAGAGCCACAACGAAAAAACAATCTTTATTCATCTCAACAGTATGTACAAACATTGTTTACATCAAAAGGAAACAAAACCTACCTAACCTAAGATCCTTCGTCACCTAAACTAGCGAAGGATCTACGGCTCACGAACAAACCTAACCTCTGAAGAACTAAAGATCCTTAGTTCACTACAATAATCATAGACAAGGAAATCGACTAAGTCGTCTATAGTCCGTGAAGGAAAATCATGACGCCACCAGTCCAGGACCCACCCCATCACGTATAAATCCCCGCATTTGAACGTCACAGGAGGCACAAAACATCCTTCTTCAAACCCCAGAGGAAGAATGTCACGCCTGGGGGAGACCTGACCACCTGAAAGCAAAAACAAACAAAAAATAGGTGAGTGCAAGTCACGCAGACGAAGGTTTTGCCCAACCAGGCTTAAATCAACAAACCTCTTAGCGCTTAGGAAGATAAAGCTCCGCCAAAAGGTTAGGATCCTCCGGCAAACGAAACACCTCCTCATCTTCGCCAAATATGCGTAGGATCGGATATGAAGACTACACCAACAAACTAACAATAGTTAAAACAAGCTAAAGGAAAAACAAAACAACAAAGAATGCGTGAAGAAGGAGACTAGAACAACAACCTAAGTCAGAGGCTAAGACCCTCAATAGGCAAGCAAACGAAGGAACTCAGACCTCTCATCGTCAATATCAAACTCAACAAAGTCAAACATATCTACAATGCTCATGTTAGGAAACACAGCTCGCTAGTATTGCCACAAGTCACCCAAAACATAAATTCCATTGAAATAAATGGACAGCGGAGCAACATCTGAAGCATCCTGCGCAGGTACTCCATTAGAGGCTTGTGCAGGATAAATTGAAAAAAACAAACACATATATTTAAGCACACAAGAGTATATTTGATAGTTAAAAGGTCCACAACTAGCTTAACCCTCTTTTACAAAATGTCTCTCAGACGTAAACTCCTAAAGCTAAAAGCCCTCACACCTGAGCCGGCGGAGGAGGAGCCGAAGGACCAACTTCCTCAATGTCCTTAGCCTCAGCAGAACGAGCCCCCATCCCAGCACTAGCCAAAGGAGGAACCACCAGGCTAGTAGCACCCACCTTTGCCCGCCTCTTTTCAAGCTCCTGTAAACAACAACCTGTAAAAAACACAACTCCAGCACTCAACGAACACAACGTGCTGGTAAGTTCAAAGTACCTCAACCCGGCGAGCCTCCACAATACTCCTTGCCTCAGACCACACAAACCTGGCCCAGAAAGAACCGAAGAAATTCCAAACGGACCTACCTAGACTGGAGGTAGCGTCACCAACATCGACAACCGAAGAAAAAATTTCCTTCTGCAACGCCTCAATGTGGGAGCATTCGTCGCGGCAGAGGAGACGGTCAAAGGAAGAGACAGCCACTAAAGCACCAACGTCAACAGCCCCCCAACAAAATCAGGGAGCTTGCTGACATGGGACCTCAGCCAAGCTAGGCTAACACCAACGTCCCCACACCTAGGAGGGGCGGAGGTACTGCCGCCAAACTGGCTCAGTGCGTTGGAGTACAGTCCGACTACAGCCGTAGTTTGCTCATGCGCATCCTTGAGCCAACTTTGCATGACAGAAGTGGACCTCCACTCAGCTTCAAGCTCCTCACATAGACACCTTGAAATCTCATCAGCCTTCTCAGCCCTCTGAACGGCCGTGTCTCTGGTAGTCTCTGCTTTGGAGACATTCTTTTGAAGGTTGGTGGCTTCAAGCTCCAAGTCCTCCTTCTCCTTCTTCAAAGCAACCACCTCCTGACGAAGAGCAGGCACATCCTCCGCCAGGCGAGCCTTCTCGGCCTCTAAGGTTTCATTCTCCTTTTTTAGAGCCTTAATGGCTTCATCATGATTTATCACCTCTCGGGAGCAAAGCTCCTCCAAGGCGGCAGCCATGTGATGACCCTAGTTGTAGAAGCCAAATATTCAAACCTCTGCAAGAAAAAGAACAAAGGATAACATATCAAAAATGAAACTTACAAGGCTGTGGTGCTCAAAATGCACGTGAAGCAGCGTGTCATAGTCCATATGCTGAAGCTCTTGGCAGAAATGCTCTGCAAATCAAACAAAAGTTAGAGAAAAAGAGTAAGACGAAAAACAAGAAGAGGCCAAAAGTAGACCTCCGATCAATGAATGAACTTCATGCATGGCAGTAGTCCATCTGGAGATCGTCGAGTCCGAAGCTCCTACACAACATCAAAGCGCACTGATTAGGATCCGAGGGTAACCAAAGTCCTCAAAACCAAGATGAAACTAATTCCATGACTTACCGGCTCCAGCGACACCAACAGGCGAAGGCTTGGTACCTAAACCAGCGGGCGTAGGAAATCGAGGTGGAGGAACAGCAAGTCCCTCGTGTGCAATACTGACACCTCCGGCCAGTTCGGCGGTGCTAGCAATCGCATTGATAGGATCCACTAAGATAGGAAAAAATTTCACATTCAGAAACATCAAGCACGCAAAATAGTAAGTATACTAAAGTGAAAACAACTCACCCATATAAAGAGCATATGGACTTGCGCCAACATCACCAGCTGGACACGAGGCCTCGGTCGCAAGATCGATCCTGCGCTCATGAATAGACTCCACCTCCGAGCTAGAGTCTTTCTCCACCTCCACCGGCAGTGAAGCTCCTCTAGCAGGCATCAGTCGCGGAGGCTTAGCAGGAGGAACCTCCGCGTCAGAAGAGTCTTCCCCAAGGAGCGACGGCATGGGGTTCAAAGCCGAAGACTCTAGGGTGGAAACAGCACCACAAGGGACTTCCTACATGGCCACTTGCTGAGCACCAGGATTGACATCCGCGGCCGCAACAAGAGCCTCCCCCACAGCAGGAGTTTCCACCGAGTTAGACTCGGCAATGGAGGAGCGGTCGGAGGATGATACAATAGGAACCACCGTAGCAACAACCTCCCTTCGTTTCTTCACCATCGCATTCAAAACCCCACCACCTCTCCTCTTCTTTGACTCCGCCGCCACTGTCAAGTTCTTGGCGGCATCCTTCTTCTTCTCTAGGCTCAGAATAACGTCCAAAGGAATGATGTATTCATCATGTTTGATGCTCAGTTCTTCAAAAACACGGTTGAACCGTGGCATGGTGCCCAATGTGGTCCTCCACGCAACAAACTCGCGTTCAGAGATTTTGCACACGATTCTCCGGGCAGAGGCCTCAACGCGGTCAAGGAAAGACTCCTTAGTCTCACCCTCCACCATCGACCTACCAAACCAGGGGAAAGGAAGCCCCTCCGAAGGACCAAAATAGGAACCTGCACCATCTCAATGTTGAACTCCTCATTTTTATGGCCAAGTGGCCAAAAGTCGGAAGCAACCATCTCCTCCACAAGATCGCGACCACCTGAGTAGCGACATGCCAACACGAAGGCTTTGTCGCAAGCTTTGCGTACCTTCGACACTTCAACCAAAGGATCTACCTTGTACACAGGCTTCATCTCCTTCATCTTTGAAACATATGGATGAATCTTCTCTGTTGTTCCATCTTCAAGGGTGCGCAAAGCATCTGTAGACTTCACATAGAACCACATCTTCATCCAATCCTTCTCCTACATGTTTTTCTAACAGTATGAGATTTCACAATGCTCGCTAGGCATTGAACGGCGAGGCATGAACGCGTAGCTTCCAAACTACACCACAAACTCCTCTCCTTCGGCATTCTTCACCTTCTTTGGCTATCGTTGGAGCTCAATATTGGGCACCACTCTGTAGGATTCACATGCCCAAGCAAACTTACTAAGTGTAAGTATCCCATTTGGGCTGAAATGTTGTAGGTCAATGTTGAAAGCCTCCATCACTTGACGAAGGAAGGCATACGGCAGCATCCGTAGACCACAGGTGATGAAATCCCTGAAAACAACTACGTACTCTGCTTCGGGTGCAGGAACCGTGTGGCTAGCAGGGGGAACCATCGCACGACCCTCTTTAAAGAATCCAGCCTCAACCATATCTGCAATATCTTGTGGCATGATGATGGACTCCCCAAACTCAAAAGTAATAGTAGCCATGGAGTCAAATTCCTTCACACTAACTAGATTACCGATGGAAACCTCCACATCAGACAAAGTCTCCTCTAGGTCTTGAGCAGCTACAACCTCCAGCATGCAATCTTCGAACCTCTTCAGTCAACCACCAGATCTCACACTCAGCAAATTCTACAAAGAACCGAAGAAACTCACCCGGGAAGGACGGGGTGAAGGAAAGCGAGCCACTGCAGAAACAATCTCAAATGCTGAGGAAGCTAAGGCAAAGGATACGAAGGATCTCTCTAGAGCGCTTTCGAAGCTAAGGCAAGGATTCTCTCAAGCGCTCAGGAAACTAAGGCAGATACAATGAAGGATTTGAGGCAAGCGTTCAGAGGCAAGAGTGAGAAAACAAGCCCCCCCACCTCCTTTTATAGGGGGGCCTGCGACCTCACGACGGTTGTGATTCTCAGGGTGCAATGGCTATCCGTGAAGGAAAAGGGAAATCCAATGCTACTTGCGCAAACCACGCTGTGCTATCAGCGGAGGAAAATCTCCCAATGACTACTTGCTACAATGGCAAAACCACAATCACCGGGCGGCGCAATCAACGGAGGATACTGCCAACGGCTATCTCACAAATCAACTAGCGGAAGATGTCTACTACAATCACTCACCACAGCGCCTAAGGGACACATCATGCGCACCAGGGGGGAAGACACCAGCCGTGCTCAGAACATCCACCGCGTAGCAAGTTTTTGAGCATACGGCCCGCAAGAGTGCCACTAAGCTCAAAAGGGGGAAATGTTGGGGGCTCAACATTGCCTTCACCAGCCTAGTAGGTCCAGAGGACTGCCACCTCTGTCTCGTGAACCTTTGGATGGTTCGGTACAAAGGACCCTGGCGGAGCTAACTATAACGTGTCTCATATAATGTTTTGTGAACACAGGAATCGAGCCGGTGGCGGAGGCCGTGAGGGAGGAAGGAGCGGTCCTTTGAATCTCCCCTGAGATGAAGGGTAGGCAGAAGCGTTCCTGAGGATGCCGCAAGCATCGCAGGGTTGGTGAGGAACCTTCGGCGCCTCTAAGCTGAAGGATCGATGGCCGACCGAAGGAGGCCAGAGCCCTAAGCAGGAAGCACGAGTGGAGCTCATAGTGTGAAATTACTTAAGTGACTTGTAGTCAGTAGTCTGTAACAAAAGAATATGCTAGGATATTCCCCTGCCGTCACGGGGCATTTTTGTAATAGTCTTGGGTCGACACCCGTGACCTATATAAGGGAAGTGTAACTGCTCTTGAGAAAAAGAGAAGAGATCATTTACTATTCCCACCTATTGTTCCCAACTACGGTTCTAGGGCATCGAGCCTATTGTCTGCAATACCCAAGCCGCTCACTGTAGCACGTGAGCAGGCACTTCGTGCATCGTGCTGCTAGGGAGTGCAGGAGCACATTTCCCAACAGCGAGTGAGATCGTTAGCCACGCTATTCTCTGTACCCCTACGGTAAACAATGCGGTATTGAAGACCCACTAGTTTGGAGAACACCTTCTGTTGCTATGTAGTGTGTAAACGTTGATCACTCAGTTGAGTCAAGCTTTTTGGCCTCTCACTCAGTGCCTCCCCTCCCTCAGCGTCCCAAGTATAGCGGTCTCCCACCTGAGCTGCGCACCCCTCTCCCTCAATCCACCGAGCCACATGCCTCTCTACCTCCCTCCAACAGCCCCTCTCCCTCTTCCCCTCTCTCTTTGCCCCAGCTAGCGCGTGCGGTCGTCCCTGGCAGAGCGGACGCGACCAGCGCCAATGGGACGAGCTCGAAGCGCGGCGCAAAGCGGAGCAGATCTAGAGGCTGGGGAGACAAGCTCAAAGCACGGATGGAGATGGCCCCAGTGGTGCAGACAAAGGTGGCGCGAACACGCATCACGGTCGTGGGCAGCCCTGGCGGCACGTTGCTCCCCCACCCAACGAAGAGCCGCTCTCCATTCCCCTCCACCTCCAGATCCATCGGCAGGCGTCTCGATTCGGCAGCGGGAGGCCAAATCCCTGCGGCGGCGTCTCGATCCTAGCAGCGGGAGGCTAGATCCCGACAGCGGGCATCCAATCTTGCGGTGGGAGGATGGATCTTGATGGCGGGAGGCTAGATCCCGACAGTGCATGCAATCCAGGTTCCGACGAGTGGTTGTGGCAACAGCAACCCGTGGATGGGCTCGGAGGGCCTGTTCACGTGTTTTTCTTTTTTTTATTCTTTCTGTTTGATTTACGAAGACAGACAAAGCAACCGCTTTCATTAATTGATGATTAACCGAGCACATCAATTGGAGGCGGTTGCAATGCCTGCCACCATGATTTATGTACTAGTGTAAATTATTAATGTAGCCCCACGTTCTATCACATAGAATTCTTCCATAAAAATGCAAGACCAAGGAAGCAATAAGATAAAAGCCAAACATTATCAATTCTCCAACGCTTTTCACACAAAGTACTCGATACACATTATTCTCAACATAGTCCCTCACATGTTACAAATCTCAAATGCAAGCTTCAGTATAGAGTACCATGCATGTCCAAACCGCTCTATTTAGAGGCTTTTCGGAACCGTATAACCTGCAAAAACCAACCAATATATAAAATCAGTCACGCTTGGAGTAGTCATATACATCGTACAACAATAATATGCACCAACATGGATAACAGTATGTATATATGCTCAGTGTTAACTTACTCCCGCACTTGTAGCCGGGTGTAAATGGCTTCTTGCAGTAGTTGGTACGATTGCAAACGGCGCGGGCCGCGCCGTCAGCCTGCTGGGCCAGATGGCGCCGCGAGCAAGATTCAGCCCGCACAGCAGCCCACCTATGCGAAGCGGGTTCAGGGAACGGACGTATGAAGCCCAACGGCGCCGCTTCAACCCATCACAACAGACTCACGAGCCGGTGGATGCCGGAGACCTGGGGGAACCCGGACACCTCGTAGAGCGTGAGGCAGCCGGCGAGCTGGACCCGCATGGCGACGGAGGCGCCGCAGACGCCCTGCCAGGAGGACATGGCGCAGGACACGCAGGCGGCGCAGTCGGAGGCCGAGAGG
>Ga0182004_10003075_pt1 | contig 13170 bp, 7 predicted proteins | sample Sormic07211540_1_FD_120479 | JGI IMG/M metagenome (GOLD analysis project Ga0182004, IMG submission 120479) | Endophyte microbial communities from Sorghum bicolor roots, Mead, Nebraska, USA - 072115-40_1 MetaG | ecosystem: Host-associated > Plants > Roots > Unclassified | place: USA: Nebraska...
ATTCTCTTTAGCAATTTATACATTAAAAAACATGAGAAAAATTCATAAATACAAATACTAAAATACAGGTATAGGGTTCTAATATTTATTTCAATCGGCATACTCATGACAATAATTAACATTCATATTTACTTATCATTTGATACCAAACCACTTAACAATTATTAGACAGTTCATTATATCATTTATTATGTAAAGAATACATATAGTTATACCCGTCTAGAGTAAAAAATGAATATTGTGAGCTGGTTAGGATTATTAGCGGCGTTGGCTAAGCCAAAGATATAGCAATTTTTAGTGGAGATAAACTGTTTCTAGTTACAATAGCAAAATAATTGGCAATATGGCAATGCCCTACGAGCTAATGGGCCGGTCCACCATGTACGAACAATGCAACAAAGCTTAGCGGCGACCACATTCAACATCGATCTATAATGGAAGCAACCAACCATGATCTTACTAATTGCAACTTTTTTGTATATACAAAAGACAAAATTAAGCACCACATTACATATGCATTCATTTCTAAGGTCTAATGCAAACTAGGCTGGTATATACAAGCAACTAATCAAACCGATGCTACAACCTCTAGCCGCATACAGCAAAACAAAATTCTGGAGGTGGCACATGAGGGGAAAATACCTGTTTTTCAGTGATAGATGTTATTTTTCATGACTTTGTATCTACACTAATTTTCTCTGTTCAGTATCGGTGAGAGCGTTGAAGATAAAAGTACTACAGGACACATATTTTTCTCATGCAACTAGTTTTCAAACTAATAATTAAAAGTTTTTTTTGGTATTTGTATCTTTTAATGTCTAACCAAAATTTGAGATACAAGATATGTTTTTTTTCCATAATCGGAGGCTCAGTTCATTGGAGTCAACTTGTCAAACTAACTTTTAGATTGGGTTTCTTGTGGTGTAACATGTTCACTTGGAAGTCCTCGATTTGGCACAGATACTCGTATTCTTCTGGATTTATTTAAGGATTTAATGACATTATGTTTTCAGTGGTAGACAACGTCTCCATTGATTACGAGATATCTCTGGTGACTTCATGAATCTCGAGATGATCTGCCAGCTTAGTTCTTTGCGTATATGTATTCATAGGAGTGAATATATATACGTGTCGTGGATGCATATGTACAACATTGTACCGTGTAATCTAAAAAAAATACTAGTCAAACAAGGAACTAGCTTGTACCAAGAAACTAGATAGACATGTGCAAATAATTAAAGCAAAGGGGATAGCTTTTGTTGTACATACAAAACAACACCGCCATCTAGTTATCTCAGCGCGCGTATCCACAGTTGGACCTGAATGAAACATGTTCGTGCATGTTGTCTCTAATTTGCTGCTATATAGTAAGGGCTTTCCCCCACACACTCGCTATATCTCAGCACTGATCGTCCATGTCACAATCAAACGGTGATCTCGCAGGTGTTAGAATATATATAGTCTTCACAAGCTGCATAGGCCTCATCTGACGAAAAGTTGAGGCCACTGCTCAGTCTCGCGTTACAGAGAAAGGGTGGTGTCCCTAGCACATGCACATCATCTGCAAAAAGCTACAAAGACAATTTTAATGATGCAATAGAGTGTGCGCGCGCGTTGGGAAGATGTGATTTCTCTCTTGGTTGCTTATGTGTATATTTTTTTGGGAGGATGTGATTTCTCTCTTGCTTGCTTATGTGTATTGTATTTTTTTTTATGAGGCTGTCTTATTCGCTTGAGCTTATCAGACAAATCTATCAGACATTTAATAATATTTTTTTCTTACAATAAATTAACTAACAGTAATTTCTATCATGACTTATCAGCTAAATAAACAAGACCACGAGGTGTTACCGTGTTATTAGGCTGTTAGTTGGCTGGTCAGCGTCACCAGTGTTGCAATGACTCTGTCAGAGAAAGGTCGATTGGCTCACCAGTCACCACAGTCCACCACAGCATGCATGGTTGCTCGATCAGTCCAACTGTAAGGCGGATGTGATTGGGTCAGCTGTCATGTACTCCTAATTAAGTGTCGGTTGGCGCGCTAACTATTTCTTTTGAACCTTGTCTCCCTATTTATTGAGGTGTCTTTGATCACCAAATCATTTACAAAGCTCCGGATTGGGGGGTCTATGCTGCAAGTATTATAGTGGGCTATAAGCTGGATAAATGCTGAGTTAAGGAGAGAAGGGAGGAGAGAGAAGAAGCATGCTGTAAGCTTACAACCAGCTTAGGCACAGGAAAAAAGAAACTTTGTGAGAGATAAGTGGGCCATGTATTAATAATGAATAGTTAACTATTGTATGAGTGGGCTGAAAGAAAGCTACAAGGAACCTTGCAGCCAGCAAATAGACTGTATTATTAAACTTGCTCTAAGACCAGTTTCAATAGAGTTTTATTAGAGTTTCATACACATTAAATATGCTAATATGGTACTATATTAATAAAGAAAGAGATGATAAAAGTTTCATAAACGTAAAGAGAGTTCCATCTCCATGAAACTCTTCTGCACTATTTCTAAAATATAGATGTATTGAAAACTGGGTCATGAAACTCTCATCTCCGATCCTAATCCAAGGATTTTGGCAAGATAAAAAAAACTCATCTCCAAAATGTATAAGTAGACGTAACTCCCTAAATAGGACATCACCTGGAGTCTGATGATTTATGGGATGTGAGTTGTGACCACTACTTCTCCTCCCTGCTGTCAACCATAGAGAATAAAACCAGACTATAAGAGAAAGAGATAGGAGGGAGAAGGGATAAAGGAGAAAGAAAAAGTATGTATTGGGTGAGGAAAAAATTCCTTATAAGCCCACACAAGGAAACTATGTTGGATGATAAGGTTTCTAAGAGAAGTTTCTTATTGAGGTGGGAACTATGGAAACTATGTAGCAGTTTTAGGGTTGGTACTATCCTCAATATGTTTATATGGTTAGTTGGTTACAAGAGGTGGTAAATGCCTTATTTAGGTGATAAATATTTAACATTAGGGTTATCTAAACCCTTAGATTAGTACCACGATGACGTAATTAACTCTCAAACTGATTCTCTTAATTGGCCAATGGCTCCGGAGCTACACCCAGCGAATGCACTCAAACGCCTCCACTGGATCCCAACTATAGAGCCTAAGAGGTCTGACCATCCATCGCCTAAGGGCTCAGAGAGTCTTCGACCTTGTGGCCCAAGGGAACTGCCCGACCGAATGATACTCGGCAAGCTGGCTCGGGCAGATGCCTAGGAGCTCTTTACAAGTCCATGCCGCATACCAGGCAGGAGTCTGACACCTGATCAGTTGTGTCGAATAAGACATGAATGAATATGATATGAATATCCGAAATTAAGTATTTGGATAACATACTAAATCTCTAGATTCAGAGATGATTTTTTAGATAATAAGATTCAGATGACGACGACGACAACAACAACAACAACAACGACAAAACGACATTTTAGTGGCTAGAGTTGAAACCCAACATAAGCCCCTAGTCACGGTTCAAGCAAGTCAATAGCTGATTTCCAAACACTCCTATCTAAACAAAGATCTCTAAGTATATTCTAATCATTTGAATCTAGATAATGAGATTCAGAGACTATATTAAAGGTCTATTTGGTACAGCTTACAACAACTTTATATTTCTATAAAACAGCTTCATGGGTGAAGCTGTTTTTTCTTCTCTCACAAAACATGAGTTAGGATAGCTTATTATAGCTCTCTCCCTCATTTCTCTTTTATCTATGCATGAAGCAGTTGGTAAAGATATTTTACCAAATATTTTTTTTGCAAAGTAGCTCAGCTCCACCTAGAAAGTTGCTTATAAAGCTATTTTCTAAAAGAAGAACAATTTTATTAGTGAAGTTGAGTTGTGCCAAATAGGATCTAAGGCCTTGTTTAGTTCACCCCAAAAACAAAAAATGTTTCAAGGTTTCTCGTCACATCGAATCTTGCGACACATGCTTGGAACATTAGATATAGATGAAAACAAAAACTAATTGCAGAGTTTGCCTATAAATCGTGAGATGAATCTTTTAAGCCTAGTTACTTCATGATTGAACAATGTTTGTCAAATAAAAATGAAAGTATTACAGTGTCAAAATTCTAAAATTTTTTGGATCTAAACAAGGCCTAAATATATTGTGGATACTAAATCTTAGGTCAAACTGTCACTTAAAAAATATTGGTGCATTCACACCTCCAGCCCTACCTTCGCTATTGCTAACTTCCTACTCCTATGGATCCTCTATGCTCATTGGGATCATCCAATACGGCTCTCCCCACATCTGCTCAACTTGGCTGCTTCCGAGCCGACACTCCAGCGTCTCTCCCACTTCCGGCCTATTCAGGCGAAACTCTTCCACGTTGTACACCACAATGCGGCGCCCTTGCGGGTCTTCCACCGGTGTAGCACTAATCGTGTAGACGCAGTTCCTCTTCACCCTGCCGGCAGTGTCCTCACCGCCTACGCCCACCGAGAATCCATGTAGCCTGTCAACGAACAGCGCGCGGTCGCCGATGTCGGTCACCTTGGACCACTCCGGCGTCGGTTTCTTGTGCCTGGCACGGTACACCTCGGAGAACAGCTCGCAATCCATGTCCCTTGCGCGGTGGACAAGCAAGAAGACGTCGTCCGTGGAGGCCACCAGGTGGACGCAGTCGACGGCGTCGTCGTCGTCGTCGTCGCCAGGCGGCGGCCAGATATCCGCGACCTTGTCGAGGGTCCTCGCGTCGATGACCGTGGTGACCAGAGTGCGCTGTTGGAGGACGAAGAAGAAGCCGCCGCGGTAGTTCACGGTCATTCCCGACGAGGTCGTCGACCGGTACAGTGTCGTCCACTCGCCGCCGCCCTCGCAGAAGAACACCGTGTCGCCTAGCGCGATCATGACGCCGCGCGGGGACCGGTCCCACGCGAAGCCGTCGTCGGTGGGCGGCGCCGCGCGGCGGCGGCCTTGCACGCGCGGCGCCTCGGGCTCGCACACCGACGATGGCTCCTTGTACCAGAGTGGGACGGGCAGGTCCGGGAGCGGCGTGCAGTCGCCGGTGAACGGGTCGACGAGGCGGGACGGGTGCCTGAAAGACGACAGGTCCGTGGCGAGCACCGCACCGCCGTACGGGGACGGCACGACCCGGCGCCCGGTGACGGGGCGCAGCCGGACGCCGTCGCGCAAGCGGTCGTCGGCGAGGGAGAAGACCATGTACCCGTTTCGCGACGGGAACGCGACGCACGGGAGGGTCGTCGCCTCCTTGTCCTCCGACGACGCTGTATCGTCGGCGGCGATGATACGTGAGCTTGATGACGATGGTAATGATTCATTAATCTCGCTGTCTCTATTGGGAGAGAGCATCAGGAGGGCAGAGCTGAAGCCAGCATAGTCGGAAAACCTACAAGCCTCTGCAAGCTCAACGTCGTGGTGCGTCTGCGGCGGCGCCATTATCGCCGACGATGGCGAGAGTCCGCAGGCGAACCTGCTCAGCTTATCTGACAATCTTGTCAACATGCTGCTGGGCGTCGTCGTCGTCGCGTGCATATTGGCAGCCCAACTCGTGCTTGCCATGGCGGCCGCGTTGTACGTTAATTTCTTCATCACGTGAGGAAAGAGGGATCATTGTTTGTCATAATAACATATAATATCGTTCTCTAGAAAAAAACATATATCAGCTTGACTTTAAAGGAATCCAATTAGGATTGATCTGCATTGTTTGACGAACACAATCAGAACCTACTCCTAATACATCTTCGATGATGAGTTTGTTTCCGTTACTTGTTCGTACAGGACCGGGTACCCCGGCCGGTCTCATCGGGAACCGCAAGGTTACATTTTTTTATTGAAAAAAACATACGTACTATGGACTTAAAAAAACAGTTTATGATGATTTTATAATTCATGTGTCTCCCAAAGTATATATAGGAAAAAAAATACAAATATGTGGCTCTTGTCTAGCTACGAGAACAGAGTCAATCCAATCACTTTGTACAGAAGTGTTACAAACAAGAGTATACGGGGCCAAAAAAAAAAAAAGAAACAAGTGGATACATGAACATTGTGCGAACCAATAACAAGCATGTTCATTACTCCATATATAAACAATACTACAATAGGTGATATTATTTATTATGGAACAATAAAATACGTGCAGACCAACAAAAACAAACAAGAAATTGGATAAACATCAATGCCTTCACTGTAAGAACCAAGATAGGGGCTTCACATGTAGATTCATCTGAACGATTCAAATGGGTTTCATGATTTCATCAATGACAACGTCGATGCCTTCACTCTAGGCACCAAGATCTCGCTTCTTGTCTTTTTTTTTCGCGATCGAGTATGAGACCCGATAGGTGGATTGAAAGTTTGAAAAGGTTATAATAGTATTTCCATCTTTGCTAGCGAGCCACTAGAAAGACAAGCGACGTCATTAAAACAGTACTATAGTACATCCGTAAAAATGAGCCACTGAGGCTGCCGGCAGTCACAACCGCACCCTTCTTGCGCTGCCTACTCCTTCCGTCTTTAAATATTTATTTTTATCTATTCCCAAAAAAAATAATTTTGATTAATTTTATATAGAAAAATATTAATTTTTTTTAATATATAATTATAAAAATTTTAGTCTACTATATTTTTATATGTTCGCTGGTCTAAAAATTAATTAAACGGTGCCCCATCCCCTCTCTATTATGTTCCTTGCCGGACCGGAGTTCTACATCCAAGGACTTCTTCGTCGATAATGACCAAGAGCGTAATTGAAGTGAATTTTCTCATATACTAAGTACTATTACTAACTGAGTGGAGTTTGGTACCAATATTCCTTGCACGGTATGTGATTTTGTATTGTATTTTGTGCATGTACAAAAAAAAAGTTGGATGAAAATTGTGAACTGCTTCACAAAAAGGTGATGGCGCTGCTATGACTTAGGCTCGTCTGGATAAGAGGGACGTAACCTGCCTAGAGCTGTTGCTGCTCGTGCTGCTGCCTCTGTCAAGCTAGCATACTTGTGCTAGGAACATGAACTGTGCTACAAATAGGAACTGCCCAAGATACTGATGAAGGAGATGACAGTGAAGATCAAAATCAGCATGTAGAATCTGATTCAGCAACAACGGCTCAAGATATTGATGGAGATGACAGTGAGAACCAAGATCAGCATGTAGATTCCGGTTCAGTAACAGCAACGGAGGAGGAGGATGAAGAATCTGTACATACAACGGATGGATCTGCACTATGAAAATGGATCGAATATGGACGGATATCACTGATATTAAATTTGTTTTCATATTTCTAGTCGGATTCGGATTCGAATACGGATAATATTAATCATGTCGGATAAGATACGATTGGATGTCGACGTTATAAATACATAATTTAAGTATTCAGATACGAATACGGTATCGGATGTTGAATATTCAGACTCAGATATAGACAGATCTAAACCACTCTAAACAAATTCAGTCTCGAATACGGTCGGAAAATATACGTACCGTTTTTATCTCTAGAGATGGACATAGAAGCTTTCATTTGGATGATAGTTTGCTAAATTAGTTAATTTGATTGAAGAATCTGTTGCTTGCTTGATTTGCTTAATTGTCTGGTTTGACTATACGATTTGTAAATATTGCTAGAAATAACAAGAGCACCAGACCAACTCTGCAAAAAAGCTACAACGTGTATAGGGTGTCTATATCCACTAGATTATTACATCTGAACCAAATCAAGGACATATGCACTACTTCATTCGCTTGTCTTATAAGCCGTACTTTTTCTGACAGGCAGCAATATATTTTCAGCCATGGCTTTCCAAAACTAAAACATCACTGACTTATATTGGGAAGTTGAGATTGAATTTGCCAAGCATCAATGATACTCTGCAGGCCAGATCTATAAGTTGGATGAAGCAGATTAACACCAAGTTCCTGCTTCATCCGAGCATTAGAAACCCGTTTCTCTGCAGGTATAATTATTTCTTGATAATCCAAGCCTGTAGAGTTGGCATCAATGATTTCAGTTATCAGATCAGGATATCTCCTCTGTATCAAACTCCTAGCAAACGCAAAAACCTCAGCTCTTGGGGCAGGGTCATCATCCACCACATTAAATATTTTCCTGGAATAGAATTATAAACATGAGAAGCAAATCATTAGCAAACAAGATATTTCAGATTTCACTAGGTCCTGTGAAAGAACCAAACATGACTAAAAACTAGTACCATCTGTACTTGGGTTTGGAATTGAAGTTTTTATATTTGATAGTGTATGATCAGAATATCAAACGTGCAAATATTGCATCTAGAGGTATTAAACATTCCCTCCGTTCCAAATTATAAGTAGTTCTGGCTTTTTTAGATGCATAGGTTTTGCTACATATCTAGATATATATTTTTTTAAGGCAAAAAACGTGGCGGAGATCCCCACAGCACTTCAATTTATAATTTTATAGAAAAAGACAGTACAAACTTACAACAGACATTAACTCTAAGCGTCTAGCCAGAAACAAAAGGCTGATCTAAGATCCTCATCATGTCTAGATACATAATAAAGTTAGAATGACTTATAATTTAGGGAGTACCATTCAAAGTCCATAGCACAAAATGCGAAATTCCCACCATACTTGTTACCCTAAGAAACTTCATGATGCATGATATCATTATGTTGGTTAATTGGCAAGTACAGTTGAAATCTCTTGGTTGTGCATTCCCACAAGCAACGTGGCACATGAATTAAGACTAAAATATTGTTGGATATCACAAACTGAAGTGAAATCAATGCATCCAAAAAGGGAACCTTGCACATCTGATGCACATGCTAGCCAAGACAGCCTGGTAGATGTCAGCCACGTGGATTCGTGCAGTATACTGCTTAGATTCTCGCAACTTTTGTCTCTGCGACAAAAATTTGCCCTTGGCTAAGGTGTCCAAAGCACTGCAGTAAACAGGGTCTAGTCATTGGAATATAAGAAAAGAACTATGAAACAAAGGATTTCACAAAACAGTCATCAAGGTACTACAACAGTCTCCAATAAGATGTTCTTCATGTTATAATCTATTCTATTATTTGACCTGGCATTATAGGTATGTTTCAGTTTTCATAAGCTTTACACAGTGCTACTAATCAGCATGCCAACAAATGTTCTATTTTTGGTCAAACTGAATTAGTAGAAATTAAAATGGTGAAATGGAATGAAATTTCAGCAGGTCAAAACCTTCTTCCAGGCCCATATATTCCACCTAAACGGAATATAAAAGCTGACAGATTTAGATCATCAATAAGATTCAGCCATCCTTTTTCTGCATTATATCTTAGCTTGGCAGACTCACTCTTTGGGTTTACTGTATGACTGCATGCACAGCAGTGTATTTAGCTTTCTATTAAAATGTACTTCATGGACAAGAGAAGAACCAATAAGTCCCTTACTCCTCATCAACCAATACACCACCACAATCACCATACACACCTGAAAGTAGGAAATTGTTACAAAGTAGCTTTCTAAGGAAAATCTCTTATATGGTGCACTGCACACAGCATGATTTGTTATTACCCTTGACTCAGCTTCAATGTTTGACAAGTACAGATTAAGTGCATGACAAGATAAAAAGAAATATATGCATTATAGTTAATGACTACCATGATATAAGCAGAAGAATGGAAGAAGCACTCTGCTCAATTTGATGTTACTCCACATATAATATGTTGGCAACTAAATAAGATTTATACGAGGGGCCTATCCCCATGTTTGGATGTTTGGGTGTATAGAGATAGTGAAATTTCAAGTTTCTGCATCATAATTGCTTAGAGAAGATATTTGTTTTTTCTTCCCCACTATTTGAGCCTGCTAGTTTTCATACGAAACATCCATTTCTAATGATACTGCAAGAATAAGAACCCCCTCCCCCTCAGGTCTTGGGTTCAATTCCCTGTGGGAGCGAAATTAAAAAGGCCTGGGTTAAAAAAAACACCCCTCATTAGCTATGTTCCTGAGTTATACATGTAACCATCTGAATCTGATTTAGCGAGATACACATGTCCACAGCACGTCCAGGTCAGCTGGCCTTTGGGGTGTTTCTCGGCCTGCACATGAGAAGCTTCTTCTTAGTGCAACGTTGTTGGGGTGGTCTTGCCCCTGCAGGTCGATTTTTTTTAATATTGCAGCTTTTAGCTTATGAACAAAATATTGACATATTTAGTGTGGAAATTCCCCTGACTAATTGCAGCAATTCTCTTGACTAACCCCAAAAAACCTTGACAACTTTGAGCAGCAGGTGAGCAACTTCACCCTTCACAACCCTGAAATCCCCAACCCCAAGTAGCATATGATTTACAAATAATGAACATGTTAAATGAAAATATCATGCAATTAAACCTGAATGTGCACGAAATATTTGAGAGCTTACTTGTTGACGAAAGGTAGCATAACCATTCAAGATTACCATGGCTGAGTGTTCTCCTCAGGTCTTCGCCTAAATTAAGTAGCTGGGGGTAACAGGTGCAAATTACCATAAAGTGAAATCAAGTTAGCATTAAAGCTTGATCAAACAAACACAAGCAATGATTGAAATACAACTTACAGGATCACCAATTCCAGGGATGGGTGGGATGGAGATGAGCAAGTGAGTTGCTTGTCGCAAATTGTGAATATTTTCCAGGCTGCAAGTGACATATCTATCAGTAAGAACCACTTAAAAGTCGACCAAGCACAGAAATATTTATGTACAGAAACATACTACCATCACGCCCATTAATATGAGCAAGAGGATGTGGAGAACACATGCTAAGTAACAGGGATGTTCAGACCTCAGAATAGAGTCAGATACACAGTTTGATATCATGGTAACTAAGAAAAATAAACTCTACCAACTAGCCTATCTGATAGGCTTAATAGGCTTAAAGTACGGCTAGTGAATCTATGCTGCAAACAGTTACCTAGTGCAAGCAATGTGTTACAAAGCCAAACAGAAAAGAACCTTGTTACCACCTGCTTCTGCATGATTTCACCAGAAACTGCTATAGGCCCATCTCTACGTTCTTTGCATGTAAAATGTGCCGGTGGGATTCCTATCATGAAGGGAATAATCAGTGCTTACGGAGGGGCTTCCCCTATCATGAAGGGCGAATCTGCCCACTCTCACAACAAATCAGCGAACAATACTTTTGCTTATCAGCCAAGCGAACAACCATGGCTTATAGGTCGGTTCTTCTCTCCTTATATTTGATTCATTATTTAGAAATGCTTGTGGCTGAAGAACCATCAATATTTAAGCACAAATGGGGCAGGCTTGAAACAAGTGCAAGAATGAAAAGGGGGACAGGATAAACAGCACGAACCACGAATTCACACCTGCTCTCTGTAGCATCGAAAACGGAAGCATTCATGCCCAGCATCTCGAGCTCTCTCTTCTTGTTGACACTGGTGCACGTCCCGGAAACCTGCCTGCAGATTCATCCACTCCCAAGTCAGGAATCAGGCTGAGACGGGGAATTGGACATTAGGAAGGAGCGGGCTGGATTTGCGCGGCGCCGCCCAGCCAGCGAGAAGCAGGGAGGATGAAGTGGGCGGGGCAAGAGTGAGGGGGGTAACCAACCAGCCCTGCGCGAGGAGGCGCTCCGAGACGTAGCGGCCGACGAAGCCCGCGCCAAACACGAACATGTGCCGAGGCTGAGGTGCCCAGGCCACCGGCACCGCCGCCGCCGTCTTGGGGGCGATTCCTGGAATCATCGTGATTCGCGTTTCTGGCCCGCAAGAAGACTGTCGTGGAAATTAACAAGATCACAAATTCGCAGAATCGCAGTTCAAAATAGAAATCAATTGGTTAAATTGAATCCAGTGAATCCACTACAAGAACCTATGTGTGGGTGGTTCTGTTCTTGGTGTAGGCCGCCGCACACGCGGATGAGTCCTGCCAACCTCGGAGCTCCACCTACGACAGGGTACGGCAGCTGCCCCAGCCAGCTGAACTGAAGACCCCCACTCCTTTCTTCTCCTTCCATAGAAACTGTTGAATTATTCTGTTTAATTATAGAAAAAATATAGATATAAAGTTACAATAAAAATTTTATAATAAAATATATCATATTATATATTAACTGTGTATTTAATGTATAGATCAACTCATATAGAGTCCAACAAAATTAAATTTTCTATTTTATGATTTTTTTATTTACTATATATTTTTAGAGATTCAGTCAAAATAAATAAAAAATAAAAAGACAAAACCGCCTTCAAAACCGTTTATAATCAGGCTAGGGAGGTAAGTTAAACAGTTTTAAAAGTTGAGAAAGAGGTGGCTTGTCCGATTTTAGAGTTTAGAGAGGAAAATAAACTTTTTTGAAAATTGAACGAGATAAAGTGGATTTTTTCCTTTTTTTTAATGCAAATCCTCTTATACGAGTAATGATAAAGAGAGTTTCAAATTATGACATTTTAATTTTTTTTGGATCCAAAATTAAGGACCTAGAGCCTCAAAAAAATCTTTTTGATTTTCTAAAATATATGCTAAAAATTAAGGGTGACCCATTTAATTGTATTTTTACGCAAGATTTTATTTGCATTTTTCGTCATAGTTTCTGTAGATCCGAGATCAAAATTCTTCCTAAAAATGTTGCTCTCTTCGTTGTAAATTATAAGTTATTTTAACTTTTTAGAGAGATAAAGTATCTCAGGTACTTTTTATATATATTTAGTCAAATTTACTCCTTCGAGTGCAAGATAAGCACTGATTTTGAGACAGAGAAAGTATGCTATAGCTGACCCTTTGGAAACATCGTCTATGACTATTAGGTTATGTACAACTCACAGACGGGAGTCGTTTGCAAGTGCCTCAAATTAGATGTACAGACAACCAAAAAGACAGGTTATACAACTCATAGACACGGATCATCTGCAAGCTATTTAATGCTATGCATGTAGCCACAAGATCAATCATGAATACTATTTTGTATACCACTATATTGTTATTTGATATATAATAGATCACAGCTACGCTCAATTACATGACCATCGATCAGCATATCACGTGACGGGATTTGCCAATCTGAACTAAAAGCAAGCTGCCCAAATCGAACTGAAACGCTTCAACAATACATTATACAGATACACCATACCAGTCAACCAAAATCATTTGCATTAGTGTTCTGTACAATAGCAAGGAAGCAACATGGATAATCAGTGTGTTCAGTAGGAAA
>Ga0182004_10003076_pt1 | contig 13169 bp, 10 predicted proteins | sample Sormic07211540_1_FD_120479 | JGI IMG/M metagenome (GOLD analysis project Ga0182004, IMG submission 120479) | Endophyte microbial communities from Sorghum bicolor roots, Mead, Nebraska, USA - 072115-40_1 MetaG | ecosystem: Host-associated > Plants > Roots > Unclassified | place: USA: Nebraska...
TAGCAACCAGCAACCAGACGTATAGTAAGTAATAACGCAGTGAGTCAGCGAAAACACAGCCAATTCTTTTCTGGAATGGAATATACTACTACCAGCTCAGACGCTTTGCAACGCAAACCTGAGCTGGAATGCTAGGGCCTTGTTTAGTTGCGAAAAGTGAAAAGTTTTCGGTACTGTAGCACTTTCGTTTGTTTGTGACAAATATTATCCAATTATAGACTAATTAAGATTAAAAGATTCGTCTCGTGATTTACAGTTAAACTGTGTAATTAGTTTTTGTTTTCGTCTATATTTAATGTTTAATGCATGTGTCACAAGATTCGATGTGACGGTAAATCTTGAAAACTTTTTGGTTTTTAGGGTGAAATAAACAACGCATGGATGGCCAAATGAAGGACATCGGAATATACCCTGCTGTACGTCTACAGGGATGGCCACATGCAACGCTTTTTGTCTGTTCTGTGTAGCAAGCTGTGTGTAGGTCCATATGCACGTACGGCTCTGGCCACTGTTCCGGATCTTTTGGCAACTTGGTGGGCCATCTGATGGCCGGACACGCTAATTACCATCACCGCCGTAATCACGAAAAGAAAGGTGACGTGAACCCGTTCGTCTACGGACAGAGGAGTCGACCGGGTGACAGATCGATCAGCATCGTCGTCGGATCTGGTGCATGCTAATCTGTGCTAGCTAGCTAACTCTCCAAAATTCATGAGCTATGGTCCGATGCACATAGTTAATCCACGTGTCGAACGAGCGCGATGAATTCATACATGTCCACGTAAGACTATCTATCTATCTATCTATCTATCTATCTAGTATCTATCTATCTATCTATCTATCTATCTATCTATATCTTGCTGGTGGAGCTGGAGTGGTCCTTGTTCATGCAGAGTTTATATGTTTCAGACTAAGCAAAGCACAAATGAACAACATGTTCGCTTACTTTCTATCATGGCTTATATATTAGCCAAACGAACAAGCCAGAAATCATGTAATATAGTATGTGTTGATTGCTCTATGTTGGGGATTGATATGCATGACGAAACCGGAGAAGCACGAAACATGTGTTCGTTGTGAATTGTGATGATCCCAAAGGTTAGCACACGGAGATTTTCGATCCACGAAAATCGCGGAACGAAACACCAGCGGATCGGACGCCATCGCGCGCGCGCACGCATACTGTGCTGCTTGTCCGGACCAGATAGTAGAGACCGGCAGATCGAGACGCACGACACGTGTGTCTCGACGTCCAACACGGCAGAGTCAAGCAAAGCAAGCAAGCAAGGGCGACGCTAGCTAGCTGCAACTGCGTACTCCGCCATGGAGTACTATATAAAGCCGGCCGGAATTGTTGATTGGCTCATCAGCTACTGCCTCGATCGACCACACCGTACATCTACAGGTTGGAACGGAGACCGTCGTCGCATCACGTCGAGCAACTGAGGAAGAAAGAAGGGATAATGCACCCACTCACCAAACTTTTGCCGCCCGGTAACTTACTCGTTCTTGCATTCCAGTTTCCAAACCTTTTTTTTTTTACACCTCTGTCTGCAGTCTACTACATGCATGTGATCCAACACCAGGTAATAAAACAGAAACGACGGACGACGTACGGCCCGGCGGTCCACCTCGCAATTTAGAACGAAAACGCCACACCCACGGTCGGACCACACCACCCAGTGTTTAAGGACGGGATGGTGTTCAAAATAGATACCCATAAATAAATATTTTCTTTCTTTATTTTTTATTTAGAGGCCTTATTTAGTTCACCTCGAAATCCAAAAAGTTTTTAAGATTCCCTGTCACATCGAATCTTACGGCACATGCATGAAGCATTAAATATAGCAAAAATAAAAACTAATCATACAGTTTGACTGTAAATCGCGCGACGAATCTTTTGACCCTAGTTAGTCTATGTTGAACAATATTTACCACAAACAAACGAAAGCGCTACAGTAGCGAAATCTAAAATTTTTTTCACATCTAGATCCAAAAACTTTTTGGATTTTGATACTGTAGCATTTTCGTTTTTATTTGACAAACATTGTCTAATCATAGAGTAACTAGGCTTAAAAGATTCGTCTCGTGATTTACATATAAACTGTACAATTAGTTATCTTTTTTATATATATTTAATGTTCCATATATGTGCCGCAAGATTTGATGTGACGGAGAATCTTGTAAAATTTTAGGTTTTTAGGTGCATCTAAACAAGCCCTTAAGTTTCGGATACCAATTTGGAGTATCCTATCGCAAAAGCGCACGTGTCTCCCTCAATAGTCAGGATCCAGCCAGCCCAGGCGTGAAGGAAACCTTGTCGTCTCGATCATCTAGTGGTGTGGTGGATCCAGAATTTTTTTTAGATATATATAATGGTGGTGGATGGCGATACGTGACGAAAGCGCGAGCCGCAAGCGCACGCAGCCGCCCACTCGGTCCAGGGCCAAGCGACCTGGCTCTGGGTGGGCAGCTGGCCGCCCCTGCACTGCACTGCACCTGCACTGCAAGCGGCGGGCACGGCGCCTCGGAGCGCGGCGGAGCGCCCGGGGCGAGGTCTATAAAAGGCGCGCTCCTCCACGCCACCTCCGCACCGCAGAGAGGCAGGCACACAGAGCGATCGAGCGAGCCCGAGCCGTGCCAAACAAGGACCACCCACCCACCCACTACCAGCCCCGCTTCCTCTCTGTCTCTCCACCGCTCGCGCGCGGCGGGCGGCGTGGCTCCGAGGGCGGGAAGCGCGGGCTCGGCGGGGCGACTCGCCGGCGGCGACCTGCAGGTTTGGGTATGAGAGGGGTCACCCACGCGGCGCCCACCGGAAGCGCCCCCTGCCCACTCCGCGGACGACTCGTCATGGACGGCCTCCTCATCTTCGTCTTCTACCTCTCGCTGCCTATACGTGGCGGCCGCGACCACTCGTTAATCTCTAATTGTTAGCCGCCGCCCGGTCGGCACGCCATCGGTCGGCCCGCACCCCCGAAGCTCTGCGCTCTCGTTCGTCTCGTGTCTACGGTCTACGCACGCCGCCACCACCGCCAGCCTCACACACAGGATCAGGATCGATGGACCAGCCACCGAATGGATTCGCCGCCGGAGGTGCGTGCCGTGCGAGATCAACCAAATCACTTCTATTTCCCCCCTTTTTGGTTTGGTTTCCTTTCCGTCTGAAAAACGCTTCTTCTACTTACGTTCATTTGCGTGCGATGGTGAGATTGATGCGACCATTCTCTTCCAAATTATGGGTCATTCTGGCTTTCCTAGGTTTGCTATGCACGATATGTCTAGATATATATACGTTGTTATATATTAGGAGTGAAAAGAGGTTGACGTCCCGCAAAGATTGAAATCTGCTGCGCAATTTGAAAATTTTCCGTCGAGGTATATGTAGTAGTAAGCAATAAGTTAATTGGGTTACGCAAAACGTCTCTATCACGGACTGCTGTCCTAATCCTTGTGGACTGTGTGACAGCTTAGTGCCTTTCCCCTATGCTGAAAGGGCAAAACGATGATTATGGGTATGGGGAGAAGAACTTGATTTGGTTGGTGGGGGCCCTTGAGATATTTTCAATTCAGGTCTGGGGAACAAGATCATTATTATGCAGAAAGTGGGGCCTTCTTTCTAATTTGATTGACCACCCAAATCATTCTGGTGACTTCACCTCGTCACCTGAATCGTTGTAGGGTACATACCCAAAAGTCATTTGTCGATCTGCTAGAATCTAGAATGGAGAATATTACACGGAACCTCTATAGGGAATGAGGAGTAAACTTGCTAGTGAAAGGGACGTATGAGTAGGATCCAAACTAGATACCATTATGTTGTCATTTGTCAAAGAAAATAAATGGACTTCTGCCCTCCGTGAAGATATTAGAGGACGTCAAGCTCACAAGCATCCATGTCAACTTGCTTTCTTGTTCTTGTTTGCCTGTTTGCACAATAATATATCCACCGGTTCATCGAAGAGTTCTTCAGTATTCTATCGAAGTCCAAAATATAATCACACCTTTTGTCACTAATCAACCAGAAATGATAACTTACCCTGACATATATTCCTAAGATTACCTTACCCCATAATACAAGACAATCCCCTTCAGCTAGCCACTGCATGCTAAGGCAGCCAAACTTTTCCAGCTCATTATTTAACCATTAATTGGTGAAGGAAACTGATACAGATAATTGCCATGAATGGAGAATTTGCTATGTGCTTATTCTGGTAGATGGGTGAGAAGCATGTGATGCTAGTTCCAGTTTCAGTGCCTTAATTATTGGCTTTATATTTGTTATAAGTTTCTATTAATTAAAGTTGATGGTTCTTAGCATTGCTCACCATTCTTGTTTGCCACCAGGATTTTTCACGCACATTGATGGGCAAAACCGCTCTCCCCCTTCTGTAATTGTAATCGGGGGAGGGATTTCAGGCATCGCAGCCGCACGTGCTTTGTCCAATGCTTCATTTAAGGTAAATTTCTTGTTTACATTCCACAAGCAGCTCAGGTGTTTGATACTTACATAAAGTTAAAAATATTGCAGGTCACACTCTTGGAGTCGAGGGACCGAGTTGGTGGCCGTGTGCACACTGACTATTCTTTTGGTTGCCCCATTGACATGGGAGCTTCATGGTTAGTTGCATAACAGAGCTAATATTGAGTTACTTTTATCCACCTTGTTTTGAATTTGATGCAGTATGATCTTATGCTTTTATCTTGTGATTCAGGTTGCATGGTGTTTGCAACGAGAATTCTTTGGCGCCATTGATTAGGATGCTTGGGCTTAGATTATATCGCACAAGCGGTGATAACTCTGTTCTGTATGACCATGATTTGGAAAGGTAATAGATAATCCATAATGGGCAAAACGTGTGATCTCTCCTAAGTTGATTGGCTTCCCTTCCTTTACAGTTTCCTTTTTTTTCCAGTTATGCTCTATTTGATAAGCATGGTCAGCAAGTTCCCCAGGAGATAGTTAGCAAAGTTGGAGAGACATTTGAGAAAATTCTTAAGGAGGTACTGCACTCCTTGGCACTTACATATTGACTATCCAATTCTTTCGTGGAACTATAATAAGCTTACTTCCTGTTAATATTTCAGACTGTCAAAGTAAGAGATGAACATGCAAATGACATGCCTCTTATTCAAGCCATGGCAATTGTGCTTAACAGGAATCCACATATGAAGTAAGTGGAACTTAGGATCCACCTGATTGTGTTACAGGGATTTGTCAGGTGTTTGATGATGTGCGCTTACATTCACAGGTTGGAGGGCCTGGAATATGAGGTACTGCAGTGGTGTATATGTAGACTGGAAGCATGGTTCGCTACTGACATGGACAATATATCTCTGAAGAATTGGGATCAGGTATGCAGCACAGGACTTTCAGATACTCACATGCCTATACAGATATGCTTTATTCTTTGCCAGAATCATGTCAAGGACGAATTTATTTGCCAAACCATATTTCTCCAGATCAGCGCCGCATCATGAAAGATATAATTGCATCAGCAAGCACACACTTGCATGAAAAGCGTGCTGAGCTTTGCAAATTTGCAGGAACATGTGCTTACCGGTGGACATGGTCTTATGGTGAATGGCTATGATCCTGTCATCAAAGCTCTAGCTCAAGGTCTTGACATTCATCTCAACCACAGGTGCGCAGAAGAACCATCCATATATCATATATGTGATCCTTCCGTTGTCAAACTGAATCCCAAAAAGTTTGCTCACTATCTCTTCTTTTTTGTGTGTGCTCAGGGTCACAAAGATCATACAACGTTATAATAAGGTTATTGTTTGTGTGGAAGATGGGGCAAGTTTCGTTGCAGATGCTGCTATAATAACGGTCCCTCTCGGGGTACTAAAGGCAAATATCATCAAGTTTGAACCTGAGCTACCAAGAGAAAAGCTTTCAGCAATCGCTGATCTTGGCGTTGGCATCGAAAACAAGATAGCCCTTAAGTTCAACACTGTATTTTGGCCCAACGTTGAAGTGCTAGGTAGGATCGCCCCAACGTCAAATGCCTGTGGCTACTTTCTCAACCTTCACAAAGCCACAGGAAACCCAGTCCTGGTATGCATGGTAGCTGGAAGATTCGCATACGAGATCGAGAAGCTGTCTGATGAAGAATCCGTCAACTTTGTTATGTCCCAGCTCAGGAAAATGCTACCGCAGGCAACTGAACCGGTAAATCAAGCACAGAAAAACACATACTTTCAGTTCCAGAATCTATATGATGGATGATTCGTAGCTCCTGACATTTTGGGGTTCTCTTCTCCAGGTTCAGTATTTGGTTTCACGTTGGGGCAGTGACCCAAACTCACTTGGCTCCTACTCGTGCGACCTGGTGGGGAAACCGGCTGACCTGTATGAAAGATTCTGTGCTCCGGTTGGCAACCTGTTCTTCGCTGGGGAGGCCGCCTGCATTGACCACTCCGGGTCGGTGCATGGAGCTTATTCGTCAGGCATTGCCGCTGCAGAGGACTGCCGAAGGCGTCTGTCGACGCAGCTAGGCATCTCCGACCTGTTCCAGGTCGCGAAGGTTGTCATGAGGGAGGAGATGAATGAAGTCATGGTTCCCTTTCAGATATCGAGGCTGTAAGAGAGAACACCAACACCGTGTTGTGTAGTGATGATTGTGCCATCCTGAAGCTGACGCGGCAGACAAGGTTAACGCGGAACAATATAGCTGCCTTCAATTCACGGCATATATTGCCTTCAAAACTGTTGTATTGTCGCATGCAGTTTGTTGTTCGACGTAACTCTATCTAAAATAATGTAAGACCTTTGTTGTTGGAAGATTCTATAGATGCCGTTGTTCGTCAGTGACCGTAGTATTGGTTTAGGTCCTGATGTAAAACCCCCCAAAAAGGTGCCAAAACAACACAAGAAGCCATAGCAGCACTGGAGGAGCACTAGCTAGACGTCGCGCTAGCTTAGCTGCTTTCCTGTCACGCCAATGTCGTCATACGGCACTTATACTATTATTAGGCTAGCAACTAAGCCAGATGAGGCAGCCACAAACAGCTAGCGCGCCGTTGGTTGCTGATGATGACCTCCCTCCACCACCGACCACCGGCAGAATTATTGGCGGCCGCCGGCCGAGCGGGTGGCTCTGCCGGGACGCGGGAGGGGAATTTGTTTCCGTCCTGGTGCGCCGTGCGCGTCTGGCTCTGCATGTCTCTGTTCCAGCATTATAATGGTGCTTATTTTGGCCTTAAAAAAAAATACTAGTTAGCTAGCTAGCCGGTGGTCTGTTAGCTACAGGCAGCCCTCGTCGTCGTCACGCTGGGCACTGGATTCAGGCCTTTCCAAAAAATTTCAAAATTTTAAGATTCTCCATTACATCGAATCTTTATACATATACATGGAGCATTAAATATAGACGTAAATAAAAATTAATTGTACAGTTTATCTGTAATTTGCGAGACGAATCTTTTGAGTCTAGTTACTTTGTGATTGGATAATATTTGTCCCATACCAACAAAAGTGCTACAGTAGCTAAAACCAAAAAATTTCGCAAACTGAACAAGGCCTCAGGTCTTGTTTAGTTGCGAAAACTTTATGGTTTCCGGGATTGTAGCACTTTCGTTTTTATTTGACAAACATTGTCCAATCATTACTGGTATACAACAGTCCATTGTTTTCATTTTTCCTAGCCTTGTTTAGTTTTAAAAGATTTTGCAAAATATAAATAGTAGCACTTTTGTTTGTATTGACAAATATTGTCCAATCATAGATTAAGTAGATTTAAAAGATTCGTCTCACAAATTACAAGTAAACTGTGTAATTAGTTATTTCTTTTATCTATATTTAGTGCTCCATGTATGTGCCGTAAGATTTGATGTGATGGAAAATCTGAAAAATTTTGTAAAATATTTTAAAAACTAAACAAGGCCTCGTGTTCTTTGAACTGCAAACAAATGCACTGCTAAGTATTATTGCTAAACATTTTCATCAAAGAGCGTGGTTTCGCATGCTCGGCCTCTAGACGTGCACACACTACTCGCGCTCCGTTTCGCCTCCGTATACGCACCTGCCTCTCTGTCGGTCTCCACGGCCGACTTCGAGCGGTACGTCTCCTTCGTGAACAACGTCCTTGCCCGGTGAAGCCAATCTGACTCGATCTCTACCAGATTTGCTCACTATGGAGTACACATCTAAGAAAAGTGTGGAAACAAAAAGAAACAAAACAAAAGGTAAAAACGTGCATCGCCTTGGGTACCTACACCACGGCCTTGCTCAATATGAAATGTATAAAAATTTTTACAAATGCACGCACGACGCTCACGACCGGCCGGCTTCACCTGGAATAATCTTGTCACGGTGCTGCCCCTTGGCTTGGCGATCCTGCCGTGGGCGATGGCCGCTGCCACAGTGCTCGTTGGCTTCCACCTGAATGCTGTTCATCCGTGGCGACAAGTGAACTAATCACGATGCTGCACTCGGTGTCGCATGGCCTGGTAATATGGATCGAGTCCTGATGAACACCCGGCTCCATGTCTGATCTCTGATGTGGGTAGTCGTGTAATGCTGAGACAGCCTTGTGCAACATAAATAAATATAAGGGTCTCTGGAATTTGGGTTCAAGTTGAATCTCTATAATCGAGTGCTTCATTAGTTCAATCATGACTGCTTAAGCAATCTATATATTTTCAGCAACATATGTTTCAACCTATGCTTAATTGCAATGCATTTGTGAAATTTTTTATACATTTCATAAGCTCATTTTATTGTAATATATTTGTGTACTAGATTATTGTCGTATTATTTACTATATTATGTGTGAATTTATTTGCTTAATATTACTCCAAATATACAACAGACAAACAAAACTCCGCATTTTATTTTTTGGCCAGAGGCAAAACAGTCATTTCACCCTTGACTTAATACCGTCAAGTGGAAAAACGGATGAAAGACCATAAAAAGAATAAAATTTTGTTTCAGGGCCATACAAGTAAATTTAAATAAAAAAGGAACATACAAGAAAGAGTCATTTTCTCAGGACCGTACAAGTAAAAAGCTCTAAAAAGAGCTCGCGAACAAAAGAATGCAGATGGCTACTTGATTATGGCCTTTACATGTTGCATGTCATGTTACAATGTGTGGGCATATTTGCTACGAGAAAGAAACCTTTTTCAAAGGGGACCTAAACATTCGGTGTATTAATCCATTTGGTGTATTATTCAATGATGAGTCGGTGGTGGAACTCTTTTTTCCTTGTGCATATCCGGCAATAATTCAGCGATCGAGTGAACCAAATGAAACAGCATCCAATCCGCTGTTACGTCTAACTTGTACAGCCACAAGTCCACAACTTGCAGCTAATTCCTATTCTATTCTCTAGCTTCTAGCACCATCAAGAGCAGATTGCCCGACAATTAACGCTCTCGATTTCTTGGGCAAGCAACATTCTTCAGCCAAGAAAATTTGTGAGAAAGAAAAAAAAAAGAAAAGAGAATACATCATAATCTTGTGGCTGAGTTTTCGGCTATTGCTAATGCTGATTTTATGACAGCCCTTCCTGTTCTCTCTAAAAAAAATAGTATCCATTGTCAAGACTCGAGACACGTGCGTCTGTAGAGTCACTGCATTCATGTGCCTTGGATTGATATATGACATCAAATCAGGAACCGGCGCTTGTCTATCTTTGGCACAATCGGAGCCGCTTGCTTTGACTATCGAAAAGAGAGCAGCAACCAGGAAATAACAGGCAGTCGACGTTACTCGTTAGCACGCTACAGCTTCTGCCATTGTGCATAAATGAATGTATTATTAGAAACAAGTGCGCAAAATAGCTACACTTACTGTGCAGTACGGTTGAAGTATTATGAAAGAAGTACGGTAAGATTGTACTCCCTTCATCCCAAATTGTTATTTTAAGAATCTTGAATAGTCAAACCATCTCAAGTTTGACCAAAATAATAGAAAGAATTATAAAAAATTATAAAATCAAATAGATGTAGTATGAAAATATAATTAATGAAGAATCTAATGATATTTAGTTAATATCATAGATGTTATTATCTTATTATATAAATTTGGTTAAACTTGAAATACTTTGACTCTCCAAGATTTTTAGAATGATTTATAATTTGTGATGGATGGAGTATATACGAAAGAAGTGCACAAGGGCAATATTGGTTTTTTGCGCAAAGAAAATGAAGTACAATATGATTGTTTGAGAGAAGTGCACAAAAGTAGGCACAAGGGAAATATATAACCTGACTTTCACTTTCCCCTCCCCAATGTCTATTTAAAATCCAGACCTTCGTCACTTTGAAACAAAACAAACAATCACATTAGAGAAACTCTAGCGGAGACCCAATCGAAATCTCTAAACTCAAATTTAAAGAGTTAGGTTAAAATCGCACCTCTAATAGAGATTCTACTCAAACCCTCAAATCTCAACATCTAGTTCTTATTCTTTCCGCAGGCGTTCTCCTAGCCCTTATCCGTGGGTTGACTTGTTTCTCTCTTAGACGTGGCTCCTTCCTCTCCTGTCGCCCACCCCTTCCCCCCAACGAGCACCTCAGGGTGCGGTTCCTCATCCACCCGACCTCCTCCCACAATGAATCCCCACGACGTGGTCCTCCTGTGCCAGATCTCCTTTGTGATGACAACGAGCCATACAACGCTCACAACTCAGCCTATGAGGACGATAAAGTGGGAAAAACAGGGAAATTACTAATGGGTCACATATGTCAGTATTAATTGGAATAAATTTGAGAGACCTAAATTGTTGGCTCTTGTTGGAGTAGATGACAAAAAATTAGACCCTTAAAACTAAGGGGATCCTTAGAATAAAAAATAGACACCTTAATTTGAAAACTACGGGTAGAATTGCTCTAAGCAAAAAAGAATAAGGATGACTAGTTATAAGAAAAAACATTTGACGAATAGCAAATAATTATTCATTCATGGCAAAAAGGTCAAATGTGGTGCCTAGATCGAGTAATTTCCTTAAGGCAAAACAAGTGCCTGAGCTTATCAGCAGAATCTGTCAGCCATCAACATTGTTTTTTTTTCACAATAAATCTCAGGCAAACGAAGAAGCATGCGGTGGAAAATGTCAACGTGAATTCAAGCCTCCAAGCTAGCTCTGACTTTTAGTTTTAGGCATGTTTTACCAATTTTCAAAAAGTACCAGTTTAATTGCTCGGCCGTATTAAATAAAGATATACTCCCTCCGTCACTAAATGAATTAATTCTTAGAGTTGTCTTATGTTAAAAAAATATTTGATTGACTGAAAAAGAGCAATAATATTTACGAAATCAAATGAGTACGTTACGAAACAACAAAAGTATATTTCATGATGTATCTACGACAATCTGGTGTCATATAATTCTTGGCGCTCTTCTCTATACTTTAGTCAAATTTAAAAAGATTTGGACTAAAATTTTTAAAGTTAATTTATTCAGGAGACAAAAAAACATGACAGTACTATGTGTTAGTAGGACAGATGTGTACGCATTCTATTTAGATAAAAGGGGTTGTGTCTAACAAGCTCAAAAGATATATATAAGGCCTAATTTAGTTTCAATTTTTTTTTTTACAAAATAGACATTGTAGCACTTTCATCTGTATTTTTGATAAATATTGTCCAATTATGGATTAACTAGACTTCAAAGATTCATCTCGTAAATTACAGATAAATCATATAATTAGTTATTTTTTTATCTATATTTAATGCTCCATACATGTATCGTAAGATTTGATATGATGGAATCTAAAAATTTTGTATTTTTTTAAAACTAAACAAGACCTAAGGCGTTGGACTAGGGCCTTGTTTAGTTTCTAAAAAGTTTTACAAAATTTTTCAGCGGCACATGCATAGAGCATTAAATATAGATAAAAAAAACTAATTACATAACTTACCTATAAATTGTGAGATGAATCATTTAAACCTAGTTAGTTCATGATTAGATAATATTTGTTAAATACAAATTAAAATGTTACCTTTTCATTTTACCAAAAATTTTGGCAAGACCTAGAAAGACGTGGACGAAAGGAGTATCAATCCGCAGAGTCTGTTCGTTTGTCTTATCAGTCGTATTTTCTTTACCAGACAACAATGTTATTCTTTTATAATAAATCAGTCAATAATAATTTCAAACGTAACTTTACCCAGCGAATAAACATCTTGTCGACCCAAAGACCCACCCACAGCAGTCCGCGCCACTGCGGCAGGCGCCAGCCCAGCCATGTCGTTGCCGACTTCCTCCTCCCTCGCCTATTTTTAATTTTAAAGCCCAACTACCCTATCCAGCACTCTTCATCGCCCGTTTACTTCCACCCAAAAACCAAATTTTTTTCAAGATTTTTCGTCACATTGAATCTTTAGACACATGTATGAAGTATTAAATATAGACGAAAATAAAAACTAATTGCACAGTTTGGTCGAAATTGACGAGATGAATCTTTTGAGCCTAGTTAGTTTATAGTTAGACAATAATTACCACAAACAAACGAAAGTGCTACGGTGTCGTTAAATTTTTTACTTTGGGAACTAAACAAGGCCTTAGACAACCCAAAAAAAAGAACTCTTCATCGCCTTTTAACTTGTTTATTAAACCATCACGTAAAGAGAGGAAGAAAGAAGAAGGATGAGGGATGACGACAAAAGAAGTCCAACATGGTCACTAGATTCAGAAACCTACGTTTTGCCAATTATTAATTTCAAGAATGCCGATGCACGTTTTGCCAAATATACGAGTTTATGTTTAACTGCTTGTACTACATGTTTGTACGGAGTAATAAAGACATGGTGCAGGTATATATATCAATACTATACTCTCGCTAAATCAAACAATCATAAGTATAATTAAATTATATAAAACAATACTAATATTTGTACCTTCAAATATGTTTGTATGAAAAATTTTCTCTAATTAATCTAGTGATACTTATTGTTATTGCCCATCACAAATACTGATATTTTTAAATATCATTTAGTCAAATTTTAGAATTGTTTGTTTTCATCTTAGAAAGCGAGATTTCTATTTTTCGGAGTTCGGACTGAGGGATTATTAGACAAGAGGATTAATTAATTAATAAATAAATAAAATTAAGAAATGCGTGTCTGGAAACCAGGGGCGAAGCCACCTCAAAACTAACCCTGGTGCACACTCAATCAAACATAAAGGAATGTATACAATTTGAAAGAAAATACATAGA
>Ga0182004_10003077_pt1 | contig 13168 bp, 14 predicted proteins | sample Sormic07211540_1_FD_120479 | JGI IMG/M metagenome (GOLD analysis project Ga0182004, IMG submission 120479) | Endophyte microbial communities from Sorghum bicolor roots, Mead, Nebraska, USA - 072115-40_1 MetaG | ecosystem: Host-associated > Plants > Roots > Unclassified | place: USA: Nebraska...
ATGAACATTGTTCCCAAGGTTGAGTTAAGCATGGATAAACTAATTACCAAGGCATAGAGCATAAACACAAGCATGGTTCACTCAAGCATAAGCATAGGAAGACTACTTAAACAATTTAAATCATATATTTGCATGAAAAGGTATGACTCAAGGTAGATGATGATCATGACATGCTTGAGTAGAAGATAATGCTCATGCTATGCATGTGATTTATGCAACCATAACACTGCGGTGTTACACGAATCACCGGCACTTGTGCTCGTTGACACGGTCGAGGCTCTCCTGGCAGCTGCAGAGGTAATGGAGGTCGAGCAGTCCTCTCGACAACTAGGCCGACTGTTCGATTGGTTACACCCTTCCTTGACTGCCGGATTTGAGGCGAGCTACTAGAAGACCAAGCTGAGGCCCGCCGCATCGCTCGACGGGCCAAGTCCTACTAATCTACACCGAAGGCAAGGAGCTGTATCAACGGAGCCCGACGGGGATCCTTCAGCGGTGCATCACTGTGGAGGAGGGACGAAAGCTCCTCGAGGATCTGCACTTGGGGGCTTGCGGCCACCACGCGGCTCCCAGAACCCTCGTCGGCAACGCCTTTCGAAAAGGCTTCTACTGGCAAACGGCTCTCGCCAACGCCATTGTGCTCGTTCGATCATGCCATGGGTGCCAGTTCTGCGCCAAGCAAACCCACCTCCCAGCCCATGCTCTGTAGATGATCCCCATCACTTGGCCATTCGCAGTATGGGGCCTCGACCTCGTAGGTCCGCTCTAAAGGACAACAGGTGGGTACACACACCTGCTGGTGGCCATCGACAAGTTCTCTAAGTGGATCGAAGCTCGACCCATCACCAACATCCATTCTGAGCAAGACATCCTATTCTTCAACGACATAATCCATTGATTCAGAATACCCAACATCATCATCACTGACAACGGCACGCAGTTCATAGGCAAGAAGTTCTTAGACTTCTACGATCAACATCACATCCGTGTGAACAGGTCCATAGTCGCTCATCCTCGAACTAACGTCTAGGTCAAGCATGCTAACGACATGATCTTGCAAGGGCTCAAGCCTAGAATCTACAACTGGTTGAAAAAGTTTGGTAAAAGGTGGGTCGGGGAGCTTTCTTTGGTCCTATGGAGCTTAAGAACAACGCCCAGTCGAGCCATAAAGTTCACTCCATTTTTCATGGTCTATGGCTCCAAGGCCATGCTTCTGATGGACCTCGAGTATGGGTGTTGGCAAATCTAAATGCACACCAGCTAGAGTAAGATGTGACAAGTATCTAGAAATTTTGGCGCTTAACCAGCACTGCTTAAATGCAAGCCTAAGCTGTTACTGGGATAGGTTGTCTGGCTACCCTGAGCAACGGCTCCAGAAATGCTAAGCAACGCTAAACTCTAGCAGTGATGCAAGACGTACCAAGGGTAACACTGCAAGCGCACAGGTACCGCTGTAGCACTTCAACCGTGGTGAGTACCAGCGGTGTCATAATTTATAGTTCGCTCATGGGAAGTGGACTAAGACTCTCTAATAAATATATGGGTGGATATCCATGGTTTGTGTCTACTCAATCTAAGTTCACTAGTGCTAACAAGGGGGTAAGAGAAGCAATATAGAATAATAGATATGTTAGATAAAGGTAAGTAAAGATAACTGGTAGCGAGCTAGCTAGGTGGGAGGACAACGAGTAAGGACTCCTATGTATCTAACTCTACTTCTGTGTTCTAATCCTAATCAATGTAAATGACTCAACTAGACTAGAATCCAAACAGTCTTGTGTGGTGGAAGTTGACTGCAATAGGAGGACGAAACTCCTATCTAAGCGGACTTTTGACTTCTGGGTGCCTACAGACCGTACTCGATGTGAATAGAACCAACTAGGAAGCAGAGCCTGTCACGCTTCGCCGTCGCCTGCTAACACATTTGATACAGTGGTATCCACTAATAAGCGCTAGCCTAAGCACCTCGCTTACACAAGTCTTATAACTTCAACTATCATGTAAATGGCCAAAGCCTCTAATGGTAGTGAAACACACACAAGGTGTTGAAGACACTAATCTAACAAAGCAGCTACACTAATAAGACTAAGACACAACACTACTACAAGTATAGTAATGCACTAAGCAATACTCAAAGTAAAGACTTTAAGTAAATACTTAGTAAAGTAAAGAAAGACTATATTGATATAAAGAATGTAATACAAGAGAAAAGGTATAAGAGCTATAAAAGACTCTCCAGAAGTTAGCTCTAGAGACCTGAGCTTCGCTCGACTCGACTCTAACTCTAACTCTAGACTAGACTACACTACACTTGATCTCCCAAGTGTGATTTGGAAATGAAATATGGAGATGAGAGATGGAAGATGTCTTGGGAAGATGGAGGACCCCTCTTTATATAGGTGTGAGAGAGGGGGTGCCACGTCAGCGATCCGCATGCTCCTTCCTTCTCCACCCTTGGATGCACCGACCTTCCAACCACCTTAGATGGACGATTGGGGCATTACCACACATGGTAAATGTGAGGAAGGTCGGTGAGAGTGAACCGACTCCAGATGGGGCCCACCTGTAGATCAGCCGACCTACCATCTAGATGACAGTGGGTCCCACTAACCTGCTGGAGGGTCCTTAGGTCAGTGGGAGGCTGGGCTAGTTGGCATGACCCAATTGGTCAGTCGGCCGACCGACCTTTGGCGCCCCTAGCCTACCACTAGCCTCCTGGTGGTGTCCCAACATGTCGTGTGAAGCGTTGTCCAAAGTTGAGTCTAGTTGCACACTTGCTTGCTTCCATGTGGGCCCAAGGATCCATGCGCTAAATGTTTGAACCGTTGAGAGCAAGCACACATGGATGCAAGGGTTGGGATAGACTCTGTTGACACCGTTTTTGGACACGTATCTTTTGATACGCACTTGGAGTTAATGGGATGTAGATCGGCAAGTGGATCAATGGTGGCTAGTCTACAAGGGAGTTGCCGATGAAGGTGGTTGCCGATGAGGAAACAACCGGATATGACTAAGACCAGAAGTGGTGACGTATTCGTGCCAATGACCAATGTTGGTGTTTGCCAATGGCTGTAACAGGTAGTCTGCCGATGACTATGAAGAAAAGTGCAAAGGTTGCCAATTAATTCGTGGTAGTGTCCCGATCGGTTACGGGGAGTAGTTTAATGTTTTCCTTAGTTAACAGGGTTTGTTATGTATACGGATTCTGTTTAATTTGGAATTCGAGTCTTAGTCATGTCTGGTTGTAGCTCTTTGGACAGGGTATAAATGTAGACCCTAGAGCAACGTAATGAATAATCTATCAATCAATCAAACACAAGTTCTTACTCATATTCCAGCATCTACTTTTTCAACGACTTCGTCATATTTTCTTTTTACTACGAGTTCTTAGAATTCGTCGAGTCAAACTTGGCATTTTCTCAAGTTCCGCGTGAACACCTCATGGCCGTGACATCCATGCGCATTGCTGTTGTCGGGACCAAAGTGTTCGAGTTACCACCTTTGTCGATTGTAAGGTCAAATCGGCTGGCACGCCTTAACGTTTGAATTGGGTATTAGCCCTTTGTGTTTGCAGATCTAGCTTTTGCACCAACACATCTTTTGGCACGCCCAGTGGGACAGATTCAAGATCAAGATCAACATGTCGAACACCGATTTCGACTTGAAGAACGTCATCCCAGTAACGGAGGCCAATCTCAGAGATGAGTAGAAGCAAGCTATTGCAAAAGCCATGGAGGACTATAAGCAGCAATGCTTAAAATCCTTCAGTATGAACAAGAGTGTCGAGGTGATCCAGAAGGAAGCATTGCTTGCACCTCGGCAGATAACTTTTGAAGCCAATCCAGGTAAACTTCAAGACATGGTTGACAATGCTATTAACCGTGCCTTGCTCAATCAAGCTGGTGTGCTGTCCAATATGGTTTTCAGTGCCATGGCTAGAACTTTCAAAGAAGGACAATTGCCACCAAATTACGTGGGTCTTGCCAATCATCAGCCAGGGTCATCATTGGTCACAGCTCCATCGGCTACTACAGCAATGGCGGGTACAAAAGCTACTTCTCCTCCAAGCACATTACGGATTACTAATGCGCAATCTACACTGATGACGACCAATCCATCAAACATCAGATGGGCAAATCAAGCTTGCCACAGATCTATTGGCATCGGCAAATGCCGGTGTTTTACCCCTGGGGGGTCACACCAATGAGTAAAACTTGTGTGCGTGCTCCCCTTTCCAGATGGTGATGCAAGAAAAGACACAAAGATTTATGCTGGTTCGGGCAAGAGAAGGCCCTACGTCCAGCGGGGGGAGGAGAGTTTGTATTGTCTTGCACCTAAGTGCTTGTACAGGGGTGAATACAGGCGTGGTATGAACTGAGATGGAGTAAGGTTGCTCTACTACGTATGTCTTGTGTTGTGTCGCCCCCCGGTATCCGCTCCCGGACCTCCCCTTTTATAGTTCCAAGGAGAGGTCTAGGGTACATGTATAGGCGACAGAGTAGGGGTCGATAGAGGTATGGCGTGCTGACCTACTCGAGACCTCCGTACCGGCGTGGCCTCGAACCGTCTTGTCTTGGTACTCTGGTGATGATTATGCGTGCCCCTGAATTCCGCTCCTATGCGCCGTCTTGGACTAGTTTATCTGTTGCATGCTTGTACATCGTGGTAACAGCTACGTTGGAGTGGTTGAGGTGCTGTCATTCGTCGCCCAACCCTTCCCCGGGAAGGAAACATGCCTACTCGAGGGTTAGGTGCCGTGTAACGCCTCGCTGGCCAGAGCACTGACCTTGGACATCTCGAGGGGGGTCTTGACTGGACGTTTCAACCTACTCCCAGCGCCCTGCCACGTTCTGGCTTGTTTGGTGCGGAAGGCTGCAAAAAGAACGACGGGACGGGTGCTTGCTCCCTATCATGCTTCCCGTGACTGACGGGTTAGGTGAGAACGCGGCAGGCGCATTAAATGCCTTGGTTCCCGTGCCCGCGTCAGGCGGCGGGTAACGTCCTTGCGCTCGAGGACTTCCGATTCGTACGAGCCCGTTTCCGTATTTGACAGTAGCCGGTGCTCGAGCCCTGGTCGATTCGCACGACGCTCTTTCCGTGTTCGTGGCTACGGTCGTCGAGGACCGTGCGTACAACTGGGCGTCGAGTCGGAGGCCTCGACTTTCGTACGGATGCTCTCGATATGCACATCAGTTAGGGTACCCCTTACTGATATCCTCAACAGTAGCCCCCGAGTCTATTCGAGCGCTTGCGCTCGAGTGGAGACTATATTTTGTGGTCGAGTTTCCGTGGGGGCGCGCGAGCGACCCCGTGGGGGTAGCCCCCGAGCCCTCGGAGGAGTTTTTGACTCCTTCGATGGTTATATTGCCTAATCTGTGGAAGTGCTCTCGATATCCATCGTGGAAGACGAGCTGAAGGCCTGGAATGGTTTATTTCGCACAGGGGTCACGACGTACTCCCGGTGGAGCGAGCGTCATCTACCCCAGATTGAGTTCCTAGCGGGTAATCCAAGTGAGAATACGTGCCTCGTTTGAGGAGGTCAGCTGTAGCCCGGAGGCGTTCTCATGAAGCGAGGTCGATGTAGCCGGTGTTACTGGTCTCATTCGATAGAGTCCAGCGGCTCGATGCCTCCCTTCGGGGGGATTCCTCTCAACCATTTTGTCCTTGCCTTGGACATCCCTAGTGAGTCCTCGAGGCAGGCCTCGTTTTCTGACCACTCACTGGGTATCCCTGACTCGGGTACTCGAGATCAGCTGTCGAACCCGTTCGGTGGGTCAGCCTACGACCTCTCGAGGTTCTCATGAATGCGTACCTTGGCTTATAGGGGAAGGAAAAGACCATGACGGTTCGCCTTTCTGCCCGTTGGGTGTGCCTTTTTAGGCGGGAGCCGTAGCGACAATGTACCGGCGCGTAATTCGTAGCGTCCCGTCTATGAGAGAGATATGGACCGTTAGGCGGCGCATTTATTGGTGGAGTTACCGTATCCGTCGGATCCGTCCATTGGTGGGTTGCCGTCTATAAATGTCCTATGGTCTTCCTGCCGTCATTCCTTCCGTCGGCTGCTAGAGCTCGAGAGGGAGGGACTCCTGCGCCCCCGCACTTCGTCGCCACGGCCAGAATGGATCACGCCGGTGGCGGACCACCGGGAGCCAAGGCCGCCCAAGGGCTATGTGGTTTCTTTCGCCAAGTTCCATCGCCACGGCTTGGGATCCCCTCCGAGCTGCTTTATGCGGGCGCTTTGCCACCACTACGGCGTGGATCTGCAACACTTCTCGCCGAACACCATCACCGCCGCGGTGGTTTTCGCCGTGGTGTGTGAAGGCTACCTGGGGATGATGCCGCGTTGTGACCTGTGGCTCCATCTGTACCGGGGCGAGCTCTTCAATGCCCCCAGCGGGACCGCAGGATTGAGGAAGCCGGTACGGGCTGGGTGCCTCAACTTAGTGCTGAAGACCGGCAAGTTGGAGAAGCCGCGGGAATACATCCCTGTGGGGTTGACGTCGAACCATGCCAGATGGGATTCCCAATGGTTTTATTTACGGAATGACGACGACCTCCTCCCTGCCTACACTGGGCGTTTGATCTCAGAGCATCTGGATCACTGGAAGTATGACGTCATCAAGGCCCACCAATCGTGGCTCGACCCCCTCCTCGACGCCTTGAAGAAGCTACACGATGAAGGCCTGACAACCGCTCTCGTCCTCTCGGCCGTCCATCATCAGAGGGTTCTCCCGTTGATGTCTCGGCCATTGAGGATGGACGAGATGGGTCCCGGTGATTCGTCCCGAGATCTCGAGGCTTGCCGGATGTCCAACGAGGCTCCAGCGGATGATGAGGTTGGGGCCCGAGTTAGGGCGGCCGTTGCTGGTGACTTCCAGCCGGAGCACGTCAACAGCTTCCCTATGAGGCCTGACTAGGGATCGATCGACCTGGTAAGTCCTTTTCCTGTTTATGGTTCCAATTTTCGATTTCCTTCGACCTTCTCTAAGACTTATCTTCGCTCATGCAGGGATCGATCGACGCTCGATCCTCAAAGCCCCCGGTGAAGGAGGACGATGCGGATCGCGACAAGAGGCACGAGTCCTGCGGAGAAGCTGAAGTCTGCAAAGGACTTGGAAAAGAAGGGGGAGAAGAAGAAAAATCTCACGCGACAAGCACTGGAGACTCGTCGAGCGAAGTCTAGGCAGAGGGCGGAGACTGAGGAAGAATCCCCCGATGAGGATGACGGCGGCGATGGCGATGACGACAGCGACGACTCCGAGGGGATGGCGTCCCGTTTAGACCGGATCCTCGAGGGCCCGCCTCAAACCAGCGTCGACATCCTGCGGACGGGAGTCCCAAAGGGGGCGCCAAGTGGATCTCGTGAGAGTCAACAGAGGGAGTCATCTCCACGCCGCTCCCGCGCCGACGTCGCCCCAGCGCCGGTGCAAGGTCGGACTGTCCCCTGGCCCCAATCTCCTCCACCGTCTAAGGCGGGTCCCCGGGTTAAGTCTTTGGCGACGGGGCCACAGACTCGTGGCCGTGCCGTGGCCTAGAGTAAGGGGTATCGGGTCGCGGGAGTGCCAGTCCAAGCGCTAGCCAGGCAGGAGATGCCGAGCCGCGGCTCACGCCCGTTCGTGAGGGGCACGGAGCCTCGACGCGGGGTGGCTCGAGGCCTGCTAGTCGAGGTGCCAGTAGGCGGGTCGCCCTTCCTATGGGGTAAGATTTTCGATGTTATGATTCTCGCCTTCCGATGTCTTCACGTTTTCTCGGGTAACGGCTTCTCTTACGCTCGTTCCTCTCTCCTCAGTTTGAAGCGGACGCTCGAGCAGGGCCAGCCCTCGATGGCCAAGAGGCTTAAGGTGGGAACGGCCTCCAAAGACTCAGGTTAGCGGTTCATTCCCGTCATCATGGGAGTTGTGTTGCCCTTATGTCGATCATCATGGTGACTGACTTTTTGTTTTTGAGCGCTTACAGGTTCCTCCGACCCTCGGCCATCGACTGGTGTCGAGGGCGCCCCGCCTCACCCATTGGTGGGGGAGTCTACCCCGCCGTCGCCGAACCGGGCCGAGGCGCCTCTCCCCCATGAGCAGGTGGGAGCCCCCGAGCCTCCCCGATCTGGGGTCGAGGTGGACCCTATCACAATAAGTGACAGGTCTGGCGGCGACAGGCCTTCGAAGGACATCCGCCCCATGGATGAGGAGGTCGAGGCTTCTCCCATCGCGAAGCGGACGCCCTGGCCTATCGGGCTCCACTCCGTCGAGGAGCAGAGGAAGAGAGGGGAGGAAGAACGCTAGCGGGAGAAGCAGCAACACCTGCAGGAGGGGCTGCAGCAGCCGCAGCAGGAAGGAGAAGAAAAAGAAGAAGAAGCACGGTGGCCAGGAGGGCCCCAGCTCGAGGAGCTGCTGGAACAGGACCGGCAGCGGGAGCTGCGGGAGCTCCAGGAGCAGCAGCAGCAGAGGAGCCAGCAGCTGGAGGCACTGCTCGAGCCACCACCACGCAGTACGCCCCAGCCGGTGCCGCCAACATCACAAGAGCCTGAGACCGAGGAGGAGGGTCTACCGGTCTATGTTCCGCCGACCTCGGCGTGGCTCCACCCAGGAGCGCCAGCTTCTATCCCGGCGGAGCCGGGGCGGCCGAACGGCGTGGTGGCGCTTGCCTGCATGACGCGCACCCCGGTGGACCCTCAATCCGAGATCAAGGGCACAATCTACGGCGTCGAGGGGATCGTTCCCGGATTTCTCTGAGAACGACGGTCGTGGGAGGACCACAAACCCTCCGAGGAGGATGAGGCCGGGACGTCGGGTGGTGGCGCTACCAGTGAGACCGGGACCTGTAAGACAGTGGATGACGACGGGCGATTCCGCTCCCTTATCGACCTATTTTTACGTCATGGGGGGTCGCTCGAGACGGTCCAAGAGCTGATCCGGGGTGTTAAGGCGCGCACGGAGGAGGAGATGGTGAACACTTGCCCCGACCGGATCCGCATCTGGGCCTCCACCGACCCGTCCGAGCCTAACATTTTTATGGACGATCAGAAGGAGGCCGAGAAGTGGGAGCATCTCGAGGAGATTCGCCTCTGGATGAAGCATGTGGTGGGGCTCCTGTCCGACGTCGTCAACAACAGGCTCGGTCCGGCCTACTTTGTAAGTGTCTTTGTGCATTAGTTATAGTAGGACGTTTTGGCTTTGTGTTCTTACTGTTCTGCTGCTGGCTCGCGGGATCTGAAAGAGACCTCCCGCATAAAGTCGAGCTTTATCCATGTGACGAGGGTTGGCTGGGAGCAACTCCCTCTCCTCAAGGACCAACTCCTGGAGTCACAGGAGAAGCTCCTCAAGGCTTACAAGGAGCTTTTGGCGCTCGAGGAGGAGAAGAAGGAGAGGGAGGCCGCTCTGGCCGAGGCTCGGGAGGCCTTGAGGAAGGCGGTGGAAGAGGCCACGCTGCTGAGGGAGCGGACCGTGACGATCGACGAGGCTGCGTCCAAGGCCCAGGAAGAGGCCAAATTTTATAAGGACGCAGCTGCCGATCTTGACAAGGAGAAGGTCCTTATCAAGGCTGACCTCGCCGCTTCTCGAGGGGCGTTCCAGGAGATGAAGGTGGAGTGTGTGAAGGGTGAGATCGCTCAGAGCGCCGCAGAGGAGGCCAAGAAGAAGGCCCTCGACGATCTCGAGGCGGAGCGGGCTCGATCTCGCAGCCTCTCTGACGATGTCGACCGTCTGAAGAGAGCGTTGCTGGAGAAAGATGGAGCCGTTGCGCAGGCGGGTAAGGTGATCGAAGACGTGCGGGTTGCCAACACCGACCTGGCGCGCTCCTACAAAGGGATCGAGAGGGCCAATACCGACCTTGTTGGCGAGAACACCGCTCTAGAGGAGAAGATTCGCGGTATGTTTCTACTATCATGTTTTCTTTCTGAGGCAGGATTTGTGTTATCTAACTTCTCCGTGTTGGTCTTTATAGGGCTTAAAGATGAGCTGCTTGCTGCTCAAGTCGAGGCCCGCTCCACCAAGGCTCAACTTGAGGGGGAGGTCGCTTTGATCGGTCGGCTGCGGACAGTGATAAGCGATCTCTGGGCCTCTTGGGAGCTCGAGCCCGTGGACGAGTTGAGGGAGGCGGCTCGAGGCGACGCACTGGTCGATCAGCTATGCTATCTAGGTGCTACGCTGAGGGACCGGGTGCGGGACGCCCTTCATACCGGGGTGAAGCGGGCAATGGCGGTTGCCTTCTCAGGCTTTTCCTATGACATGGAGGTGGTATCCCACGGCTTCGTCACCGATATTTCCAAGACCGACGCAGAGAACGAGGAGAGGCTCCACGCTTTGATCGACGATGCGGAGGTTCCTGAGGAAAGGTTGGCGAAGTTGTTCGAGCTGGAAGTGCTTCCTCCCGAGACTAGCTCGGGCACGGACGCTGGTGGGGAGGGCCGAGATACTGACTGAGGCCTGCGAGCCTATCCTGGGTGCTGAGGCCCCTTCTACAGCACTTGTTGTCTTAAGGAAATGTTATATTTTTAAGTGGTTTACGAGATCTCTGAATGTTTGCTAGTTCCCATGTTCACAACCTCTTTTGTTTCCTTTCTATCTACGTCTGTATTCCTCGCTTGGTCTTTTGCTAAGGCGACCTCGATCGCCTCGAGGGTGAGGGAGCGAGTAGAGTTACCGTAGCCCGGGGGCGTAGGAGTTCTCAGGCTCATTGTCTCTCGACCCTTGAGGGGCTTGAGGTGTCTCCGCTACTCGACCGTGTGAGGTTTACTGATAGGAAAGAAAAAATTACTCGGTTTTTAGGAACTTGGGGGGGGGAATCCCCCCTGCTAGCCCCCGAGGGGGTATCGACTATGATGGGTCATAGTTGGTACTTGGTACTCCCTTCTAACGTTAAGACTTTGATCGTCAAAAAGGTAAATTACTTGAGGAAAAGATCTTATTCATTCATGCGTTCATTCATAAGATCACGGTACAGAATGTACATGAGGACGTAAAGCTCTAAAATTCTAGGGGTAGAATAGACGTAGCTGTTCGATGTTCCACGCATTGGTGAAGACCTCTTCTTTTTCATTCGCGAGCTTGTATGTCCCCAGCTTCAGGACCTCAGCCACTACGTATGGGCTCTCCCAGGGTGGAGGCAGCTTGTGGCGTCCTTGGTTGCTTTACCGCCGACGTAGGACAAGATCGCCCACTTTCAGATCTCTCTTGCGCACGTGCTTGTCGTGATAGCATCGAAGCTTCTGCTGGTATCTGGCGGAGTTGAGGAGGGCCATGTCTCAAGCTTCTTCGAGCTGGTTGACTGTGTTCTCTTGAGTCTCCTTGTTTGTCTGCTCATTGTAGGCTTTGAGTCGAGAGGACCCATACTCGAGGTGGGAGGACCATTGGTCTCTCCATGTACGTCTGGGCGATGGAGGCCTCGAACCTGAGAGAAGTCCGGCAGCTCGGACGTCCGTTGCTGTGCTCCAGTGTTGCGTGGGAGGACCATTGGTCTCTCCACGTACGTCTAGGCGTTCGGACAAATTGCCCTGGCGAGCGATGCCGCGGCGTTGTCCAGACCGAACGGCAACGCTCTTCTTGGGGTGAATAGCCCACGTGGAAGTAGCGTTGCGGCGAGCGAGAGTGCGCGGGGTGCGCTATCTCCCATCGTCGTCATGCGATCCTCGTGGCGTTGGGCCGTCATACCCGCGCTTTCGGTGCGCGGGGCTGTCGGCTCCTGTGTCACCTCCTACCTGGCATGAACTGTCAGTCGTGACGAGGCAGAGGGGTGATGGTGGTGCTGTCCACGACTCTTCTTGTGCGGGGAGGTGTGGTGGTGAGGACGTCTTGGAGCCCTCAATCGTGCTGGCGCAACGCGAGCTCCTCCCGGTCCTTTGACCGAGAGTAGGATCATGTCATAGCCAAAACTGGCGGACATGAACTCGAGGCTCCCGAACCAAATCACCGTGGAGCGTGGAATCGGCGAAACGAGAGTGGCCATCTGGAAAGGAATGGGAAATCTGTGGAAAACACGCAGGACCCCTACCTGGCGCGCCAACTGTCGATGTTTCCCCCCGGGGGGTCACACCAATGAGTAAAACTTGTGTACGTGCTCCCCTTTCTAGATGGTGATGCAAGAAAAGACACAAAGATTTATCCTGGTTCGGGCAAGAGAAGGCCCTACGTCCAGCGGGGGGGGGAATGTTTGTATTATCTTGCACCTAAGTGCTTGTACAGGGGCGAATACAGGCGTGGTATGAACTGAGATGGAGTAAGGTTGCTCTACTACGTATGTCTTGTGTTGTGTCGCCCCCCCGGTATCCGCTCCTGGACCTACCCTTTAGTTCCAAGGAGAGGTCTAGGGTACATGTATAGGTGACAGAGTAGGGGTCGATAGAGGTATGGCGTGCTGACCTACTCGAGGCCTCCGTACCGGCATGGCCTCGAACCGTCTTGTCTTGGTACTTTGGTGATGATTATGCGTGCCCCTAAATTACGCTCCTGTGCGCCATCTTGGACTGATTTATCTATTGCATGCTTGTACGTCGTGGTAACAGCTATGTCGGAGTGGTTGAGGTGCTGTCATTCATCGCCCGACCCTTCCCCGGGAAGGAAACATCCCTACTCGAGGGTTAGGTGCCGTGTAACGCCTCGCTGGCCAGAGCGCTGACCTTTGACATCTCGAGGGGGGTCTTGACTGGACGTTCCAACCTACTCCCTGCGCCCTGCCACATTCTGGCTTGTTTGGTGGGGAAGGCTACAAAAAGAATGACGGGACAGGTGCTTGTTCCCTATCACGCTTCCCGTGATTGACAGGTTAGGTGAGAACGCGGCAGGCGCATTAAATGCCTTGGTTCCCGTGCCCACATCAGGTGGCGGGTAGCGTCCTTGTGCTCGAGGCCTTCCGATTCGTACGAGCCCATTTCCGTATTCGACGGTAGTCGGTGCTCGAGCACGAGTTGATTCGTAGGACGCTCTTTCCTGTTCGTGGCTACGGTCATCGAGGACCGTGCATACAACTAGGCGTCGAGTCGGAGGCCTCGACTTTCGTACGGATGCTCTCGATATGCACTTCAGTTAGGGTACCCCTTACTGATATCCTTGACAGAAATGTCAGGATCTGTTCCTCCCAACTGGTGGGGTTATGGTATGCCCCCAGAGATGATGGTGAAAACTCCTGGAACATCTCAAGTGGCTGATATGACAGGCAAGGCTCCTATGGCATCGGCACC
>Ga0182004_10003078_pt1 | contig 13168 bp, 10 predicted proteins | sample Sormic07211540_1_FD_120479 | JGI IMG/M metagenome (GOLD analysis project Ga0182004, IMG submission 120479) | Endophyte microbial communities from Sorghum bicolor roots, Mead, Nebraska, USA - 072115-40_1 MetaG | ecosystem: Host-associated > Plants > Roots > Unclassified | place: USA: Nebraska...
AATGTTTTCGTTCAATTCCATCAATGGACTAACACCTGTAGATTATGCTCGATAAACATGTTAGTCCCTAATTTGGTTGTCATTAATTATCAAAACCCACATCGGGGGCGAATGCACTTACACCATGGGTAGAAAATCTATCAAAATCAAAGTTGTAGATCTCGATGAGAACTACAAATCAGTAATTGATGATCTTTTTCATTTGAAATCATTTAAGCTCCCAAAAGTATGGCTCAAGTTCTCACAATTTGAAATTCAAATTTGTCAAAATGACCTTGGCTGGCAAAACAACAAAAACCCAAAGTTGTAGATCTTGATTAGAACAATAAATTCATAGTTGATGAATTTTTATTTGAAGTCATTTAGGGTACTAAATATTCATTTTAAAATCCTAAAAAGTGAATACTAGGAAATGGATATGTCACATAGACACAAGTGACTTAGGGTGGAGTGGATAGAGGAGTTACGAAAGAGGACACCTTCTTAGGTTCAAATCCCACCACCGCGCAACTTGCGTATTTTTCATGTGAAAAATCATGAGACTTGTGACTTCCCATGATTAGAGCAAAAAGAATTATTTTTTTGGTTTTTCTAGATTTCTAAAAACCGGTTCGTGTTGCCAACCACAAGTGTAACATATTATCCAATTTACAGTGATGACCATGCATATTATCATCGTCGACATTTCACCATCAAGTGTCAATATGGCAGTGATGGGGGTTACGAATCAACTATAATGGCTTGCATGTAGTAGTGTATGACCTTTAAAATGCATTGGCCCAAGCTTTACTTGCTCTTTATCATCACCTTGGTCAATTCTCTACTCGCACCTCACTGTAAACTCTCTATTCACACTTTAGTGCAGTGATGGTCATACATGAGTCTCTACTTGCCTTTCACCCTTGCACAATCCATTGTAGCCTAACCTTGTTTAGCCTTCAACATCTTGCCGTACAATACTAATGTTATTCTCCTTATTCTTAATGATCTTCACTTCATCACTTGGATCATCATCTCAATCTTCTCGTCTCCTCAACTCTTCACTTAGTTGATCCTCTTACCACATTATCAACACCATTTCCACCTTTATGGTTTTCATGTTGCTCAACATTACTTGTGGACTAAAACCTTTCATCTCAAATATGAAACAATAGGTTTACTACTATTGTCAATCAATAACCGTAACCAAACATGATCTTTCAATCTCTCACACTCTCTCCCCTACATAGAAAGAAATTATGACGTGGATTCTTTATTTTTATAAGAGAAACTTCAATGTTCAGCAAAATCAAATCATAACGCGTATAAATCAAACTGTATACACTAGGGCGATCGAACTTTAGATGTTAGAAGCAAAACTGGTTGTTGGAGACAGTGTGAAACAAATATGAATTGAAAAATAATATCTACTATAAATGGAGAGAGAAACACGTAACAAAAATAGAAAAAACACATTGGTAGCCACGCATTAGGAGAGAAAACATATCTTTTTCTTTATATTTCTCTCTCCGTGGGGCCCAAAAGATGATTTAGCGTTACACACTGCGTGTGCCCTAAGATAAGGAAGCTACTCTATCTATTCTCTTTTATAAAGCATAGTTTAATATGACGTGGTTTTTCGAATTACACTTTTAACCATCTATTTATTTTTTCTTATATTATGAAAACTTATGATATTTGGATAGTAGATTTAATTACAAATCTATCTATATCAAATTTATGTTATAATGATTAAAATTATTATTTAATTTATTGGTCAAAGATTTTAAAAATTTAAATTTTAAAATGCGATAAAAAAGTATGGTGCTAGTAATATTATTGGAGGTATCTTTACATGGATCCGTGTAAACCCAACGGTAGAATGGACTCGTGTAAACCCAAACTAGACACAAAAAGGGAAAAACCTGCTTTCATTACAACATGGAGGATGGAGCCCTCTGTGCAGAAGGAAGGAAAATAAGGGCACATTCGGCACTCGGGAGAGGTCCCATTTTTTCCTCTCTCACCAATTCCTCCCCGGGTCCGGGCCGAGCCGCCGTTCCAATCCGGTGGCCACCGCTTACGCCGCCTCTCTTGCCTCCGCTCCCGTTCGCGGCCCCCGCTCCCACACTTCGCCGCCTGCTAGCGCTCCAGTTTGATGCTGATGAGACCTGATCCCACCGTTGGGTAGGTTCCTGCGCGCGGAAAGAAGAAAGAACTCGTCGTGGGTCCGGGTCCGCAAGAGCAAGACCCTAGGTGTTCGTCAGCAGCGAGGATGCCCGGCCTGCCTCTGCCTCAACCGATAAATCAGTAAGTGCATAAATGGCTCAGGGGAGAGATTGCGCGTGGGTCCGCCGCACGCCGGAAAGAAACTCTGTTTGGGCAGGCAGTGAGAGATTGTGGCTCAGTGCCTTAGTGAAGTGCATAGCGATGCGTCTTAGTTCGTGTATAACGATCGGTCAGGTAGTGAGAAAGAAACTCTTGTTTGTAGATGACTAATGTCGGTATAATAACGACCGGTCACTTTGTTGGTTCTGGATCTTGCCACGCCCGTTTTCTTGACATAGCTACGCTTGTTTTGCACACTACTCCCTCCATTCCATATAAGACTTCTTTTGGCTCTTCTAATACATTGCTTTATCTATGTCTAGAGACACAGTGTATATGTATACCTAAGCACATAGCAAAAACTATGTATCTAGAATAGCCAAAACGTCTTATAATTTGGAATGGAGGGTGTACTTGAATTACCACCTACAAACTTAAAGAAAATATTTACATAAAGAGATATACATTGAGCGATTCTTGCCATGTTCGGGTTGCGTTCTGAAATAGAAATAGGTAGTCCAGCTGCTTTGTGGATGCACAATTATGGACATGTTGCTGTTCTTGTTCTTCAAGTGAGACGGAATGCGTTCTGTTGTTATATGCAAGTTGTGCTTGTATGCAGGAATATTGGACGTGAATATGCTTATCCTGGGTCTACAGGCCAGGCCTTCCATCAGCAGCTAAGAACTGCATTGTCTCCGGATGAGAAACTTGCTGCTGAAAGAGATTTGGCTCTGTATTGCAAGCCAGTCGAGCTCTACAATATTATTCAACGGCGAGCCCTGAAAAACGTAAAGTTTATCCTACAATTATGCTCCCTTCTTTCAACATTGTTCACATGACCATGCTTACTCTGCACCCTGCAGTAACGGTAACCATTATGTGCAATTGATTTGAGATACCAATGATGATTCCATGAATTTTGCAGCCCCTTTTTATTCAAAGATGCCTTCTTTACAATATACACGCGAGGAGAAAAAAGAGGTCTGAACCTTGAATGGACAGTCATGCATTTAAATGTTTTGATGATCCTAAAGTATATATTGTTTCATCTTGAGCTCAGCACCTTATTGACAACTACTTTAGTAAATCCTCTCTATTTTATGTCATATCATGGTTTGTGGGCCCAGCCATGCATGTACAACAAACAAATGTATGTATTGGGATGATTAGTTTCATTTGCTATTTCCTTGTTGCTACGAGTAAGATTTCCCCTGATGTTTTAGACCAAGTCCATAGCACCTCCTGCATTTATATGCATAGGCTGCTCTATTTTATAGTCTGTCTCGTAGCCCCCTGAGTCACTCTGCTTAAAGCCATGCAGTTTGGGTTTTTTCTGCATTCTATTTATCAATACGAACTAAGGTTCATGAAATTCATGTATTTTTCTTTAAATTCATTTGGTACCTGACATAGATTTATGGTTGGGAAAGTTGCGAATTTGCCACTCACTTGACATCCTATTTGGGATTTTCCATTATAAAAACATGAATTGCAAAACTGTCACTAAGGCCCGTCAAAATCAGTTCAGTTTGCCACTATATTTCGGTCATCCTTTGTTTGTGTGAAATAATATAGTGAAATTGTTAAAAACTCAGGCATTAAAAATAACAGAAACAGAAGTGGCCTCATGTTCTCTCTCCGTCATTGCTTAATCTATCTCCTCCCTCTCAGTCTCTTCAACACCATTGCCCAGATTGAAGCTACTTCTATGGTGAACCCTCGGAGAGTCCAATGAGCACTAACCAGTCACTCTGCTCTTTTGTGGTCGTGCGTTCTGGCTTTTTGCTGCTACCACTTGCCTGTGTCTTATACTCAATTGGTTACTGCTCGATGCCTCAGCCAGCGCTGCAGCTACTGGTCTCACTGCTTCATTGTTCACTCGCTGCTGCAGCTTATCCCTCATGGTGCACTCGTTTTGCAGCTGTAGGCGCATATGCATTGCTGCCAGTGAGTGAACGTGAGGTGACACATAGGAGACAGCAAGCCAGGGGCCTTGCAGCAGCAAAAAGAGGGGCATTTTGGTCTGATGAACAGTGTTAGCTTGATCTGTGAACCAGATGGCAGGTCATATGCAATACAAAGCATTCTCTTTTTTTCCCCAGAGCAGAGTGACCCAAATTTCATTACTCTAAGCAATGAAGTTAAAGAAACGGTACAATGATTAGCGCGTTCAAAAGTCTCACCAATCCACATTAGCACCGGAAACCAAAGTGATACTGTAAATGGCCTGACGGCACACAGGGCCCAGAACTGAGCAGCACACCCAGACTACCGCGAACAAGAAAGCAAAACAATGCCATTACAATCCAACATCCTGGAAAGGCGAGACAACTAGAACTAACAACTGAACATAATCTAAACTGCCACCATCTAGTCTAAAAACAGCAGTGCACATACATGTACTCCAGCATCTTCCATTTTCCAAGGTGTTCAGATGGCAATGAGGTAAAGCCACCAAACCCTTTGGCCTGTTAGAGCTTGCTCCATGCGTGACCCCTGCATCTGCTCAATTGGAGGAACTTTAGGGCAATTTGCTTCAAAGCTTCAGGTCCCTCCTCCAAAGCTTATGGGTTTTCCTGCTTCTGGAGACCTGCCCAGTATGATAGGAACAAACATAATGAACATATAATCTCAGTAGGAGATTTGGTTATTTTCTTCTCAAAGCACACATTGTTTCCAGCTCTCCACAGGACCCATCATATACAGTATCTAAATGAGCAACATGGAATTCTTTTCCAGTTGGTAAGCACAGAATCACCCAGGGCCAGAATTGTTCAAAAGAGCTTGGCCTACAGTTCAACCAAAAGCGTGTGCAATAGGCTCCAGATGAATTTAGCTAGAGGGCATTCAAAGAACAAGCGATTAACACGTTCTTTTTCACAATGAAAAGCACAAGATTCATTTCTTTGCCATTTTCATTTAAGAATCATTTCTCAGAGTACCATTCTGCAAAAGTTAGCGACAAAAGATTTTTAGGGAGTATTTTAGCTTTCCGATTCCATTTTTTATGGGAGCCTATAGTCAGAGCTGCACAAATGACTGTACATTGATTCAACAGAGAATTTGCCATATTTTGCCCAAAGCTATTTTGCTTTGTCAGGCGCATCCCAAGAGAAGAGAATGTCTATCAACCTTCTTAACTGAGTTTGTAGGTTCTCATCCAACCACCTTCTAAAAGCTTGATCATTATCGTTGCTGATCTCATAAGAATCAGGAAATTGTGTCTCTGAAGGATATAGCCCCACACAAGATATCATTCCAAAAATAAGTGGTCTTCCCATTTCCAAATAATATTTCTTAAGTTACCACCTTGCCAAAAGAAGTGTTTCTAGTTTCATCGACACTGTTAATAAAGTTTAGGGAGAAGTACATGGACAAGCAGTAAGTTGGCATACTGCCAAGACTGGACTGAATTAAGATAGTTCTGCCGCCTTACAGAACCACACCGCCATTCTTCTAATCTCTTAATCATCTTCTCATCAAGTGGTAGCCAGTCCATAGCGTGCAGTTTTGCACAATACAAGGCATTCTAGGTGCAATTCTATGATTAGTTTTTTTTGGATGGCAAACATGTTGCAAATCACCCTACTGAAGCTTTGCTTTTAACCTCATATGGTATACGTAGTGCTATATAATACTCTCTTATCCTAAGGATCAATTTAATCTTCTCGAACCATATGGTTGGAGTTGCAGCCATTCTTGTTATGTAGGAAAATCTTTACCCTTTGTTGCTCCGGATGCTCCAGTAGCTAAGGCAAGCAATTTTCCCTGATTTATGCAGTTTTGCTATTCAAGAATAGAACTGTTTTTTTCCTCAAACTACGCAAGAGAGCTGCGTGTCATTTGATTAAGGTAAAAGAAAAACACGAGTCAGGTAAGAATAGAACTGTTCACAATGTCAATTTGGTTTTCAAGCACATATGCTGGTGCAGCAATCCAAACACAATCCTTTTGGTTGTTTTTGGTCTGGGGACAACGTGGAATGGGACGGTTCCATCCCAGTTTTCTAGGATGGAACGATTCCATCTCAACTTTTAGTTATGGTATAGCACTATGTCTGCAGTTCCTTGTAAAGCATAAAAGAAATCGGAATAGCGGATCTGCCAAACAAGAGAAAAAACATCTAAATTTATGTCAGGTGGAATTTTTATGATAAAATCATTAGCACTGTTGAATCACAACCCTGTTTGTTCTAAATATTCCCCTTTGTGTGACTGACTGACTGACTGTATGCATCAATGCAGGATTCAGATAACCATATCACTTTCTAGAAGTACAAATACTGAGTTGCAAGCACATTATATCTTTCCTCTTTATGTTCTGTTAGCTAGACCTACTAGTAACCTTTCACTTGAAGGGGTAAGTCTAGCCTTCTTCAGTTTGTGAAGGCAGTGGCAAGTTTTTATGCTTGTCTACCAAATGATCTCATTCTTATCTATTAACCTATTTTACAGCATTCTCCAATTTATCGATTCAGTCGGGTTCACTTGCTTACTTCTTTTAGTGAACTTGGAAATAAGGACAACAGTGAAGCCACATTCATCATTCCTGATGTGAAGAGTTTGTCAACCTCCCATCCTTGCAACCTTGACATTATCTTTATTAGCTGTGGTACAGTGCACATCCTATATGAGTTTTTTTTTTTCATTTCTGTGCCATCATTAAATTAATTTAATCCAAAAGGGCAAGTCGGACAAAGTAATGGTGAAGACAACTGCTCTGGAAACCATGTGGAAGGTTCTTCTCTCCAGAGTAAGTTTATGTTGACATTTTGAGCAGACATTATGTGATTTCTTTTCCGACAGGATTAACGTGTTAACAGGCTCATTTGTTGTGAGTAGTTGTATTTATAGAATAGTTGCTGATTCTTAAGCTGAAAAACTAAGCTGAGATTTGTGTTCCTATTGATTGGATTAATGACCATCCATGTGCGTTTTAACAGTGTTTGAAGGGAAATGCTCCTGGGGTAAAATACCGACTAATTTACTTGCTTCGTCTTTGGAGAGTTGTGTCAATTTAAGTTTGGGACATATTGTGGAGTTGGCATCTAAAGTTACAATGAGACCAAGCTTCTTAGAGGTATGTCAAATTGATTCCCCCCTTGTAGATTCACATTCCTAAATCATCGATTTATAATTTTATAATGTCAACTTGCTTGGGATTAAAAGGCTTTGTTGTTGTTTTATGCATGCAGCCAAAACTTCTGGAGCAAGACAGTTGCTTGACATTTTGCTCTCATAAGGTTGATGCTGCGGTAAGGTCTCCTCTCTTTGTTACATTCATGTTTAATATGATTTTGTCCAGGGGTCTCCATGTTTCCCTTATTACTAATGCTACTAATATGTTCTTTGAGTCCAAGATTAGTGTGGCTAACAGGCAAAAAACCTGGCATTATTACCCGGTTGTAGCTATGAGTTGAGGAGCCAAGGTCCTCCTACCTTAGGTGTCCAGGCCCTTGACACATACACTGCCACTGAATGCGATATATCCATTTTTCCATGGAATTGCTGGAAAATGGCTTTAGCGTTCAATTTAAATGCCCCAAACTTTTGGCAACATTATTTCAATTTTTATGAGGGGTAATAAACTTGTGAAGGGGGGAATTTATAAGCTTTTAGTTGTTGCTATTCTGCTGTACAAGAGCATGGGATCAGATCTATTGTGTCCCACTTTAGAAACCTGTGTTGAGCACTTGAGCTGCTTCTTTTTGTGGTGCTGGTGGTTGGTTGGAGGTGTAAGGGGGGTTGGCACAGTCAAAATTATTAAGCTTTATTTGTTGCAGGGTTCATATCAGCTACAACTATGCATGTCCGCACAAGAGGCTGGTGCAAGAGACATGTCTTTGTCTCCATATAGTAGTTACTCATATGATGATGTCCCACCTTCGTCATTATCAGATATCATAAGGTAACAATAGCTCATTTTCGTAGTTTAACAGATTCTATATTTTTTTCTTTATTCTTGTTGTGTGTTTCATCATTATAAAAGTTTCTGACCACGGCTCATTTGATCACCAAATCAGTTTTTCTTTCCCATGACGGGTGAGACCGTCTTTGAAAAGCAACGAAATTACAGTTGCATCCCATTTGTTCCAACGTTCACACCCCTTTGCACACTGAGTGCAGATTTGGCGCCCAGGGGGGCTGGCGCCCTCGCTAGCTAAAATACCATGTTGCAATGTTTCAAAAATCATCACAAAACCATGTATGTAGTACACATAAAGTTTACTATAGCCACAACAATTCAGTTTAAATTCATCCTATATGTCAAGAAACAAAATAGACAAGCAGTCAACCTGGCACTGTTCATCATGTGCTGACAGTGACATTTTTATTTTGTAATCTCAACATCAAAGATGAATTTTGAACTGAATTGTTGCAGCTACACTTAACTTTAGGTGTACTACATACATGATTTTTGTGATGATTTTATTGAAACATTGCAAATGATATTTTAGCTAGAGGGTGCCAGCCCCCTTGGGCACCATATGATTTTCCTCTTGCGTAATGCTAAATACTAATGAAATACGGACTACTGCTGCAGTGGACCCAAAGCACTTAAGGCCCAGCCGACACAGCCCACGCACTACATAAAACGGGTTCACTACCTTTGGATAAAGCAGGCGGCGGTTGGCTAGGCAGGCGGCGGCTAGGGCGGCGGTGTGTGTGAGGGAGAGAGGAGAGGAGCAGCGGTGGCTGGAGAGAGTGAGAGGCAGAGATTAGAGAGCAAAGCTATATTCCTTGCTTGATTGAAATAGTTACATTGCCCCTATATTATAGTCCCTAGCGGACTTGTATTCCAAGAAACTATAAGAATATTACTGACTATGGGGATTTGAGAAGATGATTCCAATAGAGCCTCATGGGCCATATGGGCCTGCAGTAGATGTGCCTTAACAAAGAAGAGTCCTTCAATGCATAGTTTCATGGCACAGTTACCAAGACTATAAACTAGGTAACCGAGCCACAGGAGTTTCATGGGGATGAAACTCCTCTCTCATCTGATGAAACTCCTTCATTTAATGACTCTGCCAAGTCAGCAATTATGCTTATGTGGCACCCTATTTAATGTGCATGACACTCTCATGAAACATGCATTGAGACTGGCCTTAGATTTGGACTCCTCTTTGGCTCTTTCTAAAGCAAAACTCTCCTCTTTCCTAAATAATCTCAATCCTTTTTCCTAAACAAGTCTCTACTTATTTTCCCTATTTTTATTCTAGACTTTCCTTTATTCTAAAATCTCCCGGATATCAGGATATTGTGGAGGTGGTGGTGGCCCACCCCCTCTGGCCACGCGCCCTCCTGCCGTGCGTGGGGTGCCCCTGGTGGCGGCCAGGGCTGGGTTTTGGGCCCCCTCTGGCCCGCTAAGCTCGACGTGGGGGGTCTGGATCGGACGTGTGACAGTCTGAAGGAGTGTATGGATACTAGGCAAAGCTCCTTCCAGCACACAAGTATTCCAGTGCTTCCAGACTTCCCAGGACACGAGAATGATGAGAGAATTTAATCATTTCCGCATCTCCTTTGGAACTCCCCTAACAGCTTTCTCCAACAGTTTGAGTAGAGGACATCTGTTGTAGTGGGAACCACAGCAGATAAAGTTCAGATGCTGCAGAATCAAGAACCACACCTGCCAAGTGAAAACACAGGAAATGAGTAGGTGCTAGATTGTTTCCTTTTCTTGGTCACAGAAAGGGCAGGCTTCCTGGTGAGACAGACCCTGTTTACGATCAGCAGTCCAACAGCGGTTCTTGAAGGCCAACCAAATGAAAAACTTGCAGCGAAGAGGAGCCCATCTCTTCCAAATTTTCTTCCAAGGAGAGAATTTAGTTGCACCCGTGAAGATAGCTGCATAGGATGATTTGCTGCTCTGATTGGGTGAGCTTCCATGGTGCATATCCTGGACATCTTGTTGGAGAGATAAGACCATCAACTTGATCCCCATATCAGCAAATATTCAGTGGACCTGCACATTCAAGGCCCCATTGATGTTGGCCACCCATCTTCTGTTGTCCAGACCCTGAGCGACAGTCCGATGCTTCACAACCCTCTTTGGGATTAACTTGATCAGGTTTGGAGCAATTTTCAGCACTGTCTTGCCACTCAACCAGCGGTCTGACCAAAATCGAACTGGTTTAAACTTTCGTTTCACTAATTAAGTGTTTTGAGTTGTAATTTCACTAAGCTGTATGCACAATTGATAACTAGCAAATATTTGAGTTACTGATTTGAAAGTTGGAAAGTTCGATGTTTCAATCAAAAGGTTTGAATAATATTTGAAATTTAAGTTTATGTTTTGAACTTTGAGTTAAAAGTTTAACTGTTCACGACTAAGCAGTGCTCACTGTTTTGATAACCAATGAATGGTCACCAGATATATGCGCCTCTCGAACATTTTGTCCTTGCGAAGTTTTGTTTGAAAAATAACCATTTTGGTATGGATTAAGTGATTCATCTTGTGAAAGGTGATGATGTGAAGCTTCATAATAGCTTTCATGCATATGATAGCAATCTCTAGATAGGTTTGTAGGTATGTTGCAATGATTTTGTAACCTCACGTAGTGATGCTTCATTAGAAGATAATTTGATTAGTATTTTGTTCATCCCTTATCCTTTTGCTTCAGGAAATTCTTTGCTATTTCTATGCGATTGAAGTTAACATCAATAGGTTTTGTTTTGCACAGGTTAAGATCTGGGAATGTACTTTTTAATTACAAGTACTACAATAATACGATGCAAGAGACTGAAGGTTGTCTCTCCTGTTTCTAGGTTCTGCACATTTTCTTTATTGCATTTTTTATGTAAATGTTTTTTAAGTGAAGCAGTAAACATCAATAAGATGGTAAAGCACTTTTCTGTGTTTTCATTTGTTAGTTAGAACAAAAGCTATCGACTTCTGCTTGATTGTGATTGTTTATTGTTTTGTTGAATCACTTATATTGTGGCTACATTGCTAAGAACTACAGAGAGATATTTTACTTTGGTATTGGTATTTATTAATGCAGAAGACAACAAACTAGTTTAAGATCTCTAATTAACTATTTTTTTTCAAAATTAAGTCATTTATCACTTCTATAAACTTGAAAATCAAATGGTTTTATTATCTTCTCATTTTGTTGCGAGCTCCTTTCTCGAGGCAAGATAGTCAAGTAAGAAAATAGACCATAAGCCATCCTTTATCTTGTAGCCTGTCTAAGAAAGGAGCAATAAATAGCTCATAGTTTCCTTGCTACTGCCCTAAGAGTTGTTCTTCTATCATCAGCGAGTTTCTTAGAAACAATCTTTGGACAAGTAATGCAGGCATGTCAGATTAAAAAATGCTAAAGAATGACTTTGATCACAAAATAGAATATGTAGCTTTAAGTGGAATTGAATCGGGAGCGGAGTCATTCATTTATAAGAAGAGATATTATGAATGGCAGACATCAACTGTTTCTTTAGTTACTTGTGCCAGATAGGAAAATCAAGCATTTCCTAGAATGGGTGATAGTAAATATGAGTGGTTTCTTTGATGATAATGTCTAACATGTGACTTAGCCCTTCATAGCTAAACATATGCATTTTTCAAATTTTTGTTAACTGCTGATCATGGCCAAGATTCAGAAGTAGATACTTTACAGACACCTATTGTTGTGATAATTTCCTACTGCTTCTCATTCGTTACTCTTATAAAACTGTTCCTTATTTGATTCATTTATCTATTCTTACCAGTCACTGAAGATTTCTCTTGTCCATTTTGCTATGTACGATGTGGAAGCTTCAAGGTTTGAAAGCAAAGTTTCTTTGATATAATATTTGCACATTTGTCATTGTTTGCTTCAATGTGCTGGTCATAAGGATTATGCACATTCTTGCTTGCTATATTTATGACAAAAGCACACATTTTTTTTCCTTGAACACACAGGAGAAAGCACACATTCTTTTATTACTCCCTCCATTCCAAATTATAAGTTGCTTTGACTATACATAGTAAAATGGAAGCAAAAAAGTCAAAGTGACTTATAATTTGAAACGGAGGGAGTACTCAAACTGCACAATTGGTTTATCCTATATCGTAGTGAGCCCGTTAGAGTTTTTTATTTCTTTTTTCTTTCTTAATTCACTTGACTCTTTAAGTCACATCTAATATAATTGTTTTGGTCATACTAGGGTCTGGGATGCCATTTAAACTCATCGCATGACCTATTCCACTATGAGTTTTGGGTTGGTAAACCACTGAAATCTCCATTACAAAATTGTCTTCAGTCCTCATAGTTTGATAAGTATTATAATTTTATGTTACAGATATCTGAATCGTACCAGGTTGTTAATGTTAGTCTGAAGGCCGATGCTTGGAGAACCGAGGTAAATTTACGACAGCTATAAAGTTTAAGCTGTTTTTCAGATTCAGTTTCTGTGTGGTATATGGAGCTGTAGTTGATGAATTTAGTACTTTACATGTGTTTAACTTAATATGTCCCTCAGTGTTCTTCTAAAGGTTTGTTTAGATGGGGGCTCCAACTTGGTTAGGCAAATGAAGGGCATTACATGTTCCTTAGTCCAGCATGACTCCCTGCGTTGTGATTTCCTTCCTTTGTTGAGTACAGAAGCCAAGGATGAAAGAGCATTGGCTATTCTATATCTCCCATAACATTGTGCACCTCAATGGTTTCTGTGGATAATGTTTTACATGCTTAGCGATGCATGGTGACTATTGCTTTAAATGGAAGCACTCTTAACTGTATTTAATAACTAATTAATAGAGAATAGCCGAACAGGCTTAGATTAATTAATTGATGTTTACACAAGGGGTTACAATATATAGAGGCCCAAGGGGCCTGATCACATAGCCACATAGGGTGGCGTACAGCTAACTAAAT
>Ga0182004_10003079_pt1 | contig 13167 bp, 7 predicted proteins | sample Sormic07211540_1_FD_120479 | JGI IMG/M metagenome (GOLD analysis project Ga0182004, IMG submission 120479) | Endophyte microbial communities from Sorghum bicolor roots, Mead, Nebraska, USA - 072115-40_1 MetaG | ecosystem: Host-associated > Plants > Roots > Unclassified | place: USA: Nebraska...
AAATAATATTTATCTAAAAACTCTTTCGTGGCCATTCATAATTCCAAGTTGTTATTTTTAGTATTACCTTATAATTGTACCATATATATATATATATATACAACCAAATTGATATTTGTGGGAGCAACTATAGTTGCATCGAACACTATTTATTCTTCAAGAATACATGGATATATTGAAATAATAGCAGATCTATAATTTTGATAATTTATGGATGAAATTGTGCCAAAATATAATGTTTTCTTTTCAAATAGACAAAATTGAGTTCGAAATAGAAGTTAAATGCAGTTTAATAGTTTATGGATGAAATTGAGCTTAAAATGCAAAATTTAAGGACTGAAACAATCATCTTCATAATTATAGGATGAAATTGAGCCTAAAACTAAAGTTTGAGAACCTAAATGGCCGTTTTAAAAGTTTAGGGATGAAACTGAGCCTCGAGTAATAGTTGAGGGACCAAAATGATTATTGTGCCTATAAATATTATATATGGTAAGAATAAGATACACAAATGCGAATATTGGGGTTTGTCGAGTAATGTTTTTTATTATCATAATCACAACATAACTTGTTGTTCAGAATGTATATACGCCTATCACTTTGGGAGATATTTTCCGTTTCTTTTAAATAATTTGACAAGTGAACACCCAAAAAGTTGCAGATCTCTAGACTGCACGGGCAACCAGTTTAAACAACTCTATGATGTCAACTTGTGCTGCTTATAATAGAACACAGTTTTTATGTTGTGTTTCATTTGCATTACTAAAATGGAGGAAAATAAAGTTGTCATGCTAGCTAGTTGGATCAGCAATGTTTAGGTAGCGCATGGGCAGGTATATATTTGCAAGATATGCAAGAGCATTGGGTTGACTTTTTGTGTCGCAGCGGTTCATTTTTAAATATTACCTGTGCATACACCGCACAGCGCACATGCCGTTTGTTAAAACAGCATTAGAAAATCTTCTTCCTGAGATCTATATTCCATTTAGAAATATCTACTGCCACTGTATTAAATTTCCTTGATGATGGAAGAAACAGTCAGAGTGGTAATGCAGTATACTGGAGACAGTTGTGTTGGCCATTTATCAGCTTCTTGATCGGTAGATAAACGTCCAGGTTCCAATAATTTGAATCTGAAATCACGAAAATACCTGATGATCTCTTGCTTTTTAGAGTTAATCTGGTGATCTGACGTTAGCATGGGATGCATTCATTTGTATGAACATCATGTCCTTGTTGAAACGAGCAGCTTTTAGCTTGATTGTGAAACGTTAGTATCATGGGCACTGCTGACTGCTGATTATTTCAGATAAGTCGTACGACATGACCTCACTTGATCTTGTAAACATCTTAAGACCCATGATCAGTACCATCCAACAGGTTGCCATCAGATTTGATTTCTTGTTACCTTGCTATTGATCTTATCACACAACTAATTAGCTGGCAGGTTGGAGCCGGAGCTGGCATTTTTTTAAAAGGAATGATTCTCCTTTGGACTGCATGCTTGATTGGAAGAAGATTTTGCATTATTTTCCTGTGAAAAATTTTAGCTGCAGGCATCTTAAGGCTGCTATCTGGTATCTATCCTCAGATTTTGCAAGCGACTAAGTCTGCAGTACTGAAAGATTTGTTCCTGAAATAATTGAAGAAGGTACACAAATGCTTGTTTTTTATAAGCAATAGTACGCCTATCAAAGCTTAAAGTTTTAGAAATTGATGATACCTTGAAAGATCTCAAATGTTATGCTCCAGGATTTAGAATTTATGGTTCTGAAAATGGTAGTGAGTTTGTGGTTGCTGCTGAATGTGGTTGGTGTCTCATCGATAAAGCTGTAAAGTTGGTGTACTTGAAAAATCATTGGGGGTTTTCCCATCAGGACTAATTGTGCAAAATTTTCGACAAGCATAGTCCTTAAAAGTTTTACCCGACTGAAATGTACTTCTTCTTTTTTTATAGTGAACTGAAAAGTTCAGAAGTTCAAGTTGCCAGAAGCAATTTTCTGGCAAATAAAAAGAGCAAACAGAAGTCTATGTCTGTAGATGGGACAAGAGATGAACAGGGGAAAATTTTCCTGTTTTTGTTGATTCCATTGTAGACCAACTATTCCACTGATTTGCAAAAGATGAGGATCTTGCTTTTTGTATGTACAATCCTCTTCAAAAGATTACGTTATGGTTTTCTCCATATAACTAACTGTTTCTGAACTGAACTTTGAGGCGACGTTTTGCTCCTTGTTGCAAGCAAGATCATCTGATGAAATCAGTTCAGAAACTGTAGGCTTTTATATATACACACACGTATTGAATCAGTTACAATGCCAAAGATTCAGAAGAAGTGCGGACTTGATCGACAGCTCTCGGAGGAGGAGCAACAAAAAATGCGAGAGGAACGAAGCACGCGCAGCGCAGGCATACTCTCCTTGCAATCTAAACAAAGCCTCTAATCAACATCTCCTTCCTGTGTCTCGATCTCGACCGGCCGCAGCCTGCCGTCGTCACTCCGTCTGTGCTTTGCCCCTGTACGGCTTGAGGATCTGGAACGAGCAGAGCAGGCTGGCGTCGACGTTCATCAGCGCGCCGGCGTTGTTGAACTCGCCGCAGTAGTTGGGCGCCGAGAATATGGTCACCAGCTGCCGGTCGGCGAAGAACTCGTACCCGTCCTCCACGACCTGTTGTTGGCAATGGCAATGGCATTGCCAATTTGCCATGGCAAGAAATGAGCTGTGATGAGTCGATCGACGAGCAGGCTGGTTCTGCATGCAATTGCAATCAGCCAGGAGGACGGAGGCTTGCCTGGTGGGCGCGGCAGACGAGGTCGAGGTCCTGCTTGTTCAAGAACTCGGTGACCTTGTCGGCGCCGAAGGTGAAGGAGACGCCGCGGTCGTTGTCGCCCCAGCCGGAGCTGTCGCGGTCGGGGTCGGACCAGAGGAGGTCGCAGAGGAGGCCCTGGTCGGGGACGTCGACGGGGCGCTGGATCTCCCTGATCCGGTTGAGGTTGTCGAGGTCCGGGGAGAGGCCGCCGTGCATGCAGAGGATCTTGTCGTCGATGACGGCGGCGACGGGCAGGCAGTTGAAGCAGTCGGTGAAGAGCTTCCAGAGGCGGACGCTGAAGCGGCGCTTGCACTCGTCGTAGAAGCCGTAGATGCGGTTGATGGAGGCGCACTCGTGGTTGCCCCGCAGCAGGAAGAAGTTGTCCGGGTACCGGATCTTGTACGCCAGCAGCAGGCAGATGGTCTCGATGCTCTGCTTCCCGCGGTCCACGTAGTCGCCGAGGAACAGGTAGTTGGCCGTCGGCGGCAGGCCGCCGTACTCGAACAGCCGCAGCAGGTCCGAGAACTGCCCGTGGATGTCACCTGCAAGCATGCATGCATACATGCGCGCAGATCGATCATATCAGCAATGGCGGCATTGGCATGTGCATCGCCGACCGACCACCGCCGGCAACGAGGACACGCACGCATGCTTGCTCACCGCAGACGTTGATGGGGGCCTCCAGCTCCAGGAGGTTGGGCTGGGAGAGGAAGACCTCCTTGGCGGTGACGCAGAGGTGCCGGATCTCGGGCTCCGTCAGCTGCACCGCCTTCTTCCCCGTCACCTTGTGCTTCTTGCCGTCCAGCAGCCGCCGTATGAGATCCTCCACCGTGCCCCCGTCCATGGCGCGCGTATACCCCTACCACCAGCAGCGACGTGCGTACGAGCCTCTCTCTCTCGTCCTTGGTCCAGGTCCAACCAGCAGGCAGCAGGCAGCCTTGCCTTCTTGGCCGGGGGGGGGTGCACAGGACAGAGAGGAGGACGACGCCGACGAGGGTGGTGGGTGGGGCACGGACGGGACGGGGGGGCCAGCGAGAGAAACCCGCGTGTCGGGTTGTGTTCACCTCGGTTTTCGTTCGATGCCGAGCAAACGCTTGGTTTCCGACGACTTGCCAAATCGGGATGGGTGGCGAATGTGAAGAACGAAGCTCTGGGCCGAGCCGTTTGTTCTTGTTGGACCAAGTTGGAGCCTCAAATAGGCCAAGAGGTACACGGACTATGTTTGGGCTGGGCTCATATTCTCTCACGTCAAGCTGAGTTTGCAATTCAAATCTTAACAAACTACGCTTCCTTATCCGTTAATCGTTATTGTCAAGTAAGCCCAAGATAAGGGTGATGGGCTCGTGGCTGATGGGGACGAGTGCGGTCGGTAATACCGTGCGGCCTGCCAACGGTTTGGTCCATGTTCGAGAGGACAATTGACGGGCTTGAATGTTGGACGACACAGACGTGGCACCCATACGAGGAACGATCTCCATGTTGTGTATCCAACCACGTGGCACTCTACCTAGCTAGTGACGACAAGCAACCGAATCTCGAGATCAAAATCTTATGCCACTTGCTTGTAAGCAATAGAGCAGTAGTAACAGAGTAGCATGAAGTAGATAGGTAGGGATTCAAGTATGGTTTACAGAGGTAACTTGGAATTATATAATAAATTCCACTCGATTTGTTTGGGTTGTATTCAGTATCAGGTGTGGTGCTGATATTGCACTCATTGGTTTGCTCTCTACTACATTTGTTTTTACATCCCATAATTGTACTTGTTTATTAGTAGCTTACGTACCTGGGCGGATACACCGGATATTCATATTCCATGAATACCCAATTTTTTATACATTAAGTATATATATAGATATATTTATATATATGTATATCAAATATATTAGCATTTCTATATTTAGCAAATAAAATTTCTCTCTCATTCTTTTTAATCTATCCTTGTATTTATTTTTTCACATAGGTTCTATGTTAGCTCAATTACCGAAATTATTCTATTTTATTGTTTCTGCAAATGAGAACCTAATTATTTATTTTCAGACCACATACATATTGACTCATGCCACCAAATATTAGTACAAATCATATCTTGTTTCTAAACTCTTTTTCCAAGATAAATCGGAATATACACATGGCAACATGTATAATAAAAGTATTTTTTTTCATGTGAGTGAACGAGACATGAGTGAGAGATTCCATAATCCTCAATCCTAAATCTCTAACCCTAGCCGACCAGGCATGATGTGGTGGTAGCACTGCTGGTTCCCAGTGTCCTAAGCTCCTGGCAGCGCGGGACGTACGTGCAGTGTGGGCGCGGCCTCCATCTCTATGTTGTGCCTACATGGCGACTGGCGAGGACGCACGTCGGTCATGAGGTTAGAGATAACAGCTAAGTGACGACTCACCAGACACTAGCAAGGGAATACCCAAGACTCAAATCCTGGCCCCGCCACTGCTTACGTAGCATTAGCTCTCTTGTGAGTAGAGTAGTTTAGTTGCTTTCTTGTGTAGCTCACTAGTTCTACTCTTGCCTCTAGTAGCTTGTTTGGTTTAGTTGTATTAGCTAAACTTGCTACAAGACTTATGTAGGCGGCCTTGCTTTCTAGTGTATAGGCTAGGAAAGTAGTGGCTATTAGTACTCTTTTGTACTAATTGATTAAGTTACCTAGTGTCCTTGTCATTATAGAGAAATTTAATAGACTATTTACCCCATCTAGCGATCTATAGATCCTTTCAATGAGGCACCAACACATCAAAGATAGGGTTGCTGAAAGGATCTGTGGGTGCTCACCTAGGAATATGATTTAAGTTTAAAACTAGACACCTAATTCACCCAACTCTTGGGTGCTCACAGGTCCTTTCAACCATAGGACTCACAAATGTCATCCAAAGGGTATCTTGGGGAGCAAGAGCTAATTTCCAGAAGGTTCAAGAATGGCTAGGACATGGTGTTGTCTATGATGGAGACATGATAGGAGAGAAAGGAGATCTGAGGAGAGATAATGGGTGGCTGATGTGTGGGTCCTCCCATAGGATCTAGCTATTGGCACAAGAGTGTGGAAAGAAGAAAACAACAACATTGTGAGGTCGTCGTGGGCCGAAGCCTAATGGCTTTGCAGATTCGACCAACTTAGGAGGAAGAGAGGGAAAAGGGTAAGGAAAGGGAAAGTGGGCTAGCAGTATGGGTTTTATGGGCCAAATTCCGTTTGAGCATGTGATTCAACAAAGAAGGTTTTCCTTTTATCTAAACTAGAAAAATACACCACATGTTGTACCATTGTATGTATAATATGATGCCAAATGGGTAAGCTAATGGAAGAATCAAACGAAACACTCATAGCATATTAGACAGAATTATAGGATAATGTGATGGCCAAACAAATAGTACAACATGGATGCCTTGTATGTTGATAGAGTGAAAATAGTAATTGCATTTTGTGTAAGATGTTGTAGCACTTATTAGGAAGACGATATGGCACTTAGTGGAGTATGACATGTAGATAGCTTGTATGTGGAGATTGAAAGATAGTGGGGTTTGCTTTTATACAAGATATAGATATAGCTTAATTTTCTAAAATATTTTTGCTAAGTTTGAATTATATTTCAATATCGACCTTGCATACTCATTCATGAAACTAAAATGGACCCAAATCATAGTAGGAAAAATGTAGCTCACTTGTACATATGTATAAGTTAGTTTAGGAAGTTAATCTTGAAGAGAGGGAAGAAAGGAGTTACTTAAGGATTAAAGTAGCTTTTGTTTGGATTTGATTTTGATGTCAATTCCAAACATAAGCTCATGCACTTTTTAGGTTTTTTTTGGAGACGATTCACCTCGGAAACTTGTCTTAAGGTTCGGGCTTAGAAACAAAACATATCTGAAAGTAGAATTGGTGTAAAAATCTTAGTATCTTGAAAGAGGTTTTTTTGGTAAAGACAAAACAATTCACATAGTTAAGTTAAACATTCACGAGGTCTTGGTTTATGGTTTCGAGAGCGAACAAGGTTGTTTGCAAACCCCAAAACAAATAGAAACTGTTTTGAGCACCCCATACTTGTGCTAGATTGAAACTCAAAATCCTTTGAAAAAGGTTTTGCTTCACAAAAAATCAAGAATTTTAATTTGTAAGGAAAGGTGTGTGAAATGGTTTTGCATTAGAAAAGACATAATTTGAGTGTGAGCTCTATTTTTATATATTAATTATCTATATATAAAACATAGGTTTAAACTTCTTTCAACATATCCTTCCAAAATAGGGTTAGATTTTTTCTAAGAAAATTTCCAAATGACAAACAAATGCAAGTTTTCTTGCTTCAAGTTCCTTCACTATAGACCAAAACGTACAACTTGGTTCAGAAAGAGTTTGAAAACAATATTAATTCAAAAAAGGTTTTGGCTCAAAATCAAAAGCCTTCCATGATTTTGTTTTTGTTGTCACTCTTCTGAAATAATTTTTGAAACAAATATTTTGAGTCAAAATTGGAACAAGATAAGATGGGAAGTTTTACTTAAGTTGGGTATGATCTAAATGCAAGCACAAGTTAAAAAATTAAGAACTTCATATTTTTACTATCTAATAACTTAGTACAATAGTCTAGGATGTTACAGCGGACATAGGAATTTTGAGTGTCTCAAGGGGGTCTCCATCCGTGGTAGGAGTGGAAAATGCAGCAAAATCATCTCATTGTCATCCTAGAGTGTAAGTGGGTCACGAGATGGTCTTGTATTAAAATCAGTTTGGCCAGAAGCAGGGACGGATTAGGAGGATGCAGAGGGTGGATTCCATCCGTCCCTCTACCAACATGAACATAGTATAGGCCCCCATAAGTTTTGGATATAGGTGGAGTAGAAGAAAACAAAGGGGAGAGAGAGAGAGAGAGAGAGAGGGAGAGAAGAAGAAGAAGAATTAAAAAAGGAAAAGAAAAAGAGGAGAGGTGGCTGATCCTCTCCTATATTATTAGGTTGCGTTCGCCACTGATAGAAAAGGTTTTTCAATAGACGAAAAACCCTATTCATCATCAGCATTTCATTATGGCACAAACTAAAAAAAAATTAGGTTGGGATCACGATTTTGCGCTCTTCCCTCCCTCGAACCAACATGGAAGCACAGCATATAACTTCTCTTAGGGCTTCTCCAGTGGGAAGAAAAAAGCGACTCAACATCCTACGTGTCACCAGAATGAGTCGGTTTATCTACTGGAGTATATCAACTCAGGAAGGAAAAACAGAAGAGTCGATGCAAACTTTTGCATCGGTTCATCTGCGGCCATCAACAATAAAAAAATTATTTCTTCATCCGACGAAGGGCCAAGGCTGGCTGGAATCCTCTTTGCTACTGTCCCATCGGAGGGCCCCATGTCCCTGCTCAAGTCGACTCACCACTGCACGATAATAAATCGACTTTTGGATACACCAATTGATCGTGTATGTGGCACTCTCTCTCCTAAATAAATCGACTCACCACTGCGGATGCTCTTAGCCTTTCCACTAGCTAGATTCTGATCTTATTGCTTTTGTGACGAGAGCATGCATTATACTATTTCTCACCATACATTAATTCCTCATGCGATATAAGATCATATGCAGGGCAATAGCCTTAATTTTGTTATAGGGGGCTATAGGGCATGGTGCAGCGTGCACTGTTCCGAGTTTATTGTATGTGAGATCCATTATTAACGAATCAGCTGGCGCCTTTTGAATTAACAAAACCTGACACGAAGCTGTTGTCTTTTGCAGGTAACCCTAGCATGCGTGCTCCGCCAGTAGTGCAGCTTTGCATATTTTACGTTGGTCTTTGGCCCCTTTTATCTTTGGCGTATGCTCGATGGGTCACTGACATTATGGGAGCAATTGAATCTGCTGATCCATGCACAGGTCAGGTTCAAATAGGCATGCTGATGTATGGGTTATGGAGTAAAATACGTACTACGTGCAGTGTTGTTAACTACACACACTAGAAAAACAATAAGTGATTTGAAAACACTAAAAGAGCATGCTTTGCACACCAGGCTTGAGATTATAAAATAACAGGCTTTTCACTAATACAAACAAGCCAATAGGGCAGGTATCTTTAGGCGTCCTGATGACTGCATACCGTTCCAAATAAAAAGTGAGTGATGGCACATGCGTCGGGTAGACAGATACAGCCCAGGGCCGTGTCTTATACGCTACAGCACGCCATTTGATTAGTACTATTAGCTCTGTTCCAATTTATAGATCATTTTAGTATTTCTAGATATACAATTTTTAGTATGTATTTAGGTGCATAGCAAAAGCTATGTATCTAGAAAAAAACAAAATGATCTACAATTTGTGAATAGAGTGTGGTATTAATTTTCTACAACAATTGCACAAAGCTTTGATCCATTATTAGTATAAATCAGAGGGCATAAAACTTCAAATGAAATCTTCCCGTCGCCTCCTTTGCTTTATATTAGAGGACATGGTCTAATCAAATGCTACTTTATTTGTGATTTTGATGATTGGAAAGACAACAGAATCAATTGGACTAAATGTTTATTAGCTTCTAGAGATGCAAGAAAAAACAAGTGTGCAAAAGTCTAGAGAAAAAAACAGAAAAAATAATGAACATTGGAATGATCGATAGTGACATAATTGAATACGCCACACAATTGGGAGTTAGTTTGATGATGAAAACAAAGTCATGACCATTGTGGATGGTCCAGTGATAGAGGAGAAAAGACGTTGACAATCACGAAACAATTAAAAGAACTAGGACTCTCGAAGCTACCGAGCACCAGATATATAGTATGGTGGTAAGTTTAATACATTTGACAATTTGGAGTTCATCCACTGACGAAAAGAGAGGAAACATTATGTAAACTGCAAGCTCGTATGATCCGTTGATGTATGAACATTTGCAATAGACAAATGACGTGGTAGAGTTTGCAATGGCTAGTTCAATAGATGTCACTCATCGTATGGTTTGGTGACACCAAAAATTAGCACCACAACTTTGATTAAAGCAGTTTATGCCAGACTTTGCCAATGGCTAGTTTTTGTTGGAGATGATATAAATACTCCATTCTGTTGAGCATTTGCAGGGTGTTTTAGTCTATTGAAGCCCAAAGAAGATAGTGCAAATGTAGAACACTAAGAGCTTAAAGTTTTTATCTAAGGCTTATGTAGGTGCTTAATGCATGATCTATAGCTTGTTTGGCCTCACATTGAGAGTTTGAGAGGCGGTGCTATGTGCACCTAGTAACATAATCTTGGTGTGCCGGACCCTTAGAGTCTTAGATGATTCGCTGGCAATATTGACAACCCTCTAAGTTTGGTGTAGAGTGTGCCATGGAGACACTATTTATGGGAGACAAGGAGACCTCTTTTGGGGGGGGGGGAGAAGCTCTATGGTGGATGTAATCTTTGTGTCTGGGAGAGTAGTTGGCAAACAAGTGGTAAGCCTCTTGGTGATTTGAGGTGTGCTTGATGTATTTGTTGGTCAGAGCCTAGATGGCGATGTGATCAGGAGGGTTTGGTGGTCGGTATGGTAACTCTTGTGGATCTCTAACTTGGACAGAGGGTTGCCTTTAGCTATCAATACCACCGGATATATCTCGTGCCTCAGAAGTTAAGAAACTATCACTGCCGGTTGATCACTACTACATACATGACTTTCACTACCGGCTGCATCACTGCTGATTTTTGGCTAAAACCGGCAGTGATAGGACCAACCAACATTGATATTCGGGTCTTCACTATTAGTTCATATTACTATTGATTTTAGCCAAGAACCGACAGTGATGTAATATTGGGTCATCATTGTTGGTTTTATCCAAGAACCGATCGTGGTATGCTATAAGAAAACTTCACATATGGTGTCCGATAAAGATGAACTTTATATCATAATTATAGTACTCGATGAGATCTACAACTTTGTAGTTAACTTTTAAATTTGAGATCATTTAGATATCCAAATATACACTACAAGATTGCATAGAGTAAATACCAAATGAGTACCATATGCTCCATAGTTATAATTGAGTGTGGAGTGGTAGTTAAGGATCTCGAATGCAGAAGCGCCTAAAACAAAAGTTATAGATCTCAAAAGGTTATACAACTTTGTTAATTACAACTTTTTTATTTGAAGTTATTCTGATGTCTCTCTATTTGATTCGCAAGATTTCATATAAGTTAAGATCAACTAAGGCCATATGTTCCATGGTCATAAGTAAGTATGTAGTAATATTTAAGGATCTCGGATGAAGTGACCAAAACAAAAGTTGTAGATCTAAAAAAGTTATACAACTTGTAGTTGACAATATTTTCATTTGAAATCATCTATCTAACGAAAATTACGTTTAATTTCTAAAATTTAAAATTTTCAAACAACCAACAATAGAGAAACACCTAAAACAAAAGTTGTAGATCTTAGAAAGTTATACAACTTTGTACTCCCTCCATCCCAAATTATAAGTCATTCCAAGAATCTTCAGAGTCAAAGCATTTCAAGTTTGACCAAATTTATATGGTAGATAATAACATTTATGATATCAACTAAATATCATTAGGTTCTTCATTAATATATTTTTATAATATATCTATTTGATGCCACAAAATTTTGTATTTTTTTATAATTTTGGTCAAACTTGAGATACTTTGACTCTCCAAGAAAACTTATTTAGACCGATCGAGCATTAATTATTGTATCTCTGTGAGCTTGCAATAGTGTAATCTAATCTATACTCTCTCCATCCTAAATACGTTTGACTTTTTTAACCCTAAATTTGTCCACTTATCTTATTAAAAAAAATATACAAACATAGTTAAATTTAAGTCATTCTTGTGAAGAACTTTTATTAATAAACCAAGCCACGACAAAAGAATTAATATTTTACATAAATTTTTGAATAAGACAAGTGGTTAAACTTGGTGTTAAAAAAGTCAAACGTCTTTTAATTTATTTAGGATAGATTGAGTAGATATTTAGTATATATGTATGCTTTTGTGTGCAGCATGTATACACATCTTCTGAATTAAAAAGAAAACACCTCCCGGTGCAGGGGCATGTGGTTCGGACGATAGAGTCATTATAAAGTACAGCTCCGTTCATCCGGCCGATATTACTTTCTCATAGAGATATCTTTTTTGTTTTGTTTTTTTTTACCTTCATCAGAATCGCCAGAGGTCGTCTGAGATGAATGTATGATCATCGTCATCGTCAATCATATCCTGTGTGACCTCTTCACTCGGCGGCATAACCGGGTGAGGGGACCCGTACATGAAATCATCCAAGGCCGGAACAATATCAGCACCACTGTTCCCCATCCCCATCGAAGACGCCGGCATCGATGGCAATGCATCCATGAAAGACCAATCAAGCGCCTCGTCGTCACCGCAGACGGCAGCTCCACTGCCGTAGTAAGTGGACGGCGGCATTGACAAGGTCGTCCTGTCACTGCTTGCTCCTCCCGCAGCTGCTGGCTGCGACGACGACGACGCCGCCGGCGACGCAACCGGCGGACTAGGCAGCAGCTGGTTAGCGTGCCTTGCAGCTTCTGCCTGGATCTGCTCAGGCGTCAGCATCGCGCCAGGGATGTGCCGGACGTTGGGCGGGGACTCGGGGAAGTTGAGCGACCCGGCCCGGGAGCCGCGGAGGCAGACGGCGGCGGCGTCGAACGCCCGCGCCGCCTTCTCCGCTGACGAGTAGGAGCCCAACCAGATCCTCTCGCGGCTGTTGGGCATCCGGATCTCCGACACCCACCGGCCCCATTTCCGGAAGCGCACGCCCTTGTAGCGCCGCTCCGCCGGCAGCCGCGGCGATCCCTCGCCGTCGCTGCGGCTTGCTCCAGCGCCATCGTCCATGGCTCGTGATGTATATATATATGTCTGGAAGTATACTTGCCAAGCTTAGCTTAGCTTGTGATCGAGTGGAAGAAGCTTGGACCTGGCGACAGAGAGATTTATAGCATAGCACATGATGGAACGCGGGATAGATGACTTAACCATCCGTGTGGCAGCAGATGGAAAAATTGGATAAGACACGCGCGACGGTAATGGTGGTCAACCCCAACCCCGCCAAGGCGCCATGGCCCATGGGTGAGAGGGGAGGGAGGTTGATGGGTGTATCAGTATCAGATAGTTTGGTACAGATACTAGAATATTATTGTACAGCTCAATATGTCAATGGGACGTATACGCGACTTTGACGAGCACGTTGTGAAAATGGAAGTGCTCAGCTGATGCAATTAATAATTGATAGCATGCTGCATGCTGCTTTTCACTGTCCAGTTTGTCTAATCGTCACATTAAAGCATATCTTTTATATATATATATATATATATATATATATATATATATATATATATATATATATATATATATACACACACATA
>Ga0182004_10003080_pt1 | contig 13167 bp, 6 predicted proteins | sample Sormic07211540_1_FD_120479 | JGI IMG/M metagenome (GOLD analysis project Ga0182004, IMG submission 120479) | Endophyte microbial communities from Sorghum bicolor roots, Mead, Nebraska, USA - 072115-40_1 MetaG | ecosystem: Host-associated > Plants > Roots > Unclassified | place: USA: Nebraska...
CATGGATTAAGGAGGGAAGCACGAGACTGTTGAGACGTTGAAACCAAGCTTCTGTTGCTGGAGAGAGCTGATTGATTTTGTGGTCTGTACGAGATCCAATTCTGCATCGTCCAGGTACAGGCAGAGGGGGGCTGTACCCTGTACTGTAGGCGCCTAGCAGCTCCAAGGGTCCGTCGGCCTGTTTGCCATTGCCATCATGCCATGCGAAATGGTGTGGGTGCAGGTTCAGCCGCTCAGGACGCTGTGAGAAATTTCAGTCCTTATCCATTGCGCAATGGCACTGCTGACTGCTCCATTTCGTGAATCGTGATAATTGGTCCGAGCAGTGTCGATGACGGCTGCTACTGGTGTGGGTGCGGCCAGAACCCAGCACGGTAGATCTGAGCACAGTGACTGTTACTGTGCTGGCACTCCTACAGTCCTAGGCCCTGCCACGCCAGCCCAGCGGTCAAATGATCGCTTCCGGAACAGCAATCAAAGGCTGACATGTTGCACATGAAAATGCATGGTCGCGTTGCGGTCCTGCGGCGCTTTGCAGTGAGTGCAGACTGCATGCAGACACTGTACGGTCGACGTAGTAACAGCAGGGCGGGCTTGGGTCATGATGGCCTACAGGCTACAACGGTGTACGTCAATGGCCAGCCCGTCTTCGGCCTGCGATAGTTACCGGGAATCATATCCGCCGGCGATCTGTAGAAATCTTCCGTTTTTCCCGGTGTTGCACATGGTCTGCCTGGCTTGGGCCATGGGCGATGATACCCATGGCGGGCCTGGGCTCTTCGTTCGCTTTCGCTCACCGTGGACGTGGGGCGGGCGGGTGCATCCGGGGCCGGGGAAGAAGGTGTGGACGGGCAGCAAACTTATATAATTGTTCAATCTACCATGCAGGATATAATCGTAAAACCAGCCTAGTCATTTGGTCAATAGAGTAATGGCATATGGTGGGTAAAAAGATCGTAAATCATGAGATCTTAACAAATCGAACTTTGAACCATATAATTGTTGTATAGACTTGAGTGACTAATCATATAAGAGTAGCATACAAATCAAAATCGAATTTTGAGAGCATTTCTAGCAGACTATCTAAATGAACTAACTATCCCCAATCTAGATAGAGGGCCTAAAATTCACTCCAGCAAACTACTTACCCCACCAAAAAGATTTGTTGGCTAACTAAATTCCCCTCTCTAACCCATTTCTCATGGGCCAGGCAGACTACCCAAATCTTCCCTCGCTCTTTCTTCCCCACGCGCATCGCTCACATGCTCGCGATCGCACTCGCTCGCTTCTCTCTGCCGGCCGCGCCTCCTCTCCATCGGCCCTGCCTCCTCCTCGCCCACCGGCGCGCCTCCACCTTGGCCATCCCCACCGGCTTGAGCAGCCCTGCCGTGACGAGGCGGCCAACCCCGACGGCACGGGCATAGCAGGCACGCCTCCCCAACCAGATCTTCTCGGCACGACCCAAATCTTGCCTTTGTGGCCTGGCAGCCGCAACTTCCCTTCATTCTCCAGCGGTCACAGCTTTACTCTGTCCTTCGGCGGCCGTAGCAGACTATGGCCGAGTTTCTCTATATGGCACAGACAAAAACTATGTGAGAGGATGACATATATAGCCCACCTCTCATTCTCTATTATGATGGATTAATTTGGATAGTACCACTGGAGTTGAGACTAAAAATTTTAATAGTATGAAAAAAGTTAGCTATTAAATAGAGTTTTAATTAGTCTGTTTTAGATAGTACTAAAATGCTTGCTTGTTGTAGGGCCGTGCAAGACAAAACCGTTGGTGTGATTGGTGTCAAATGTCTACAATCACGCACGCGCGTGCGCACACTATTCACCGGTTTACCAAACAACACACGATGAAAATGTTCAATCAACTGCAACTCGACCACACCGGACATCATAATAGTAGCCGACAACACCAGCAGCGCAGTCTTGCTGCACGTAGGTGTAGGTTATGTAGCTGCTGGCTATCCCGGCCATACATTAAAGCCTTGTTTTCCATACATTAAAGCCTTGTTTAGGCTTTGTTTAGTTCTCAAAATTTTTTTGTTTTGAGACACTATAACATTTTCGTTTTTATTTGACAAACATTATCCATTTATATACTAACTGGACTCAAAAGATTCATCTTACGATTTACAGACAAACTGTGCAATTAGTTTTTGTTTTCATCTATATTTAATGTTCCATGCATATGCCGTAAGATTCGATGTGAAGAGGAATCTTGAAAAATTTTGGCTACTTTTTGGGAACTAAACAAGGCCTTAGTTGCACCTAAAATCCAAACACATGCATTGAATATTAAATATAAATTAAAAAATAATTAATTATACAGTTTGTCTGTAATTTGTAAGACAAATCTTTTGAGTTTAACTAGTCCATAATTGAATAGTAATTGTCAAATACAAACGAAAGTGCTACGATGTCCAAATTTAAAAAGTTTTTAGATCTAAACAAGACCTAAGATTATCTCTAGGTTGAAACGATGAGACGTGATCAGGTGAATGCTTTCTTACCACCCTAGGGTCACAGGCTGTGCTAGATCAAGATCCGATTCAAAAAGTTTTTTGATCTAAATAAGACCTAAGATTATCTCTAGGTTGAAATGATCAGACGTGATCACGTGAATGCTTTCTTACCACCCTATGGTCACAGGCTGTGCTAGATCAAGATCGGACTGAAAAGTCATGGCTGAAAATACTATTCGCTGATTTATTATGAGAGAAAAACACTATTGGCTGACAATAACTGAAAATATTGTTCGCTGATTTATCGTGAGAGAAAAACACTGTTAGTTAACGGAAAAATATGGCTTATAAGACAATTATAAACCATGACCAAGGTTTAGCTAGGTGCTAGGCAGAATCTAGGCGACGACCCATTGCCTAGCGCCTAGTTGGGAGTACTTGCGCCTAGGCGCTCATAGGCGTTTTTCTAGACGTTTTGACAATCAATTAGACGTGCAATCACATAATACTTTACTTTCACTCAGTCAGAGAGGAGGCGGGGAGCAAAGGAGAGGACACGGGAGCAGCCTGAGAGGGAGGGGTGAAGAACATGGGAGAGGAGAGGAGCAGGGGAGAGCAGCTGCCAACGGAGGGGAAGGGAATTGACCATGGGACGCGGAGGGGTGCGCCGGCGGGGAAGATCTCACGCCTGATTCAATCTGCGCGCGCGTGCCCGCAGTGTCTGCCTCCACGCGGAGACCTTTGCGCCCTAGCCCGCCGCGGCAAATTTCTGCGAGCTCACGCATCCACATCCGCTTCTGCGCCGCTTCCATGCCCATCTCGCGTGCCTCCGTACCGCTTCTGTGCCCGCCACGCGTCTCTTTCGCACCCCTTAATCTCTGAGATGGGCGACAACCCACCTAGTCGAGGCAACGGGCTTCAGCGCCTAGTTGCCGCCTAGCCAAACTATGGCAATGACTGATGACAGCAAATTATCCCGAGTTCCCGACTATGTTCATGCCGTGCCTGCAACTGTTGCGGTTGATCTCATTGCGCCGGTGACCCCGTACAACTGTCAAGTGTGTGTGGTTGATCTCATTCCATCACAGCAGTCGTTTGCAGGACAATCATTCCTATGTATTGAGTCACTTTTTCTTTTTTTGCGTGAGGAAAACCACAAAAAAATACATCAATGTTTTTCTCACAACAAATCAGGAAATAATACTTTTCATAGCTTATCAACCAAGCGAAGAGCCGCACATCCAAACATTCCTAAAAAAAATCCTATGTTTTTCATTTCTCTGTTTTGCGTATGCATTCCTACTATATTCCTTAATTTTTTCTATTCATGTTTTTTTTTCAATCCTATAATCATGTGTTATAAAGAGCCTACAAATTCATAGGGGTGAGGGGCCAGACGCCTCACGGCAGAACAGGTTCCCAACGTGGTAGACCCGGATGGTGCAGGGTCACGGCCCCAGGCCGCACAAATTGCAAACAGGCAAACAGCACTGCAATGCTGCATGATATATGAGATAATGCAAGTCAGGAAAATATGCAATGGTTCTACTGCGTTCCAAACGAGTGAACTCAGAACTATCCCACACAAAATTGCGTTACTGTACAAGCCATTTCCAGATTCCCTTTCTTCCGTGTTCCATCCCATGCAGAGAACAAGTCATTCCCAGGTTCCCATTCTTCTGTGTTCCATTACATGCAGAACAGCTTGGATGCTCTTTAATTTTTTTTAAAAAAAAGGTGTTCTGTTAGATTTTACCCAGCTTCTTTGGATAAGGTTCTTTACCAGGCCTTTTTTGGTAGCTCTACTCTTCAGCCTTATCAGACTTCTGTAGTGGTAGAGATTTACCACGTCCCAGTGTAAAGCCCCTTGTTCCATCTGGCATTCTTGGTCCAGGAATAGGCTTGTTTAATGACTCAGAACCAGAACTTCCTGATATGCAAATAATATAAAGAAAACAAATTATATCATTCCCACAGTAGCAGAACTACAAAACACATGTGAGGAATTGGTTTCAGATATGCATAGGCGGAGCTCCCCATTAGGCACGGCGGGGCAGTTGCCCCACCTACTAAGAGTAGCACCGTTAGAGCAACTCTAAAAGTTTGGCTAAAATTAAGAGCTAAAATTTATTGTTTAGCTATTTTATAAAATGAAAAATTTCTTAAAAAAGAAGAGATCCACAATAGTCTTGCTATTTTATAAAATCTGATAGCCAGTGTCAATGGTTGGCTATATATGGCCACCGAAAATGAAGTATAGCCAACTTTGTATTTTTCAAAACCAGATAGCACATCTATTGAAGTCTACTTTTTGCTATACAAATTCTAAAATAGCCTCACAATAAGAATAGCCAAGTTGTTGGAGTTGCTCTTAGTACCTCCTTGTCATCCTCCCCTCCGGCCAAGCGACTAGCAATAGAGTGGCAGTGTTCAGCATCTGTGGCGATGTGAGCAGCAGCCCAGGCACAAGAAAAATTGAGAAGGAAAGAAAAATATGCCTAATAATCCTAGCCAGCCTAAGTGAAAATGGCCCACACCCCTAATCCCGTTCGATAGGTCTTTCTTGAATGAATGGACTACTATTTTCAAATGAGAGGTATCATTTATCAATTCATGTTTAAATTTGCCATAGATTAGCTATTGATGTGTGTCCTTGTGATGTCATTAGAAGTTATGTATGCGATGCGCCCCACCTAAATTTTTGTTGGAGCTCTGCAGGATATGTTGACAATGGCTATGAATTATTGAAATTTCAAGCAGCTACTTGCTGTTTTTTTACATGTTTGTCAAAATCACAGGGGAGAATCAAAGTTTTGTGCAGATAACAGGAAGTGTTCTTAAGATAACCATGCTAAAAATTCTTCTACAAGACATTGTAAAAAAATAACCTATGGAATTCCAGGTCATTACTCTAGACAAAACAGAACAAGCTGTGGTTTAGACAAATAATAACAGGAACATAAACCATCTCACTGCTCTGCAGAAAGAATATGAGAATTAACTAAGGATGCAAGAAGGGTACCCAGTGGTGTTTTTTAGGTCAGTTAACTAATTACGGTTGAATGTCACTAGTTCATTTCGCCCTCACCCAAATTACATAAAATGCCATTATAGTTCATCTGAGCAAGTTTTTAGGTCGACCCAATAACCTAAAATAATTAGAACTTGCATACCTAGGCATATAGATATAAGAATAAATTTCATGACATGTAAAAGAAAATACCATTGGTGTATCACTATGAAGGAAAATAGCATTCACTTTTTCAGTACATTTAATTGTATGAATACCTTGTTTGTTTGTATTTTGCTGCATCTGACCTTGACCTTTGTACCGTCCTTTTCGTCCTCTAGAATTTGGCTTCTGGTCATGGTGCTCAGTCTATATGTATAACCAACAGGCTATAAGCAAATATATATCTATTGCAATATTTAGGATGCAAATAATCATAATCTGTCAATTAGAAAAAAAAAAAACTAATAGGAAAAAAATGAAAAATGACTATTCAGTCCCAAACTCCCAGCATAGGAATAGTTCAAGAAAGGCCCAAACTATCAGCAAGAAAGTGAAAACAGCCAGTGATGCACTACATAAGCTATCATATACTATTTTCAAGCAAGATAACTGAACACAATCAACAGACAAAGGCAGTTAGGAGTATGGAAAATTTCAGACCTCAGTGGTAAAAACAGATTTCAAATTCTCTTTGTCCTTGGCACTCCCCACTGCATCAGCATTGGAGATCTTTTCTGAGGTTATACGCTGGTCTTCTTTTGAATGTTGATTCTGATCAATCTTTTTGGAAACTGCATCCTGATTTTCTTTTGAAGGTTTGTTATACTTTCCTGATCCCATTACGCTTTGTTTAGACAGAAGCCTGACTTTCATCCCAGTTCTCCAGTTGCTCTCATCACTTAGGACAGTAACCTAATATGACCAGAACAGATAATTGAATAAAAAATTGATTATTCTAGACTTACAAACCAAATCTATTATTAGATAGGAGATGAGCAACTCACAGCCTTCTCAGCAGCCTCCACTGCTTCATACTCAACAAGTACATGAACCTGTGCAAAATTGCTTCATTAACTTGTTTGGCAGTGATAATATAACTAACATAATCTAACAGTATTTACCAAGAAATCTAGATATAAATATGTTATTGTTTGTGGTAATTAGGAGTAGGAAGCACAATGATGAAACCACACATGTTGTTGAGATCATACCTTACTACTTAAATTGAAGTCAGGCTTCTTAGCAGTTGAAGATTCTTTCACTAATTCTGGATCATTAATTGTTACTTTCACAACTCTGAGATGTGAAAAGGTAGATTACAGTATCAGAATATATTATAAACCGGAATCAATAACATTTAAAGAAGCACATGCGACTACGAATGCCCAGAAAACATACTTGCCCACTGTACTGAATTTTTCCTGAATACTCTCCATGGAGAAATCTGGAGGTAGATTTTCAACCAAAACAGTGCTTTTCTGCAAATACAATGTACTCTCTTTAAGTTGTCACAATTCAGATACCCTAGGTATAACGCATTCCACTAAGGAGGGAATCAGCTATTTACCTTTGAATCTTTCAATTCATTGTGTGGCAGCGGATGTAACCTCCTGACCCGTTTCCCATCTGAACTTACAACCTAATATAGAATGGGCAGACAATTATGTCACCAAGATATAACACCACACATGACAATTGTACATGCATTACTAACAAACAGTAAGAAATTTGAAGTGTCAGCACAGATTGAAATTGCAAAATATTACCAGCTTTGGTGATGTCCTGAGTGCAGCTTCAATTACTGACAGGTCTTGAACAAGTTTCTTCATTCTTCTAAATGATGCGATAGTCTCAATAGGAACTATTATTAAAAAAATGCCATTAGAAGAGAGCTCATATTTGTAATACATATTGAATAATAAATCCAGTGGCAGCAAATGTCAATGTGTATTCATTCAACATAAACACAGAGCACTAAAATAATAAACAGTGATTAACTCATGTAGTCTTGTTCTTTAGCTAATGCTTCTGATTTTAATAAGCAGCAAAAAGCCACTAGTGTGCAATGGGAGAGAACCAACATGTTATGAAAATACAGCTTACATGCACCAATATCTAATGAAGAAACACACACAAAAAAGCATAAGGTATATAAAAAAGAGAGAAAAGTATTAACACGAAACCTGAATCGAAACCAACAAATATCATTATCAATACCAACAAAAACATCAGCTCACTGCAAACTATTCAGTTAAGTCCTCGCCATTGAGGACAGTAGGACACCACATAAGTTAGGCCTAGTTTGAATATCTGATTTAGATAACAGAAGAAGGCATTTTTTAGTCGACTAATATTATGACCTTGTGTAAAATTTGAGACGAGGCTAAAAAAAAAAGCTGAGAATGGGAACACTAAATACAGTGTCCCTGAAACCACTATACTGATCATAAAATTAACATCCTATTTGTGATCAACTATAGAAATTTGGTCAACTGTAGTTCTGGAAATCTGGTGTATATTAAACATCCTTTATATGCACATGCCACCCAACTCAAAGGTAGTAAACATTCAGTTTGATCAAATATGATGGGGATAAGGGACAACTCAGATGAGTAAGGTACATATCATTTCCCGGTGATGTCAAAAAGACAAAGCTACCATGGCAGAAAACCAGGCAACATTTGTCAATTCCGGGGTCAGATTTGCATATCTTCATGGTCCCACAACCAAAGATAGTATGTCTCAGTAGCACATATGAAAAAGTATCAAAGGGCTATAAATAGTTAGCAAGCACTATGTGATTGCTCAATCAGAAGATTCCACGGTCCATAATTTTCTTGGAATGGAGTGAATCAGAAATCATAAATTTGGTATTCACAGAGATCTAAACAAGCTTCTCGGCACAACTTAAAGAAAGCTGCACCAGGAGTACCAATGCAAAGGCCTCATCATAAGTACCTGTCACATTTCATCATTTTCATCTCCATTCCACATGTATGATTGCTAGGGCAAATTAAACCACTGGTGTTTTAAATGCAAGAAGAAGAAAAATTACAGGAGAACACGAGTTGCACCTTGATCAATGCTCAAGAAACGGATATTTTAAACCAAGCATCTTAGCGGAAAATAATTGTGATGCAGAACAAAATAAAACACATCCTGAACACTAAACCAGACACTCTGTTACAACTACAGTCCCATAGTCTACACAGCTAAGTAAAATATCTGAAGTAGTCAGCATTGCATTATCAGTGTCTATGCTAAAATTTATATAACCTAAGGCAACAAATACTTACCAAAGCCCTTCTTGTTCTTCTTCACATATTTCAACATGAACTCGTCTGTAGGAAGATTCTCATCGCTGAAATAGTACTCGACCTGCAAGTTGTAGAAGCGTTTCATGTTTCAGAACGCAAAGTATATCAGATAAGCACTTTACATCACACAGAAATTTAGTAGTCAACATATTGGGATTTGAGAAGAAACAGCGCATATGGGGAGAGGAGTTGCAGAGTGAAGGTCCACAGAGAGCGTACCTGCTTGACGATGCGGTCGCGGAGCTCGTCCGTGAGCACGACGCCACCACTGCCAGCCTCGGGAACCTCCGAAGAGGCGTCGTTGATGATGTCGGTCGCGACGGGTAGGGCGTCCTCCTCCACCACCTCGCCCTTGACGATGTCGGACGCGACTGGTAGGGCGTCCTCCTCCACCACCTCGCCCTTGGCGATGTCGTGCGCGACGGGTATGGCGTGCTCCTCCGCCACCTCGACCGTGGGCTGCGGCTCGTCGGACACGGTAAGGGGATCCCGCGCGACGCCGTCGAGATGTGGAGCCTGGCCGTCCATACCGGAGTGCAGGGCGTCCTCCACCTCGACAGGACGCGGCGGGTGGAGCTCGTCGCCGGCTGCAAGGGGCTCGGGCACGACGGCGTCGAGAAGAGGTGGAGCCTGGCCGTCCATTCCGGTGGGGGAGATCAGGGGAGCCGAGGCGCCGCCGCCGCTCGTAGTCGTCGGCTGGCGGCGGCTTCGGGCGGAGGCGTGCGGCCGCGGTCTCGAGGAGGTCCGGGTGGCGATCTGGGCTTACATATACCCACTGGGCAGTGCACGCAGGGGCGAGACGAGGCGAGAGGGTTTGCTTCTCGGCGGCTGAACGGCCCACTGGGCTGGCGACTTCTGTCGGTTTCTCTCAGTAGCGTCGTGGCCTCCATGGGCTCTGTGTAACCGCTTTGGGAAAAAAAAGCAAAAAGGCCTTGTTTAGTTCCGAAAAGATTTCGGATTTCGGTACTGTAGCACTTTCGTTTGTTTGTGACAAATATTATTCAATTATAGACTAACTAGCATCAAAAGATTCGTCTCGCGATTTCCAGCTAAACTGTGTAATTAATTTTTTCTTTCGTCTATATTTAATGCTTCATGCATGTGCCGCAAGATTCGATATGACGGGGAATCTTGAAAACGTTTTGCTTTTTGGGGTGAACTAAACAAGGCCAAAGTATAATTTTCTTACCTTAACTTTCATGAAAGTCCGTCTTTTCTCTCTCAACTCTGAAATCAGTCAAATCACCTCTCTCGACTTTTTGAACCCTGCCTTTTATCTCCTTAGAGTAGTTTCGAAGGCTATATTATTACAGTGAATGGTGGTTTGCTACACTAACAATAGTTTTATCTTTTTTCTTTTTTAATTATTTTGGCTGAATTTTTAAAAAAATCATAGTAAATTATAGAAAATAGTAAATTACAGTAAAATTATAAAATATAATATGGTACACATCAGTACACAATTTTTGTTGTAGCTTTAGATCTATGCTTTTCTGTAATTAATTGAAATAACTTATAGTTGCAGCTGCTATAATTATTTTGTCGAACTAAAGCATACCCATATTATATGTTGATATATAAAATCATGTGAAGTCCAATAAAATTAAATTTTTTATTTTATGAATTTTTAAAGATTCAGCCAAATAAATAAAAAAATATAAAGATAAAACCTTTATTTTGGTGAGAGCTTATATACAAAGGTATTTTTTGAAGAGTTACAAAGTTGTTTCATAAGCTCTGATTCAAATAGCCAATTTTGGTAGCTTATCTTAGGCCAGTCTCAATGGACAGTATTACTCTACGGTTTCACATGCCAACATGTCATCAAGATTGAAATGAAACCATCTATGAAATATCCCCAGAATGAAGCATTTTCACTTTGTTGTTTCCAAGGCTAAGCAAAGCATTTAATTACTACAAAATAATCGGATCACATGCAAGATGGTGAAACTATTTAGCCTCAGTGGGGATTTCATCCTGTTTCACCGTATGGGAAACAACGCCCGCGGGGTTTCACCATGGTGAAACTACTTCCTTCTCTCTCCTATCTGTTTCATGCAAAAAGTATAGCTTTGCTGACATAGCGCTCTAATAAATATGCATGACATCCTGGTGAAACCCCACTGAGACTGGCCTTATCATAAGCTAGCTGTTGTCATGTACTCTCTGCATTTTTTAAAAAAGTGTATCTTAGGCCTTGTTTAGTTCCCACCAAAATTCAAAAAGTTTTTGAGATTTCCCGTCATATCAAATTTTGTGGCACATGCATGAAACACTAAATGTAGATAAAAAACAACTAATTACACAATTTACCTGTAAATCGCGAGACGAATCTTTTGAGCCTAGTTAGTACATAATTGAACAATATTTGTCAAATACAAACGAAAGTGCTACAGTGTCAAACTATCGTAAGTTTGATTAAGTTCATGAAAAATATCAACTATTATGCATTCCAAATAGTCTAAGTCATGTTTGTATAAATGTAACATGCTGTTGTATTTTGTGCCGAAGTGCATGAGTTGCATGTTTAAGAATTAACAGAGTTAATTTAAGCCTTGGCAAAATTTTGAGATTTTGGGTACTCAAGCACTTTCATTTGTATCTAACAAATATTGTCCAATCATGAACTAAGTAGGCTCAAAAGATTTCTCAAAAATTACATGTAAATTGTGTAATTAGTTTTTGTTTTCGTCTATATTTAATACTATATGCATGTGCCGTAAGATTCATTGTGACGGTGAATCTAAAATATTTAGCAAAACTTTTTGGGAACTAAACGAAACCTTACTTAACCCGAGTTGACCGAGAGGACTACACTGATCGAGTTTAGTGGATTAACTTGGACGAACGTAAATCCAACAAATAATACAAAGTCTTATTAAGGCTTACGAAAAGTTCGGTAGGACAATTAAGGTGCATCGAGAAAATAATTAATGGACTAAGGTGCACTGGACAAATCAAAGGTAGTCTTGCAACTGAAGAAACCTTTGTGTCGGGAAAGCCGGGCAAGTGTCTGTCCTTCCCAACTTAAAAAAAAAAGAGAAACTGTGGGACCATCGTGGACCCTTGACAATTTGTTTGTGCACATATGCCCACGATGCATGATTTCTCATAGACCCCTCGAAAGAAAATGCTACTGTAGTCCCGGGACTGGATTTTTTACAGGCTGTGGCGCTGTGCATTGTCCGTGTTGTTTTCACAAGAACAGTAGCACGGCAACTATAGCACATGCTAATCCATGGTCGTGGCAACTTGGCAAGAGTTTGTTGGCTCCAACAGGTGCGGACGCCAAGAGCAACCGAAGCAGGACGGAGAATCAATGGACGTGGTAAACAAGCGCCGATTTCTCAGCTGGGGGGCATAAAAAGGCGATCAAAGCGGGTAAGGTAAGGTCGTCTGCTGTACTACCGTCTCGTGTTATGGACTTCGAGCGAAAGACGATTTTTTCCCAAGGCCTCGTTTACTTCCATCCAAAATCTAAAATTTTTTCAAGATTTCTTATCACATCGAATCTTTAGACACATACATAGAATATTAAATATAAATAAAAATAAAAACTAATTGTACAGTTTGGTCGAAATTTACGAGACGAATCTTTTAAGCCTAGTTAATCCATAATTTAGACAATAATTACTACAAACAAACGAAAGTGCTAAAGTACCGCGAAAAAATTTCGCCCAGGAACCAAACAAGGCCCAAAAAGAACCAACCCGTGATCCTTTATCGCGCCACCCCGGTAACGCTCGCCAACGCCAACTCGACCGCCGCCCGAGAGTACGATGGAGATCATGTGACCCTGGCATGGATCCTATGGTTGGACGGATCCGATAGGTATCATTGCCGTTGCCGGGAACTGGAATGGATGGAGGCATGGAGCTGCCATCTGCCCTGGCTTGACCTAGTCACCTAGGAGTACTTGTCCATGGCACGCTAGGCCTTGTTTAGTTGTAAAAAAACCAAAAACTTTTTTAAGATTTTTCGTCACATCAAAATTTACTGTACATGTATGAAACTTTAAATATAGATGAAAACAAAAACTAATTACATACTCTCTCCATATTGCAATTAGAGGTCGTTTTGGCTATGGGAGAGAATTGAGTAAAGGAAGTCGTTTTAGCCTCCATGCAAAGATGTGGACACTGCTGCCCCTGATGCTTCGTCTCCCGCGCCCACAGCCATAAAAAAAATATAAGGTCTTATTTAGATACATCAAAAAATCCAAAACTTTACAAGATTCCCTGTCACATCGAATCTTGCGGCACATGCATGAAGTATTAAATATAGATAAAAAGAATAACTAATTGCACAGTTTACCTGTAAATCACGAGACGAATCTTTTAAGCCTAGTTACTCCATAATTAGA
>Ga0182004_10003081_pt1 | contig 13167 bp, 20 predicted proteins | sample Sormic07211540_1_FD_120479 | JGI IMG/M metagenome (GOLD analysis project Ga0182004, IMG submission 120479) | Endophyte microbial communities from Sorghum bicolor roots, Mead, Nebraska, USA - 072115-40_1 MetaG | ecosystem: Host-associated > Plants > Roots > Unclassified | place: USA: Nebraska...
TGGTCGGAAGAGACCTCTGTGTAGGAGATAGCTTGGACCCTTTTGAGTAAGGTGGCTGTCTGTCCCATCGCGGCGATCAGGTGTGCGCGTATACTGGATCGGACACCCTGGCACTCGGGAGTATCAGGGAGTCGGTCCAGGTTAGCCATAGCAACAGCCACATTAGCACTTGGTGTTTGGTAGACTTGCTGATCTCCGACCATGTCGAAAGCGTCACTGAGGTTATGCGGCGCAAGTTGCCGTTCCTCGTCCGCGCGCCATCGAGCGCGGTCGGCGTTGCGCTGTTTGCGAAGCTGCTTCTACTCATTTGTTTCTCCATCGACAACCGGTTCATCATTGCTGACATTGAAGATAAGATCTCCCCGCCGAGGCGGAAAGACTGGGAAGCGAGAAAAACCCGGAGGATATGGTGGTAAATCCAGGTCGTAATCTTCGTCCTCGAAGTTTATAACCTCTGTAGGGATGGACCCTGTGCTGGAGTTTGTACTGGAAGCCTGATCGTTCGGCAGTACTTGGATTGATACCATATTGACGTAATGGCGAGCTACTCGGCTGCTCTGTCTCGGCAACCAGCCCGCCCTGTTGAAAAGGGACTGGATGTGCCGTGAGTAGTGATCGGCCGAGTTGTTTAGTCCGTAGGGAGAAATCTGGTCTGGATCTGCCTTGAGCTCGATGGACCGCCCCGTGGGGGTGGATGTTATTGTCAGAGACGTCCCCAGCTGTTCGTGTGTGACGACACGAGTTGGCCGGCAGGAGCCGAAAGAGTCTGTCGGCACGACTTGATCAGATCGGCGCGAGATCCCATCTACCAGTCAGGAGGCTTCGAGGAGCCTGAGATCGGCGCGATCAAGGGCTCGGAAAAGATCCGAGTCATCGACCTTCTTTCCCCTATTACGAGGGAGCGGAGGCCGAGTGCTCGGTGTTGGCGTGATCAGAATCGACGCCGCTGTCGTCCCAGATCGGATCTGGGTTTCTTCCGAAGTCGTGGTCGTGAGGCCGTCGCCATGAGTCATCCACATGATCTGGCCGACGGTGAACGTGAGGCCTTCAGGCACGGCCGCGGAAGCCGAAACAATGACCATCTTGTTCGTCGAGAGAGCTGTACGCACACCCCCTACCTGGCGCGCCACAGTCGACGAAAGCTAGTCGGCAGTCTACCTTGGGGTATACCCACGGTAGTAGTTTATTGGCAGACGGTGCGCAAGCTACGAACTTGATGGTGACGCAAGACACTGACAAGCTTTTTATCCAGGTTCGGCCGCCGTGTGGGCGTAATACCTACGTCCTGCGTCTGGTTGTATTGATTTGTGTTGAGATAATAATGTGTGCTAGGGGGGTCCCTTGCCTCTCCTTATATAGTCTAGAGGGCAGGGTTACAAATCTAGAAACTAACCCTAGTCGGTTACAATTGCCATAGATAGTATGATATCAATTCCTATTCTAACCGACTAGAATCCGGCTTGATCTCCACGCCTTGTTTCCTTGCACGAAACTCCGGGCAGTTGGATCAAGCCTCGGACTGTCTTTGTGATGGGCCAAGCCTCCCGACCCAAGTCTAGCCGTAAGGGCATAGGGGTTTATACCCCCACAGAAGCCAAGCCCGAGCTCTGGCTAGCGGACTACCGCCTAGCATGCCAGCTAGGCGGAGCGGATGATGACCTGCTCATCATCCGCAACTTGCCACTGCACCTAGCCGATTCGACCAGAGCGTGGCTCGAGCATCTTCCTAAGTGCATGATCTATGGCTGGGCCGACCTAGTCAGGATGTTCGTCGGGAACTTCCAAGCCACATACGTGCGCCCTAGAAATTCCTGGGACACAGGAGCTGTCGGTAGAAGCCTGATGAGTCTCTCCGAGATTTCATCAGGCGATTCTCGAAGTAGTGCACCGAGCTCCCCAACATCACAGACTCTGATGTCATCGGGGCCTTCATCGCCGGCACCACCTGCAAGGAGCTGGTACACGAGCTCGGTCGTAAGACCCCCACAAGCACAAGCCAATTGCTCAACATTGCCACCAACTTTGCCTCAGCTGAAGAGGCGGTTGGTGCCATTTTCTCTGATGGCGCTGCCAAGGGGAAACAGAAGGCCGAGACCACCGAGGCCTCGGGCACCTGCGACCCCAAGAAGAAGAAGAAGGGTCGCAAGGGGAAGTAGGGTCGGTCGGACGACAACCTGGTCGCCACGGCAGATCGCAAGAACCCCAAGTGGGCTCCTGCTGGCCCCGGTCTCTTCGACGAGATGTTGAAGAAGCCATGCCCCTATCACAGGGGACCAACCAAGCACACTCTCGAGGAGTGCACTGTCCTGCGTTGGTACTACACCGACATCACAGCCAAGGAGGGCGCTGAAGAGCCCCCCAAGGACGACGACACCCAGGGAGAAGGTTTCCCCAAGGTCAAGAACTGCCTCTTGATCTTTGGGGGACGTGCGGCTCGCCTCACCGCGAGTCAAAGGAAGCGTGAGCTCCGAGAAGTTTGCGCAGTCAACACAGCCGTGCCCTCATACCTCAAATGGTCGGAGAGCACAATCACGTTCGATCGGCAGGATCACCCGGATCGGATCCCCAACCTCGGGAGCTATCCACTGATCGTCGATCCCATCATCATCGAGACTCATCTCTCCAAGGTGCTGATGGATGGAGGCAGCGGCCTCAACATTCTTTACGCCAAGACTTTGGCCCTCATGGGGATTAGCAAGTCTCGCTTGAGGAGTGATGCATCACCATTCCACGGAGTGGTGTCGGGACATCGCGCCCATCCCCTCGGGCAGATCGACCTGCCCGTCTGCTTCGAGACCCCCGACAACTTCAGACGGGAGGTCCTCACTTTCAACATGGTCGGGTTCCCAGGAACCTACCACACAATCCTGGGACGACCATGCTACGCCAAGTTCATGGTCGTCCCCAACTACACCTACCTCAAGCTCAAGATGCCGGGTCTGAACGGCATCATCACCATCAGCACAACGAGCCAGCACGCCTACCAATGCGACGTCGAGTGCATTGAGGAGGCTGAGGCTCTGGCTGAGTCCCCGTCCATCATCACCAGCCTCGGTGATGGCGATCAGGACATCCCCGACCCCAAGCGTCACGTTGGGAGCTTCGAGCCGGCGGAGGAGACCAAGCTCGTCTTCCTCGACCCCGAGGCCTCTGAAGGTAAGGCATTGAGGATCAGCTCGAGCCTCGACCCCAAATAGGAAGCAGTGCTCGTCGACTTTCTCCGTGCGAACACTGACATATTTGCGTGGAGTCCCTCGGACATGCCGGGCATACCGAGGGAAGTCGCCGAGCACTCCTTGGACATCCGAGCCGGCCATTGGGGAGGAGATCCACAAGCTGCTAGCAGCCGGATTCATCAAGGAGGTATTCCATCCCGAGTGGTTAGCCAACCCTGTACTAGTCAAAAAGAAAAATGGGAAGTGGAGGATGTGTGTAGACTATACTAGTTTAAATAAAGCATGTCCCAAAAACCCTTTTCCATTACCTCATATCGACCAGATAGTTGACTCAACTGCGGGGTGTGAGACTTTGTCTTTCCTTGATGCTTATTCCGGATACCACCAAATCAAGATGAAAGAGTCCGACCAGCTCGCGACTTCTTTCATCACCCCTTTTGGAATGTTTTGTTACGTAACCATGCCTTTTGGCTTTAAGAATACGAGGGCTACATATCAGCGATGTATACTCCAGGTCTTCGGAGATCTCATAGGCAGAAAGGTAGAGGCTTACATAGACGACATTGTAGTCAAATCCAAGAAGGCAAACGGCCTCGTGGCCGACTTGGATGAGACATTCGATGCCTCAGGGCTAAGGGAATCAGACTAAACCCCAAAAAATGCGTTTTTGGGGTCCCCCGGGGCATGCTCCTCGGGTCCATAGTGCCTGAGCGAGGGATCGAGGCCAACCCCGAAAAGGTCTCGGCCATCGCGAATATGGGCCCAATTCGTAACCTAAAAGGAGTACAGAGAGTTATGGGATGCCTAGCTTCCCTCAGTCGTTTCATCTCTCGTGTCGAGGAAAAAGGATTACCTCTGTATAGGTTACTTAGAAAATCCGAGCATTTTTCTTGGACCCCCGAGGCCCAGGAAGCCCTTGACAAGCTCAAGGCTCTGCTCACTAACCCTCCCATCTTAGTACCCCCCGCCGAGGGGGAACCATTGCTTCTCTATGTCGCAGCCACCGATCAGGTGGCCAGCGCAGCTATCGTGGTCGAAAGAAAGGAAGAAGGGCACGCCCTACCGGTCCAAAGACCGGTGTACTTTGTTAGTGAGGTACTATCCGACACAAAGACCCGATACCCCCAAATCCAAAAACTACTCTACGTGGTAGTCTTAGCCCGACGCAAACTCCGCCATTACTTTGAGTCTCATCCAGCCTCGGTAATATCATCTTTCCCTCTGGGAGAGGTGATTCAAAACTGAGAGGCTAACGGCAGAATTGCTAAGTGGGCTATAGAGCTCATGGGTGACGGGATCACCTATGAGCCCCGGAAGGCTATAAAGTCCCAAGCTTTAGCAGATTTTGTAGCTGAGTGGACGGGAACCCAACTCCTTCCGCCACAGATCCAGTCTGAGTGCTGGACCTTGTACTTCGACGGTCCCTGATGAAAACTGGGGCCGGCGCAGGCCTCTTCTTCATCTCACCCCTCGGGGTAAGGATGCGATACACAATCCGCCTCCATTTCCCCGCCTCAAACAATGCGGCGGAGTATGAGGCCCTTGTTAACGGTCTCCATATCGCGATCGAGCTTGGGATCAAGCGGCTCGACGTCTGAGGCGACTCCAGACTCATCATCGACCAAGTCAAGAAAGAGTCCAGCTGCCACGACCCCAAGATGGATGCGTATTGCAAGGCAGTACGGCGCCCGGAGGAAAAGTTTGACGGCCTCGAGCTTAACCACATGTTAAGAAAATACAATGTGGCCGCCGACGCGCTTGCCAAAATGGCATCCGAGCGGGCCACGGTCCCTCCAGATGTCTTCGTCAGCGACCTCTACGGGCCTTCCGTCCACTACAAAGACGACGTGGGCTTGGATCCACCCCCAGGCGGCTCGGGTCTCGATCCCGAGGCCTCCACGGCTCATGAGCCGGAGGCCATGGACATTGAGCCCGAGCCCCCTGCACCCGATGACTTGCCGGACTGGCGCTACCCACTACTGCAACGCCTCGTCGACGACACTCTACCCTCAGACCAAGCTGAGGCACGATGTGTAGCTCGTCGCGCCAAGTCTTTCTTACTTCTCGACGGAGAGATGTACAAGCGCAGCCCCTCGGGTGTTCTTATGCGCTACATCACTCGTCAGGAAGGAATCAAGCTCCTTGAAGACATACACTCGGGGCTTGTGGCCACCACGCCGCGCCTCGGACGCTAGTAGGAAACGCCTTCCGACAAGGCTTCTATTGGCCTACCGCTGTGGCCGACGTCACGCAGATCGTGCGGACCTGTGAGAGATGCCAGTTCTATGCTCGGCAGATTCATCTCCCCGCTCAGGCTTTGCAAACGATCCCCATCACTTGGCCCTTTGTTGTCTGGGGCCTCGACCTTGTCGGGCCTCTACAGAAGGCGCCTGTGGGTTTCACCCACTTGCTTGTCGCAATCGACAAATTCTCCAAGTGGATTGAGGTCCGACCCATTACAAGGACTAGTATAATGCACGTGCTAACGCTACGGTAATATTTTGCTATGGTTGAAAAATTAGCTACAGCTTGCAGATACAGATAGCGATAGCGAAAGGAAGTCATTTGATTAATAGCGGGTGGGAGGAAGATGTGGGCTGGTAAAAAGTTTATTGGTGAGAAAAACACCATGTGGAAGAGGGCATCACGAGGTAATTGATCGGCAGGAACTCATAAGACTTGTATATGATAATTGCAACTGGTTGATATAAAAAAGGAACACCTTGATTTAACCATAACTCTCAAAATATAACCATTCTAGATGGGCATTATCTAATAAATTAAATCATGAGCATACAATCGGCACCTAGAAAACTCACCCTCAATATGGCGGCAGGTGTGATTAGTTGCTTGCTGCCAGTGTATGCCTCCACCATGAATGTCTTCTGTTTTATCCTTGAGCACAGAGTTCTTCAACCTCTCCGCCACGAAATTAGTTCCAAGAACTTGTCCACAAGCTCATGAATGACCACAGCCTGTATGCATCCATGAAGTTGCTTTGAACCCCTGAGATCCTGTGAAGCCGGGCAGGCGCAACTTGATCTCCAACCATGAGGCAACTGCAGAAATAGAAGCAGAAAACAACATTATTCAGTTACACATACAAGCATGTACAAATGAAAGTGCCAACAACACCCACAGATGCACCAAACCAGATAAAAGGTAAAATATGTCTAGTGTAAGCTAGAACTTGTTTGAATTATTTTTTTACTCCTTTATAGAAAAGAGTCCATCTGTTTGTAGTTTCCTTCTTGTTATCCAATCACACACACAAACTTATACACGCCTGAAGGAACCAACTCTCATTTACACAAGCAACTGCACCTTTTACATAGAAATTTGCTAATTAACTTACCAAAGAAAAAATATTATCTACAGGTATTAGAAGATACTGAAATTTCATTCTCTTAATATTAGAGAAATTATATCCCATAAAAAACAAAATACTATATAGTATTTCTATGGCTTAAAGAACGGTTCTTTTGTTCTTACAATTCTATTTCTATGGCTATCACATATGACATCCTTCCAATTGCATGGGTCTGTATCTTGCTCACACCAATTTAGAAAGACTTCATCTGTTTGTAGCTTCCTTCTTGAAGGCAAGAAGTGCTTCACCTAAGGAGTGTTTGCATTTTGGACAAGCAAAAAAAAAGTGCCACAAATAGCAGCTATAATCATCACATACCATCTGAACTCAGTATTCTTGCCTCATGAGCAACAAGTTGTAGAATTATCAAAATGGATAGGTAGCTGGGTTGTTTATTCAGGAAAAATCCCATTGATAATCAGTTGGTGAAACATAAGCACATACTATTCCAGTTTTTAGATGTCATTGATAAAGCATGTTGGCATGCATCTTCAAATAAGAAATGGATTTAACAATGACGTCACTCATTGAGTGCTCAAATAGATTTCCAACCATGGAACACGAACAATCATAAAGTTAAAATTAACAAGACAGAATCACAACCAGTAAAATTGTAGGAAATAAAGCATGATGAGATAAAAAAACATGCAGCAGATCAAATGCAGCACACATCAACGGTCTTACAATGGGAAATTAATTAGAATCTTGATTTGCCTATGAATAATTGCTTCAGAGATACAAACCTTTTAAGGGGATAACAACGGGGACGAACCACAAGCCTCAGTTTGACCTGTTGGCATCCATAATCTGTTGACATCCTTCCTCTAAGCTGACCACAAGGATATGTATTCTAAACTCCACAAAAACTTAACCATTTTGCATTTGCAATAATAAACTGCAACTAAAAGACAGAAACAAACACAACAGTAACACCAAAATTATTTAACGTCTGATTTGCCAGCAGTATAAGCGCCTACAAGAGGTGCGACCTGAGCCCCGGCAGCAGCCTGCGCGCGTTGGTGTCGAGCAAACCCCCAATCTGGTCAGGCAAATTGGCGAGGTCATCCGGGTAGAAAGGCGCGACGTGGGCAAGGAACAGCGCGAGGTCCCCGAGCTCCTTGGCCATTTCCCCGCCACCTCCCGAGGACGAGGTCGCAGCCACCGCCGCCTGCTGCTGGAAGAGGAACACCGAGGACTCGAAGTGGCGGTGGAGCTGGCGGAGCTCCTCCTCATAGCCCTCCGGGTCACGCTTCATCTTCGCCTGGAGCACAGGTAGGTTATGCGGCTGGCCAGCCCCGCTTGACGTGGAGGCGGTGGCCGCCTCCGGCATGAACGCCGGCGTGTGCTTGCGCGGCATCGGCGCGGGAAAACAAACGTCCGAGGTCTGCGCCGCCGTCGGTGTGCTAAAACCCTAGGCGTGACAGTGGAATCAGGGGCCGAGTGACGTTGGCAATGGCATGCGGCAGCACCGCACCTAGAGAAAAAAAGGAAAAACATAAATCAATTAATTATGTCATCGTGACGGTGAAGAGGCCGAAGACGGCTGTCACAGCGCCGGGTGGCGCCCTCCATCTCGACGGTGCCGTCAGAGGCGAGCATAGAGGCTAGTACGGCACCGTCAGCGTGTGGGAGGAGGGGCGGCGGGGGTGCAGGGAAGGGGAGCGGCCTGCATGACGGAGAATCACGTTCAGGGCATGATGGGATGGAGAGACACAATCTCCTCATTGGCAGGGGGCGGTTACCACACATCCGACGACCTGCGCAGGCTGCATTAGGCGACAGGGCCTCAAGGAGTCAAGGGCGTAAAATGGGCGCAAGAAAATAAAATGAGCTCCGAGCAGGAATCGAACCTGGGCTAAGTGATGCATTGCGTGAGTTTGGAGGGGTAAGCTATGTTGAAGCCTGGCATCATCCAAATAACGTCGGCCCTTAGATTGTGCTGGAGTCTTTAAAAGAGGATTAGGAGCCATTGATCTTAATGATGTTTAAATTCTGGGTACAAAATCTTTGGTACATAGTGGTTGGGCTGTCTCAGCTGGGGACGCAATCCTGGGTATACCAAGCATAATTTTGATTGGTCCATTATAGTATAGATCAAGGCCGAACAAGCAGTGCTATTTTTCACGGAAATCATCCACCGATTTGGGGTGCCCAACTCCATAATCACTGACAACGGCACACAGTTCACCGGGCGAAAATTCCTGGAGTTCTGCGACAGGCACCACATACGTGTGGACTGGGCAGCAGTCGCTCACCCAAAGACCAATGGTCAGGTGGAACGTGCCAATGGAATGATCCTCAACGGTCTAAAGCCCAGAATCTTCAATCGGTTGGACAAGTTCAGAAAAAGGTGGCTCAAGGAGTTACCAGCCCGTGATCTGGAGTCTAAGGACTTCCCGAAGCCGAGCCACAGGCTTCACCCCGTTCTTCATGGTTTATGGGTCGGAAGCTGTGCTTCCAACAGACCTGGAGTACGGGTCTCTGAGGGTACAAGCTTACGACGAAAACAGCTGCAAGACATTCCACGAAGATGCGCTAGACCAACTAGATGAAGCTAGGGATGTAGCCCTCCTACATTCCGCCAAGTACCAGTAGGCCCTCCGACGTTACCATGCTCGACGAGCCCGAGGCCGAGCCTTTCAAGTCGGCGACTTGGTGCTGAGGCTCAGGCAAAGCAATAAGGGTCGTCACAAGTTCATGCCTCCCTGGGAAGGACCCTTCGTCATCGCCGAAGTCCTCCGACCCGGCACTTACAAGCTCGCCAACGAAGCAGGGGAGGTCTTCAAAAACGCGTGGAACATAGAACAGATACGTCACTTCTACCCTTCGAATTTTGTAAAAATATCCATTTGTTCATTTCCTCAAAAGAATAATGGAAATTCAAATTATATGGTTGTTTCTTTTTAGAGAGTAAGCCTCGGCTCTGCCTTGCAGAATCCGAGCCTCCCTCGGGGGCTACATGGGGGGAACCCCCTGTGGCAACTCCAAATCTTCTTTCCTTTCTTTTTCGCGCAAGTTAAAGCGCCCCGACCCAAGGTCCTTCTTTTGTTTCCTAAAAGAATTTGAAAGGCCGTAGATCCATCTGCTAAATCTTAAGAAGGTGTGAGCCCGAGGAAAGATCCACGCCCACTGGCTAGGACGACCACCACTCACCCCCTAGGATCGGGAGACGGATCCGAACTTCCAAATTACTAAGGAAACATAAAAAGACTTAGGCTCGGGATGCTCTGACTAATGCAGACCCTAAGAGGCTCGCCCGACCCCGCGCTGCCGAGGTCGGGTCGGCACAAGGAAAAAGATAACAAAAAAACATAAAGGAAATCCTAAAAAGAACAATCATATTAACATTCATATTAACATTCGATATCAAGTTTCATAAAAAACAAGGCCTATCGGCCCTTGATGATCTTAAAACAAAAAGAAAAAACTAACTACAAGGGCCTCATTGTCCTGATTCTCCAGGCCCCTATGCTCCGAGGGGGGGAAGCTCCACTTCGGCGTCAAAGAAGGCGGCCAGGGCGTCTCCGGGGCGTCCGTGGCGTCACCAAGCTTCTGCAGCTCCTCCTGGGCCTCTGCCTCGTCGTTAGGGAGGACATAGCCCTCACAAACCGCCGGCAAATCGATGCCGACATAGTGAGAGCTCACCACCGCCAGGGCCTTTTTCACCCCGGCGTGGAGCGCCTCCCTCATCCTCTCCCCGGCCCGGGAGTACAGAGCCTCGACACGGCTCCACAAAGACGACCCCGATGCGCTCGCTGCTACCCCGAGCCCCTCACATGCCGAGGCGACCACAGCCTCCAGAGCCGAACGGTCCGCCACCTCGGCATCTAGGGACTTCTGCAGGGCGTCGGCAGCAAAGGCTGCCTCAGCCACTTTCTTCTCCAGCTCTGTCAAAAAAACAGAGCGAAAAGACGAAAGTCAGGAAAATAAACCCAAAAGTTAAAGAAGCAAAGATAAAGAACCGATTCTTACCTTCCGCACGCTTCCCATTTTCCGCCGAGCTCCGATGCCAGAGGACCACCTCGCACTGAGCCGCGGAAAGATCGGCCTGGGTTTGGTTAAGGACAAGGTCTTTCTTGGCAAGCAAAGCTTCCAACCGAGCGACCTCGCCCTTGTACCTCTTGGCAGCAGCAATCTGCTCTTGGGACTCCTGGGTAAGGTCGCTGACCCTCTTCTCCAAGGGAGCAACCTTTTCCCGGGCTTCCCGAGCCTCGGTCGCGAGATCCGAGCATTTCTGCCGAAGCTCGGCAGAAACCTCGCACTCCTTCGCGAGTTCTCCCTCGGCCGCCTCCTGTGCAGCTCTCTCGTCGTCGCAGGCCGCCCAGGCGTCTCGCTCCCCACGGAGGAATATCGATTTCTCCAAGGATGCGGCTTGGAGCGCCTGCACAGAATTAGGAGTTATGTGAGGAATCAGTCCGAAGACATAAACAAACAATGCTTCACCAAAAAGGGACGGAGACCATACCTAGGCGAACTTGAACATGTCCCGGCTCACGAGCTCGGACGCCCGGTTAAGCGCCTCGACGCTGGCGCGCCCGCACTCCTCAAGGCCCCGCCAGAGGTAGGCCTCTGACGGGTCATCCAGCACGAACCTAGCCCTCCCCTCCGGATCGTCAGGGTTGGGCCAGACCACGGGACTCTAGCTCCAGGCCATGCTACCTCCTCCCTCCCTTGCAGGGGCCTCAGGTCGGGTCGGCCCCTTCCCATGAGACCACTCGGGAGGCACCACGCTCAGCGCCACCTCGGCCCGGCCCACCTCGGCCTGTCCAGGATGACCCTGACCCTGACCCTCCTGGCTAGCATCCCCCGAAGGGGGAATAGCCCTGAGGGCCAGGACCGTCCCCTCCGGCTCTTGGGGCCTCGGCGTCCCCGCCTCCTTCTCCGAGGGATGTGGCGTCTTCCGCCTCGTCTCCTGCCCCCCTTCCTCGTGGGAGAGCTCGCCCTCTTCGCAGCTCAAGGGGGGCGGCGACCTAGGCCACGCTGACCCAGGGGTCGATTGAGCCCCCCTCTTCACGGCCTTCAGGGGTGCGAGCCCCACTGAAGCCACCTTGTGCTTCCGGCTGATGAGGAGATAACGCCAGTTAGAAGAAAGAGAAAAACAAAAAATCAAAAGAAAGATAAAAAAGCTAGTACATAGCTTGCTCGAGGGGCGGCACTCTTCTGAGAGCTCGGAGCTCCCTGGGTGCCTCCCGGAGCGCCGAGGGTCGTCGGGCGGATCCCTGTCTCCCAGCGGTTGGCACGGGGGCTTCAACGGTGGCCTCGGCCCGCGGTGCCTCTGCCGAGCCTTCCACCTCCGCCCCTGCCGATGGGCGGGGCTCAGCTAGGCCCTTCGGCGCCACTGGCTATGGGGGCATCTCGGACCCGCCGCCCGGCGCCCTTTCCCCCTCTTGGGGACCCGAGGGGACAGAGCCCTCTCGTGGGGCGCCGTCCTCTTCATCGTCCACAATGATATAGGGGGCGATTCTCTCGCCCCCCGATGCTTGAGACCCCTCTGGGGCCTCAATCCCCCCACCGACAAGGGGGATCACTTCATCCTCGTCCTCCTCGTCCGCCAGCTCGTTGAGCCAGTGCGTATCTCCCCCGCCCTCTACCTCCGAGACCGAAGTCTCGGGAGACTCGGGCGCAGGGAGCCCCGCCTTCTCAGCCTCGCGGCGGTTCTTGTCGACGGTCTCACGGCGCTGCGCCTTCCTCGCGCTCTTCGCCTTCTTCGCCTCCTTGGTCTTCTTTTACTCCTCGTTCGGGGCCCGATTCTTGGCCCGAAGCTCCTTGTCCTCCGGGACTGGGGGCAGGGAGTCCTTGACGATCCCCATTCCCTGCAAACGAGCGGCAATCGAGGCTGAGGCAAGGAAGAAGGAAAACGGGCGCAAAATCAAAGACAAAAGCAGCGTCTTACCAGAGAAATGTAGCCCTTCTCGGGGCGCATCGGCACCACCCGGGAATCCTTAAGATCCGGGTGCGTAGTCCTCGAGACCCGGGTGGTTATGTCCGTCGCCAACACTGGCGCCTCCAGCATCCGCGTCCCGACCCAGGGGACCTCTCGGGTCATCTCCCACATGAATGCCCGCCGCTGCGCCAGCGGTAGCAGGCTCCGCTTATGGAACGCCGCCGCCACCGTGGCCGCAGTAACCCCGGCTTGACGAAGCTTCTCGAGCCCCGTAAGAAGGGGACCGAGCCTCTTCTGGTCCTCCGCAGGGGCGCCCCACCCCCACTTATCGGGGCACTCGACCACCATCTTCCCGGTGTACTCCGGGAGTAGCCCACCGTCATTCCGGAGGTAGAACCACCCGTTCTGCCACCCCCAGTTGGACGTTGGCATATTGCTCAGGATGTATAGGTGGGAGCACGACTGGCGGAGCTGCAACGTACAACCACCAGCCCACCGGGGCTTCTTCTCCCCTCCCTCATTGCGGGAGGACATCTCTGCCTTGAAGAGGTGGAGCCAGAGGTTCCAGTGGGTAGGGACTCCTAGGAACCCTTTGCACACCATGGCGAAGACGGCCGCCTGCTGAAAGGTCCTAATATGGCTAGAGGGGGGGTGAATAGCCTATTTAAAAATCTACAAACTCACTAGAGAAAAAGGTTAGTAAATAACAAAGCGAAGCTTTTTGCTCTAGCTCTAAA
>Ga0182004_10003082_pt1 | contig 13164 bp, 21 predicted proteins | sample Sormic07211540_1_FD_120479 | JGI IMG/M metagenome (GOLD analysis project Ga0182004, IMG submission 120479) | Endophyte microbial communities from Sorghum bicolor roots, Mead, Nebraska, USA - 072115-40_1 MetaG | ecosystem: Host-associated > Plants > Roots > Unclassified | place: USA: Nebraska...
AAACACAATTTTGCATAGAATGACATGGCTCAAGATAGATGATGATCATGATATGCTTTGAGTGGATGATGATGCTCATGCTATGCACATGATCAATGCAACCATAACACTGGGGTGTTACAATAGCCAGCAACCGTCGAATACGGGAGCAGCTCGAGCGAGCCGACGAGCCTCGAGCGCAAAAGCGTTTCCCGCCGCCTGTCGCAGGTACGGAAGTCAGGGCATTTAATGCGACTACCATGCTCCCACCTAAACCGACAGTCATGGGAAGCATGATAGGGGAACAAGCACCCGTCAAATCTCTACTTTTCCCAGCTTTATCCCCAGGATTGGATAAAGGTACGACTCGGCATAGTGCTACAGACATAACATCCCATCATGGCACCCCTCGAGAGAAACGAAGTCAACGCTCTCATGAAACCAGGCTGCTCGTGCTGTCCGACCCTCAAGCGGACACATTCCTTCCCAGGAAACAAATTGGGCGATGGAAGTCAGCGCTTCAGCCATCTGGGACGTGACTACTGCCACAACGTACAAGCGTGCTCGCACCTAAACCAATATGAGATGATGTACAGGAGTTGAATTCAGGAACTGTACGCACCATCATCACCAAAGTACCCCGTAACAAGATGGCTCGAGGCCATGCTGGTACGGAAGCCTCGAGTAGGCTAGCGCCATACCCCTATCAAGGCTTATTCTAATGCCTACACCCTGTAACCTAGGTCTCCCCTTGGAACTATAAAAGGGGATGCTGAGGACGATATACGCATCCAAGACAACGCATAGAACACAGCTCATACACCACCATCGTCACCAGCCAAGACTTAGAACCCTTGGCCCCATCCATTTGTATTCACCCTTGCACAAGCACTTAGGTGCAAGATAATACAGTCTCCTCCCCCACTAGACGTAGGGCCTTCTCTTGCCCGAACTAGGATAAATCTTTGTGTCATTCTTGTGTCACCATCTAGAAAAGGAAGCACGCACACAAATTCACTCATTGGTGTCACCCCTCAGGGTCAAAACACCGATAGCTGGCGTGCCAAGTAGGGGTCCTGCGTGTTACTACCGATTTCCCATCTCTTTCCGGATGGCAACTCACGTCTCGCCGATCCCCTGCTCCACGGTGATTTGGTTTGGGAGCCTCGAGTTCATGTCCATCGGCTTTGGCTATGACATGATCCTACTCTCCATCAAAGGACCAAGAGGGGCTCGTGTCATGCCCACACAATCAAAGGCTCTGAGACGACCTCGCCACCATGCTTCCCTACCCAAGAGGAGGCGTGGCTAGCATCGCCACCGCCCCACCGTCGCAACACGATCATCACCTCGTACGGGACGGGCAACGGTGGAGGAGCTGAAAGCTCCACGCGTCGAGACCATAGTCACGACGGCCAGACGACATAGCCACCGCGTGACGGCATCAGGCGGTAGCATGCCCCGCGCACCCTCGCCACCATCTGCACAGCTACCACATGGCCTGTTTGCCGCTAGGCGGATGTACCTGTTCGGCTTGGACAACGCTGCGACGTCGCTCGCTAGGACAATATGTCCCAGTGCTAGGACGTGCGTGGAGCGACCACTGGTCCTCCTGCATGACACAGACATGTAGCTGAGCAGCCTAATTTCCCCTAGAGACGCGGGCTTGGACGCCTAGGACCTGGGCGGTACACCATCACCACACTCAGACAGCAGTTGGCGGAGGAGGGGCGCGGATGTTTCTACACCGCTGAGCCAGACCCCGACTCTAATTCTGACAGCTATTACCCTACCAGCAAATGCTTCAACGTCGACGGGGCCGTGGCCAGTACAGATGACACAGAGGATTCCGTCGCCGGCGCCCGAGCTCCCACTGCAGGGGAAGATCCTAGGATACCTGGGAACGACGGGCAGGCAGACCCACCACCCCACGACGACAAAGCTGCACAACTTGCGCAGCTGCGAGAGCTGAAGGCCAAGCTAGATGAGGATTGCGAGCGCCTCAGCCAGCTAGAGCAGGCCCTCGAGCGAGACCAGCCGCACCCGCACGACGGGGCGCGTGGTCGGGCTTGAGAGGTGTAACGATAGATTGTCGGAGATGAGGAACGTGAACCGCTCGTCAGCCGCTTCCCTCGAGCCAGTCAGAACATCGTGGCAGCAATCATGTTGTTACGTAACATGCCCAAGCCCTCAAACTCCCAGGCATGACGCATTCAAGACGAGGTGCAGGGTCTACTCCATGTGGCGGCAGCTCAGCAAGCCAAGAGCTCAGCCTCTCGACGTCGAGGGGTAGCCACGGAGAAACGCGTCGAGCCAGCCCGAAACGACAGGAGGTATCGGTTCATCAAGAGCCAACGCCTCGAGGCAAAAGAATGGTGCTCGTGAAGGAGCGCCTCGTCGATAATCGAGGATAACACTATGCTCGACATGACATCAATGAGCATCGCCGCCGTAGATACGGGGACGCAGAACAACGTGGCTACAACGCTCACCGCGGCGGGCGTTATGACACTGACGAGGATCGGATGGCCCTAGAACCACCGGGCCCTCGAGTCTTCAGCAAGGCAATCCGCAGCACGCCGCTGCTGAGCCCGTTTCGACCCCCGACCAGCATCACCAAATACAACGGCGAAACCAAGCCAGAACTGTGGCTGGTAGATTTCCGGCTGGCATGCCAGTTGGGAGGCGCTCGAGGAGACGATCGAGCCATCATTCGGCAGCTACCGCTCTTCCTCTCCGACACTGCTCGCAGGTGGCTCAACGAGGTCCCTGCTAAGCAGATCCCAGACTGGACTGACCTGGTTTGGGTGTTTGAAGGAAACTTCAAGGGGACTTACATACGTCCTGGCAACTCATGGGACCTCAACAAGTGCAAGCAGAAATCTGGAGAATCTCTACGAGAGTATGCTCGATGCTTCTCCAAGCAGCGCACCAAGCTCCCACACATTCCTGACCACGACGTCATTTTGGCTTTCGTCTCGGGCACCACTTGTAAAGATTTGATACGAGAGTTAGGCCGAAATCATCCACAGACCATCAACGAGCTGGTGGACTTAGTGGCAAACTACGCCGCCGACGAGGAGGCGGTTGGTGCTTTCTTTAGCCATGAGAGCGGCAAGGGGAAGGCTCCAGCGGACGACAACGAGGGCCCAAGCAGGGGGCTCAAAAAGAATAAGAAGACGAAGAAGATCAAGCGGGAGGCCCTCGATGATGATTTTGTCTCCGCTGTCGATCACAAGAAGCCTCGAGGCCCCCCAGAGGGGGCCATCTTCGACAAGATGCTCAAGTAGCCCTGCCCTTACCACAAGGGAGGGGCTAATCACAAGCTCGACGACTGCCGCATGCTGAAGAACTACTTCGACAGCCTGGGGCTGAAGAAGGACAATCAGAGGAATGATAAAGACGATGGCAAGGGCGGAGAAAAAGACGATGAGGGGTTCCCCGTCGTCCACGACTGTTACATGATCTACCGTGGACCCTCGACACAACTCACCTTGAGACAACGCAAGAGGGAGTGTCGCAAGGTCTTCACATCAAGGATGGTAGTGCCACAGTATCTCAACTGGTCGAGCGCCCCCATCACCTTCGACCGTGACGATCACCCCGATAGGGTTGTCGCTCCCGGTGTCTACCCGCTCATCATCGACCCCATCATCATCGACACTTGGCTTTCGAAGGTGTTGATGGACGGCGGTAGCAGCCTCAACATCGTCTACCGCGAGACACTCGATCTCTTAGGCATCGAGAGAGCACAGCTCCAGCCTAGCCCCGGCGGCTTCCTTGGTGTCGTACCAGGGAAGAAGGCGTTACCGGTAGGTCGAATCGACCTGCCGGTCTGTTTTGGCATGGCGGCCAACTTCAAAAAGGAGACCCTCACTTTTGAGGTGGTGGGTTTCCGGGGCACCTACCACAACATCATCGGGCGCCAAGGATATGCCATGTTCATAGCAATCCCCAATTACACTTACCTGAAGCTGAAGATGCCCGGGCCAAAGGGAGTCATCACCGTCAGCTCCTCTTTCGGGCACGCATACGAGTGCGACGTCCAGTGTGTCGAATACGGGGAGGCAGTCGAGAGCTCCATCGAGCTCGCCTCAAAGCTCGAGGCCCTTGTTGCTGAAGCTACAGAGCCCAAGTGCCATGCGGGCAGCTTCGAGCAAGCAGAGGGCACGAAGAAAATCCTGCTCGACCCCAACGGCTCCGACGACAAGGTGCTGACGATCAGCTCCAACCTCGACCCCAAATAGGAAGCCGTGCTCATCGACTTTCTCTGTGCAAATGCCAACATGTTTGCATGGAGTCCCTCAGACATGCCTAGCATTCTGAGGGAAGTTGCCAAGCACTCATTGGAGATTCGAGCCGGTTCCAAGCCAGAGAAGCAACGCTTGTGCCACTTCGATGAGGAGAAGTGCAAGATCATTGGCGAGGAGGTCCACAAGCTTTTGATGGCCGGATTCATCAAGGAGATATATCATCCTGACAGGTTAGCAAATCCTATATTAGTTAAGAAAAAGAATGGGAAAATGAAGATGTGTGTCGATTATACCAGTTTGAATAAAGCATGTCTGAAAGTTCCCTTGCCTTTGCCATGCATCGATCAAATCATTGATTCCACCGTGGGATGTGAGACTCTTTTGTTCCCTGATGCTTATTCCGGTTATCATCAAATAAAAATGAAAGAGTCCGACCAGCTCGCGACCTCTTTCATCATGCCTTTTGGGATGTACTGCTACATAACCATGCTCTTTGAGCTTCGAAACGCCGAGGCGACGTACCAGCGGTGCATGCTCCATGTATTTGGAGAACACATAGGTCAACGGTCGAGGCGTACGTCGTCGACATCATCGTCAAGTCAAAGAGATGAGGCAACTTGATTCTGGACCTCGAGATCACCTTTAGCTGTCTGCGCGCGAATAAAATCAAGCTCAACTCCGAGAAATGTCTCTTTGGCGTGTCTCGAGGCATGCTCCTAGGGTACATAGTCTCCCAACGCGGCATCGAGGCCAACCCCAAAAAGGTCATAGCCGTCGCCACGATGGGGCCGATTCAAGACGTCAAGGGCGTACAGAAAGTTACAGCCTGCCTGGCGGCGCTGAGCCGTTTCATTTCGAGGCTGACAGAAAAAGCATTGCCTTTGTACCGGCTCTTGAAGAAAGTTGAGCGCTTTACCTGGACTATCGTGGCTGAAGAAGCCCTCGACAAGCTAAAAAGGATGCTGACCACCGCTTTGACCCTAGTGCCTCCTCGACCCGCAGAACCTCTGCTTCTATACGTCACGGCAACGACCCAGGTCGTTATCGCGGCCATGGTGGTCGATAGGCTAGAGGAAGGGCACGCGCTACCAGTTCAGCGGCCGGTCTACTTCATCAGCGAGGTACTCTCGTATACAAAGGTATGATACCCCCAGGTTCAAAAATTGATTTATGCTGTAATTCTCGCCCGACGCAAGCTACAACATTATTTTCTCGGCCACCCGATCATGGTGGTCTCGTCCTTCCTGCTGGGCGAGTTCATCCAGAATTGAGAGGCCACTAGGAGGATCGCCAAGTGGTCAGTCAAGCTCATGGGGGAGACCCTCACCTATGCGCTTTGCAAAGCCATCAAGTCTTAGGCGCTGGCAGATTTCGTCGTGGAATGGGCAGACGCCTAGCTCCCCCTAGATCAGGTCCAAGCAGAGCTCTGGACGATGTACTTCGACAGGTCACTCATGAAACCCTAAACCCAGGAGCTGGAGCAGGCCTGCTATTCATCTCACCTCTCGGTGTCCACATGAGGTATGTCTTTCGAATACATTTTGCCGCGTCTAACAATGTTGTAGAATACGAGGCCCTCGTTAACGGACTTAGGATCGCCATCGAGCTAGGGGTCCGACGTCTCGACGTTCGAGGTGACTCTCAGCTGGTCATCGACCAGGTCATGAAAGCCTCGAGCTACCATGATCCAAAAATGGAGGCTTACTACAAGGAAGTACACACGCTTGAGGACAAGTTCCATGGTCTTGAGCTCATGCACATCGCACGGCGATATAATGAAGCGGCTGACGAGCTTGCCAAACTTGCCTCTACTCGAGGCACTGTCCCACTGGATGCGTTCTCAAGAGACCTGCCCGAGCCATCTGTCGACTTAGGCACGGGGGCCAACATCGAAACTTCCACTCCCAAGCCCACCAATGCAAGCGAGGCCTTGCTGACGGCAGCAGAGGTAGTGGAGGTCGAGCAAACCCCTCAACGCTCGGTCGACCATTCGACTGGCGCACGCCTTTCCTCGAGTGCCTGCTCTGAGGGGAATTACTAAAAGATCGAGCTGAGGCCCGTCGTATCGCTCGACGGGCCAAATCATATGTAATCTATGACGAAAGCAAAGAACTGTACTGACGAAGCCCGACCGGGATCTTGCAGTGCTGCATCACCATAGAGGAAGGTCGAAAGCTCCTTGAAGATCTACACTCAAGGGGTTGCGGCCACCATGCAGCTCCCAGAACGCTCATCGGCAACGCCTTCCGACAAGGCTTCTACTGGTCAACAGCCTTCGCTGATGCCATCGAGCACGTTCGCTCATGCCACGGGTGCCAATTCTACGCCAAGCAAACCCACCACCTCGATCATGCACTGCAAATGATCCCCATCACTTGGCCATTCGCGGTATGGGGCCTCGACCTCGTGGGTCCTCTCCAAAGGGCGGCGGGAGGATACACCCACCTGTTGGTGGCCATCGATAAGTTCTCCAAATGGATCAAGGCTCGACCCATCACAAACATTCACTCCGAGCAGGTTGTACTCTTCTTCACTGACATAATTCATTGGTTTGGGATTCCCAGTGTCATCATCACCGACAATGGCACGCAGTTCACCGGGAAAAAGTTCTTGGACTTCTGTGACCGGCATCACATCCATGTGAACTGGTCTGCAGTAGCTCACCCTCGAACCAACGGCCAGGTCGAGCGTGCCAATGACATTATTTTGCAAGGACTCAAACCTAGAATCTACAACAGGTTGAAGAAGTTCGGCAAGAAATGGGTCGAGGAACTCTCCTTGGTAGAGCCACGAAGTATACCCCATTCTTCATGGTCTATGGCTCCAAGGCTGTTCTTCCAACGGACCTCGAGTATGGGTCACCATGACTCAAAGCCTACAACGAGCAGACAAACAAGGAAACTCGAGAGAATGCGGTCGACCAGCTCGAGGAAGCTTGAGACATGGCCCTCCTCAACTCAAAAAGGTACCAGCAGAAGCTTCGACGCTACCACGACAAGCATCTGTGCAAGAGAGACTTAAACATAGGAGACCTCGTCCTACGTCGACGGCAAAGCAATCAAGGACGCCACAAGCTGACCCCACCCTGGGAGGGCCCATACATGGTGGCCGAGGTCTTGAAGCTAGGAACGTACAAGCTCGCAGACGAAAAAGGGGCGGTCTTCACCAACGCTTGGAACATCGAACAGCTACGTCGCTTCTACCCCTAGAGCTTCGAGGCTTTACATTCTTATGCACATCTTGTACCGTCGAAGCCCTGTGAATGAATATATGAATAAACAAAAGTACTTTTTCAAGTAATTCATACTATTAGCAGTTATTTTTGACGTTAGAGGAAGTCTTGACTATGACCCGTCATAGCCAACACTCCCTCATGGGCTAGCAGGGGGGACCCCCCACAGGCTCCTAGTAATCGAATGATTTTTCAAAAGCTCAAATGCTATCTTTTCCTTTTAAAGCTCTAAGAAAACCCCGCGCGATCGAGTAGTAAAGGCACCTCGAGCGCCTTAAGGGCCGAGGGATGTCGAGCCTGAGAACCCCCATGCCCTCGGGCTATGGTAACTCTACTCACTCCCTTACCCTTGAGGCAATCGAAGTCGTCCGAACAAAAGATCGACCAAGGAGCACAAACTAAGGCAGCAAAGGAAACAAAGGAAACTTGAGTATAAAAATAACAAGAATATATAGAAAATACAAATCTCAAGGCCACTAAGGCTGCAATGTTTAACGCTAAAGTATATTACAATGGGTCTAAGTACCTAGATTAGGCTCACAGGCCTTAGTCTTCGTCTCTACTCTCACCACCATCTTCCGCGCCAGCGCTGGTCTCGGGAGGTAGTACCTCTAGCTCGAACAACTTTGCCAGCCTTTCGCTACGAACCTCTGCATCGTCGATCAAGGCATGGAGCCTCTCCTTGTTCTCAGCGTCAGTCTTGGAGATGTCGGTGATGAAACTGTGGGACACTACCTCCATGTCATAGGAGAAGCACGAGCAGACAATCGCCATTGCCCGCTTCACACCAGTATGGAGCCCGTCCCGCACCCAGTCCCTCAGGGTGGCGCCCAGGTAGCACAGCTGGTTGACCAGGGCGTCGCCTCGAGCTGCCTCCCTTGCCTCATCCACAGGCTCAAGCTCCCAGGAGGTCGAGAGGTCATTGATCTCAGTCCTTAGTCAACCTATTAAGGCGACCTCCCCCTCGAGCCGAGCCTTAGAAGATTGGGCGTCGACCTGGGCGGCCAGCAGATCATCCTTAAGCCCTAGGGAAATTGAGATAAGGAGTCAGACAATAGAAAAGCTGCATCACAAAAACAAAAGAAACATGAGGGCACGAAAGACTTACCGTGGATCTTCTCCTCGAGAGCCGTGTTCTCACCAAAAAGGTCGGTGTTGGCCCTCTCGATCTCCTTGTAGGAACGAGCTAGCTCCGTCTTTTTGACCCGCAGGTCCTCGATCATCTTACCCGACTGTAGGATAGTTTCCTCTTTCTCTCGCAGCATTTTCTTTAGACGATCAACCTCGTTAGAAAGGCCGCGAGAGCGGGTTTGCTCTGCCTCGAGGTCCTCATGGGCCTTCTTCTCCGCCTCCTCCGCGGCGCCTCGAGCAATCTCGCTCGTCAGGAGTGCCTCCTTCACCCTGCCATAAGTGCTCCGAGTGGCGGCAAGGTCCAACTCCACGAGCCTCTTCTCCTTGTCTAGCTTGGCGGCCATGCCCTTATATCGCGCAGCTTCCTCCTGTGCCTTAGCGGCCGCCTCCTCAGCCGTGACGGCCTGCTCCCTCGACCGGGCAGCCTCCTCCTTTGCCTTCTCTGAGGCCTTTCAAGCGACTTGAGCATCTTCCTCCGCTCGGGAGACCTTGTCGTTCATACTAGACAGGGTCTTCTGAGCGTCGGTCAGAGCGTCCTCCTTCTCCTTCTTCTCCTCCAGAGCTGCAGTAAGATGTTTGTACACCTTAAGGAGCTTTTCCTACGACTCGAGGAGCTGATCCATGAGGAGAGGAATCTGCTCCCAGCCGCCTCTTGTCACATGAATGAAGCCCGACTTCAGCCGGGATGTTTCTTTCAAGTCCTATAACAGAACACAAGGTGATAAAAATGCTAGTTCAATGAAAAGTTCCAAACTAACGAAAGATCAGAGATTCTTACAAATTGACGATGTTGGACATGAGGCCCAGGACATGCTCCATCCAAAGATGAAGCTCCTCGAGGTGCTCCCACTTCTCCGCCTCCTTTCGGTCGTCCATCATGATATTGGGCTCATCCAGAGACGTCGAGGCTCGAAGGCGAATCCTTCCTGGACCCCAGTGCTCGAGCTCTTCCTCCGTGCATGCCTTGGCGCCTTGGATAAGCTCTTGCACCATCTCAAGTGAGCCCCCATGACGCAGAAACAGATCGATAAGGGAGCGGAATCGCCCGTCGTCATCAACGAACGTCCAGGTCCCGGTCTCGTCCGCCCCACCACCAACAGACATCCTAGCCTCATCTTCCCCGCCAGCGCTAGGATCCTCCCTTGGCCGTCGACCATCAAGGAAGCCCAGGGTGATCCCCTCGATGCTATAGAGGGAGCCCTTAATCTCCGAGCTAGGATCCACCAGTGTGCTTATGGCACACGCCAGCGCCACAACACCGTCCTCCCACTGTTGGTCGGCCGGGATGGTGACAGGCCCCCTCGAACGAAGCAACAAGGGAGTCGCGGGGCCGTAGACGTGCAGGTCCTCCCCCGACTCGAGCCTCTGCTCTACCCCATGCTATTGTTGCTGCTGCTGCTTTGGTGGTTGCTGCTACTGGCACTCGAGCAGTTCCTCCAATTGTTGCTACCGCTGCCGTTGCTGTAATTAGAGCTCCTACAGCTTTTGCTGCTGACACTGCTCCTGTTGCTCCTTGAACTGCCCCTGCGCCTCTTGTTGCTGTTGTTCCAGCAGACGGCGCTGCTCCACCTCGTCCTCTTCCTTCTTCTTTCCCTCCTCTTCCCTCCTCCTCCGCTCCTCGTCCTTCTTCTTCTTCTCCTCAATGGAGTGGAGCCCGATGGGCCATGGGTCTGTCCCTCGACCTGAGGGGTCTCGACCCCGATGCCCGTAACACAAACGCATGTCGAGTGCAGGCCATCCCTGGACTCATCACTAATAATGATGGGTTCACCCACTCCCCCCGACTTGGGTGGCTCGGGGGCTCCCTCCTGACAATGGGGATGAGGTTTCTCGCCCTGTCCAGGGGACGACAAGACGATTCCAAAGCCATCACCCCCTCTGACGGTTGAGGTGGGGTCTTGTCACCGCCCGCGGATGATTGTGGATTGGGAGAGCCTGCATACGACCCAAAACAACACATCAATCATAAGGAAACTCTATGCTAAGTAGAGCTAACCCCAAGACCACAAAAAGAGAAGCGAGTCACTTACCCGGGGCCTTAGAGCTCACCCCACCTTGAGCCTCTTAGCCATCGAGGGCTGGGCCTGCTCCAACGGCCTCTTCAACCTGAGCAAAGAAGAAAGGGCTTAAGATGGTGGGTGCCGGATGAACGAATAAGGCAACAGAAATAGAATCACGGTATGAAGACCTTACCCTACGGGAAGGAGACCGTCCTACCGGCCCCACGACCAGCAGGCCTCGAGCCACCACACGTTGTGGCCCCTGGTTTCTCCTAGACAGGCGCGGGTCTCGACTCTACTCTCCCCGCCTGACGATCGTCAGGACTGACACTCCTCCGACGTCCTCCTCCCTGGCTCGAGGCCGCCACAGCGGCACGGCCTCGAGTCAGCGGCCCCACCGTCGAGGTTTTGACCCTATGGCCCGGGCCAGACGCTGGAAGTGCGGTGGAGGAACGGCTCGACCCTGGGCGGGGGCAGGGGGCGTGTCGGCATGCGGGCGGTGCGGCGACGCCTCCTTTTGGCTCCCATCGCGGGGCTCACCTTGCGGCCCCTTAAAAGCACCCGCACGCGACATGGTGACGTTGGTTTGCGTCAGGTCTTGTAGGATCTGGTCGAGGCGAGCCGCCATCCCCTCGGAATCATCGCCATCGTCATCATCATCATTTTCATCATCCTCATCAGGGGTGTCCTCCTCAGACTCCCCCCATGCCTCGACTTGGCTCGGTGCTCCTCGAGTGCTTACCACTCGATGTTCTTCTCCACGTCCTTTACAGATTTCTGCTTCCTCTTCTCCGCGTCCTTTACAGATTTCTGCTTCTCCGCAGAGGCGCGCCTTTTTTCACGATCGACATCGTCCTCCTTCACCGGAGGCCTAGAGGACTAAGCGTCGATCGTCCCCTAGCAAAATAAAGCATAAGTCCTGGAAAGATTAGGAAGAAGAATGATGCAACCAACAACAAAGGTCGAGTAATGATAGCTCGAGGGACTTACCAGGTCAAGGTAGCCTTCCTCAGGCTTCATGGGGAAGCTGTTGACCTGCATCGGCTGGAAGTCGCCCGCGACGGCCGCCCTAACCCTGGCAGCAACCTACTCGTACAGAGGCGCCTCATTGGAAATCTGACACACCTCGAGGTCCCGCGACGACACACCAGGGCCCATCTCGTCCATCCTCAACGGTTGAGACATTAGTGGGAGCACCCGTCGATGGTGGACTACCGAGAGAACGAGTGTAGCGATCAGACCTTCCTCGCACAGCTTCTTTAGGGCGTCGAGGAGGGGCGGAGCCGAGCCTAGAGGGTCTTGATGACGCCGTAGTTCTAGTTATTCGGGCGCTCCGAGATCAATCGACCGGTGTATGCAACGAAGAGGTTGTCGTCGTTGTGGAGATAGAACCACTGAGAATCCCATTAGGCGTGGTTCGATGTCAGCCCAATGGGGATGTACTCTTGAGGCTCCTCCACTTGGCCCGTCTTCTGCACCAGGTTTAGGCAGCCAACTCGCATCGGCTTCCTCACCCCAGTGGCCCCACCAGGAGCACGGAAGAGCTCGCCCCTGTAGAGGTGGAGCCATAGGTCCTAGTGCGGCATCACCCCAGGTAGGCCTCACACACCGTGGCAAAGATCGTCGCGGCGTTGATGGCGTTGGGGGAGAAGTGCTGGTGCTAGACGCCATAGTGATGGCAGAGCGTCCTCATGAAGCGGCTCGGAGGGGATCCAAGCCTGTGGCAGTGAAACTTGGCAAAAGAAACCACGTACCCCTTCGGTGGATTCAGCTCCCGGTGATCCGCCGGTGGCGCGATCCACTCAGGCCGCATCGAGGAAACACAGGGGCGCAGGAGCCCCTCCTTCTCTAGATCCCTCAGCCGGCGCTCCGTGATGGATGACAGGCGCCAATCGTTAGCGGCGATGAGTCTCATAGGCATCTTGGTGGAAGTTGGAGGGCGGCTCTACGGATCACTCCGCTCGAGGGTGTATTCTGCTTCAAGCGTGCGAGAAGATGCAAAGGAAGCAAGGGCGAGTGGAATGGCAGGATGCAGAAGAGACAGCAGCCGGTCAATCCCTCGATATTTATAGACACCCCCCAATGGGCGGATCCGATAAACGCAGTAACTTCCCCCATTAATGCACCACCTAACGGTCTTATTTCCTTCTCTCATAGGGCATTACAAATTCCACCAACGGACCAGCACCACAACGGCTCCCTCCTAAAAAGGCTTGCCCAATGGGCAAGAAAGCGAACTGTCGTGACTCTTCCTTTCATCGCAAGGTAAGATGGGCGCACGCCGCTGTAACAGAACCGCCCAAATTATAAGAGATTAAGCTAAATAGTGACCATTTACACAGTCGAACCATCGAGCTTAAGCCCATATAATCCCGGTAGTCCGTGAAATCTCGAAGGATTTCAAACCACAACTAGTACATACAGCCAAGATCGTAATAAGTTCAGCGGTCACCATCCACAATTACATTCAGTTCACAACATTCATAAAATACATCAGAGTCCTTAAAATTATTACAAACCAAGTTCTAGAGTAGTGGAAGCTTCATAGTTTGAAAATAACACACACATA